>Ga0316204_10001521_pt1 | contig 61678 bp, 65 predicted proteins | sample 6monrhotite_MG_2_FD_205661 | JGI IMG/M metagenome (GOLD analysis project Ga0316204, IMG submission 205661) | Microbial mat bacterial communities from mineral coupon in-situ incubated in ocean water Damariscotta River, Maine, United States -... | ecosystem: Environmental > Aquatic > Marine >...
TCTTCAACGAACTGGTTATTTTTTGTCTCCATGCTTGCTGACACAAGCACCCACACAAATTATCTAATCTCTGATTGTTAAACAACATCGCTTGAAGCGAGCCGGCTATTATAAGAACTTTTCACTTAAATTGTAAAGCGTTTTCTCAAACTTTTTAACAACTTAAACCCAACTTCTTACAACGTTCCTTCGCCGCTCAACCTTGTTTGGTTGACCCGTTTGCCTTAACGAGGTGGCGCATTCTACAGCTTTGATTCGCATCGTCAACTGCTTTTTAACATTTTCTTAATATTATTTCTGGTTCGCTGATCAGAGCGACGCTGACATTACCAAAAGACAGCCAGCAACACTTGTTATCAGCCCGTTTACAAATAGAAAGCCTTTATTTATTTCAGTGTTATCTTTGCTATTTTTTTCTTACCCGCCTGAATAACATATTCACCTGCATCCAGCCGATGCTTCGCATCCACCACCTCCCAGTCCACCTTAACCCGGCCATTGGTTAACATATCTTTTGCCTGGGCTGAGTTTTGCGCGAGATTTGCTTTATTTATAATAGCGGAAACAGGCATATCATCCTGACCACCTAACGCCACTTCAATTTCGGGCGTGCCTTCCGGTAACTCACCTTCTTTAATAATATTACCCGCTGACTTATCTGCATTAGCGGCTGCATCCTCCCCATGAAAGCGAGATATCAACTCTTTTGCTAATTCAATTTTAATCTCTTTAGGATTGCGCCCATTCTCCATCTCCGCTTTTAATGAATCTATATCATCTAATGAACGGAAACTTAACAGCTCATAGTACCTCCATATAAGAGAGTCAGGCATCGACACTATTTTTGTAAACATCTCTCCCGGCGCATCGGTGATACCTATATAGTTATTCAATGACTTGGACATTTTATTAACGCCATCCAACCCCTCAAGCAATGGCATCATTAAGATAGTCTGCGGATCCTGACCGTAATGCTTCTGCAACTCGCGCCCCATCAACAGGTTAAATTTCTGATCAGTACCACCCAGCTCAACATCTGCTTTCATCGCTACCGAGTCATAACCTTGAACCAGCGGATATAAAAATTCATGAATAGAAATACTCTGACCTGCTTTATAACGTTTTTTAAAATCATCACGCTCTAGCATTCTGGCAACGGTTTGCTGCCCGGCCAGTTGAATCATGCCAGCCGCACCCAACTCAGACATCCATTCAGAGTTAAAAACTATTTTTGTTCTGTCTTTATCTAATATTTTAAAAACCTGCTGCGTATAAGTTTCCGCATTTGCCGATACCTGCTCCTGAGTAAGGGGTGGCCTTGTTGCACTCTTACCCGTAGGGTCACCAATCATGCCTGTAAAATCACCAATCAAAAACAAAACTTCGTGACCCAGTTCCTGGAACTGACGCAGTTTATTTATTAAAACAGTATGACCAAGATGCAGATCTGGCGCAGTTGGATCAAAACCCGCCTTAATTCTAAGCGGCTTTCCCGACTCCAATTTTTTAACCAGCTCTTCTTCAACGAGTATTTCTTCGGCGCCACGTTTAATTAACGCCAGTGATTCGTCTACAGATGGCATAATGTCTCCAAAATATTACAACTAAATAAAGCATGGTCTTATACAAGAGCAACCCTGATATGGCAATAGCTAAACCATTTCTTTTACCAATACTGGCCACTCTTTTACTACTGAGTGCCTGCTCAGATCAGGTCGAAACATCTCTATACACTCAAAACCTCCCACCAAACAGTATCACTATCGTTGCCGTCGGTGACATTATGCTTGGGGGAACCGCCGAAGAAGTTTTATTGAAAGAAGATTATGACTACCCATTCAAATATGTAAAACCCTTACTCTCCAATGCAGATGTCGTTATTGGCAATCTTGAAGGACCATTAACATCCATTTGCAATAGCAATATGGAGCTTGATAAAGAGTACGTCTTTCGCTCCCCCGCAGAAAAGGTCGCTCCAGCATTAAAAAGCGCCGGTTTTAATTTATTAAATTTAGCTAACAATCATATTCTGGATTACGGCACACAAGGCATGAATGACACTTCAAAAGCGCTCAGGGATATTAATATTAAAAGCGTTGGCGTTGGTAGAAACATTACTCAAGCCAGAACGGGCACCATTATGAACACCAGCAACGGGAAAGTGGGTTTTCTAAGTTACTCCCTCACTTTTCCTGAATCTTTCTGGGCAACTGCCACATCACCGGGCACCGCGTTTGGCCATAAACAACAAATAATCAGCGATATAAAAAGGCTCAAGACACAAACAAGCAGTGTCATTGTATCTTTTCACTGGGGCAGAGAAAAAACCACGGTGCTTAGACCTTATCAACCCAGCCTGGCTCGCGCCGCAATAGATGCTGGTGCTGCGGTTGTTTTAGGACACCACCCCCACGTTTTACAAGCCATCGAAAAGTATAATGACGGGTTAATTATCTATAGTCTGGGTAATTTTGTCTTTGGCTCATACAGCCAGGATGCAAAAACCAGTGTGGTTGCCAGAGTAACGCTAAATAAAGGCCAATTTCATAGCGCCGAATTCATACCCATCAATATTCTTAATACTGAAGTTATTTTTCAGCCAAAAATACTTCTATATGACGCTGCGTCAAGCGTTTTTGAACATTTGAATCAACTTTCCAGCCCCTTAAATACTCGACTAGATCAACAAAATAGCCGCGGATACTTGCATGCTGATCAAAATTAAATACAATCTTTAGTCCGCAACAATTGATTTTCCTCGTTTTTCGAGCTATTTTATTATAAAAACTGTAGATAAATCCGTGAATTACAATAACTTTATAAACAAAGACATTCGAAAACGATCGCAAAACGACGTAAAACAGCGTCATCCCGCATTACGCTGGATGCTTCTGGGTGCGGGCTGTGCCGTTATTAGCGTCGTGATTGCCAGCACAGGAAATGAAGAAGAAATCATCTCCGTCAATGAATCTGAAATCATTCAGAATATTGATACTCAGTTAAACGAATCAGAAAACAAAACCAGCAGCATTCAGCTTGAATTACCCGCACTATCAAATTATAAAACCATCAATGACAAAGCTGAGACGATAGAAATAGTTAAACCACAAGCGACAAACGTGGTTACAAAAAACAATTCAACAATTACTGACATTGACAACCCAGAGTGGCAATCACTGAAAGTAAAAAGCGGTGATAGCTTATCTGTATTATTTGACCGCGCCCAAATTAAACCTGCCCAGTTACTTGAGTTAATGAAATTAGGCAAAGCCACTGACGAACTAAAACGAATTCACCCGGGCGATATCATTAAAACCATTAGTGATGAAGAAGGTAATTTATTAGCATTAAACTACCAGATAGATGGTATACGTTATTTGCAGGTAGAACGTGAAGACGAGCAACTTATAGCCAATATTCACAAACACCATATTGAAGTACGTAGCGCATATGCAACTGCAGAAATTGAATCATCATTATTTTTAGCGTCAGCAAAAGCCGGGTTATCACAAAACACCACCATGGAACTGGCCAATGTTTTTGGTTGGGATATAGATTTTGCGCTTGATATTCGTAAAGGCGACAAGTTCACCGTTATATACGAACAACGTTTTAAAAATGGCGGCAAAATTAAAGATGGAAATATTCTCGCCGCTGAATTTGTTAACCAGGGAAAAACACATCGCGCCCTACGTTACACTGACCCGGTTACAGGGCAAACAGGATATTATTCACCTAACGGCCATAGTTTACGTAAAGCTTTTTTACGCAGCCCGGTTAAGTTTAGCCGTATAAGTTCACGCTTCACAACTAAACGTTATCATCCAATTTTACATCGCTTCCGCTCTCACAAAGGTGTTGATTATGCGGCGGGCAGGGGCTCACCAATACGTGCATCGGGTGATGGAAAAATCATTTATAAAGGCAATAAAGGTGGTTACGGCAGAACGGTTATTATTAAACATGGCAGCCGTTACACTACACTGTATGCCCATTTGAATAGTTATAATAAAAAAATTCGCTCTGGTAAAAGCGTTAAACAGGGTCAGGTAATTGGTTATGTTGGCTCTAGCGGTTTAGCTTCTGGCCCGCACCTTCATTATGAATTCCGCGTTAATGGTGTTCACCGAAACCCATTAACAGTGAAATTCCCTAGCAGTAAACCAATCCCTAAACGTTACCGGGATAATTTTGAATTAACAACCAGCAGCTACCTTGCACAGCTAGATGTTTTATCCCGCAACGCACTGGCATTAAACGACAAATAATGTCCGAACTGTATATTGGACTGATGTCAGGTACCAGCATGGATGGTATCGACGCGGCTCTGGTAGAATTTGAAAATCAACATATCAAACTTATTGCAAGTCATAGCCATCCCATTCCAAAAAGCCTTAAAGATAAATTACACCTTCTAAGTTTAGACTCACCTGAAGCCAGTCTGGACATGTTAGGGGAAACCGATTCTCACTTAGGTCAGGTATTCGCTGACGCTGTAAAAAGCCTGCTTAATGAAGCCGGTATACCGGCTGAAAAAATTAGCGCTATTGGATCTCATGGGCAAACTATTCGGCACCGACCTGATTTAAGAAATAGTTTTTCAATGCAAATTGGCGATGCTAATAGAATCAGTTATAACACCGGCATCACAACAGTTACTGATTTTCGCCGTAAAGATATGGCAGCCGAAGGTGAAGGCGCACCTTTAGCACCGGCATTTCATGAGCAGTTTTTTTATTCCGAAAAAGAAAATAGAGCCATCTTAAACATCGGTGGTATTTCAAATATTACTTTTTTACCAAAAGATAAAAAACAGAATTGCTTTGGCTTTGATACAGGGCCGGGCAATATGTTAATGGATGCCTGGACCCAGAAACATAAAAATAAAAGCTACGATAATAATGGCATGTGGGCCGCAAGTTCTACAGCCAATCAGATATTGGTAGACTCGTTAATGCAGGATGCATTTATTTCGGCCAAACCGCCTAAAAGCACTGGTCGTGAACATTATCATCTCAAGTGGCTTGAGCAGCAATTACAAAAAGAGCACTGCAAACTCAACGCAAGCCAGATACAGGCAAGCTTATGCAAATTCACCAGTGATAGCATTGTTTACGCAATAGATAATTTTTTACCTGAAATTGATACATTAATCGTTTGCGGTGGCGGGGTTCATAATGCCAATTTAATGAACCACCTTTCAGAAAAACTAATTCAAACTAAGGTTACATCTAGTGATGATTATGGAATTCACCCTGACTGGGTAGAAGCCATCGCATTTGCCTGGCTGGCAAAACAAACCATTGATAAAAAACCAGGAAACTTACCCGCCGTTACCGGCGCTAAAAAAGCATGCATTTTGGGTGCAATTTATCCTGCTGGCTGATTCACACCAATCTATCAATCAAACTTTCGGGAAGTCCAATATCGCCTGAGTAGCATATGCAACAGTACATTCCGCTGCCGATTTTTTAACTATCGACTTTTTTAAAAACGCATCTGCAGCCAACCATTCTCTTCTTAAATCATCGGCTACACCAGCATCTCTAATCGCATCAGATAACATTTGTGCACGCAACTCAAAAAGTTCATCACTAATCATCATGTGCTGATGTGCAAACTTAGGCGCCTTTCCACCGTAAACTTTTGGCCCACCCATCAATTGAATCATAAAATCAGTTTGCTGATTTTCCAGATTGGCCTGAGGTTTACCTGCAAAATACTTTCCAAGCCAGTCATGAACATATGCTCTGTTATAAAATATTCTATGCACTTTCTCAAAAGTAGCTCTACCACCTAAACGATCATAAAGCGTTTTATCTATAGCCATTCACAACACCCGTTATCTCTTTCCCATACATTATAGGTGTAGAACACTATCTATGCATGATGTGTCTCAAGCGAATATGTGACCCCTGATAAACGAGCCTGCATTAATTCAACTTTTTAACCTACATATCTAACCTGCATAAAAAAAGAGACGCAAAAGCGTCTCTTTTTTTATGCAAACATTTCGACTTATATTAAGCTGGCGAGAATGAAGACCCACAACCACAGGTTGTTTGAGCATTCGGGTTACGAATTACAAATTGCGCACCCTGCAAGTCTTCTTTGTAATCTATCTCTGCGCCTACCAGATACTGGAAGCTCATAGGGTCAATTAACAAAGTAACACCGTCGTTCATTACTTCTGTATCACCATCTTTGATTTCTTCATCAAAAGTAAACCCATACTGGAAGCCAGAACAACCACCACCAGAAATAAACACGCGTAGCTTCAGGTTAGGGTTACCCTCTTCATCAATAAGCCCTTTTACTTTAGCCGCTGCCGCATCTGTAAAATCAAGTGGATCTGGCATTGCGTTATCAACTGTTTCAGCAGTCATTCAATCTCTCCAAAAATTCTATCAAACTATAATCAATCAAATTTTGCATTACCTGACTAATTTAGTCAAGTTTTATAGAACAGTATAAATTAACTAACCGATGGGCTTGGCGCCTCTTCAGCATCATGCTCTTCGGCGTTATCTGTTTGATATTCAAGCAGTTTTTTCTCATCTTTACAATGAACCAGGTTGCCATTAACTTCAGCTCCCATCGCCATTTCCAGTAAATTGTAATATACATTACCCTTTACCTGACCATGTCTGGACAGCTCTACACGCTCACTTGCATACACATCACCGGTTACCTGACCATTCAGTACAACAAATGGTACTCGAACTTCACCTTCGATTTGCCCCTGATCACTAAGCACTAACATCGAATGAGAGTCGCCATCAGCAATCACATTGCCGACAATCTTTCCGTCCACATGCAAGCCACCTGAAAAAATAAGATCTCCCTGAATCTCCATTGCTGTTCCGACCAGAGTTTCTATTTTAGTTGAGTTAGTTTTTTTCTTGCCCCACATTGGCTTCGTTTCCTGTATCAATTATCTCAGCCCAGGAATAAACGGCGTTAACCCTGGGTACTTTTGCGCTTTTTGGTTGCGCTTTTATATATAGTGACAATGGCTCAAATCCTTCAGGAAATCTGATACCACCTTCAAAGTTTTGAAAATATTTAAATCCAAACTTTTGTCGTTTCTTGGCCTTTTTAACCGAAATCGTTGGTAAATCCAAACGGACCTTAGAACCATCAAGCTTGGTACCTTCTACAGATATCTCTATATATCCACGTTGCACGTAATCATGACGACCTATTTGAATCAAAACAACTTTATATGAGTAGCCACCCTGTCCATCAGGCGTGAAAACTACTTTATTAACTTTTATTTCTCGTTTTGCTTTTCCTGGCGCCACAAGATTATGATAGAAGGTTAACTCTTCTTTCATTTTAAGCGTTTCAGCCTGACATTCGGCAAGTGTCTCGTTTATCTTGCTACTGGCATCTTTTTCAATATCACTGCCACGGGACAATCGCGCATTATTACGTAATGCATCTTCTTTTTTAGCGGTTTGCTCTTCCAGCGATATTCGCAGAACCTCTAACTCCTGATCATAGTCTGACTGATCAAAACCAGCCGCATGACGACCATATTCATATGCCCCCATGATAACTAACAAAATAACCAATAAAACGCTAAGACCACTCAACAGCCATAATTTCGGCTGATGAATTGAAATAAGATGTTTACTGTGTACCGGACCTAAACTCATAAAAATCTATACTCTAAGCTTTATGGCAGTAAAGCTACCTGACTAATACCCGACATTTCATCAAGACCAAACATTAAATTCATATTATGTATCGCCTGACCCGCCGCCCCTTTCACCAAATTATCTATAACCGATGAAACAACAACAGTATCTCCACCCTGCGGACGAAAAACTGAAATTCGACACATATTTGAACCCTTTACGCTACGGGTTTCCGGCATGGAACCTAATGGCAACACATCTACAAACGGTTCATTTTTATAGCGCTCTGTGTAAATCTGATGCAAGTCTTCAACATCTGTTTTTAAAACGCCATATAGACTGGCTTCAATACCACGAATCATAGGCATCAAATGGGGCACAAAAGTTAGCCCGACCTCATGACCTGCAACATCGCCTAAAACCTGACGAATTTCTGGTAAATGACGGTGTCCGTCAACACCATAAGGTTTCACGCTTTCAGTTGCTTCACATAATAAATTTGCAACACTTGCCCCACGACCTGCTCCACTTACACCTGATTTAGCATCTGCAATTAAATGCGCATCATCGATAAGCTGGTTTTCTATCAGGGGGATATAACCAAGGCTGACCGCTGTTGGGTAACATCCCGGGTTTGCTATAAGCCTGGCTTTTTTAATTGCCTCACGATTTAACTCGGGCATACCATATACGGCTTCTTTCAGTACATCTGGACAGGCATGATCCATGCCATACCATTGTTCCCAGACCGCTGTATCTTGCAAACGAAAGTCTGCGGCCAGATCAATGACTTTAACACCGGCATCAAGTAACTGAGGTGCCATTTTCATTGCGGTGCCGTTTGGTGTAGCAAAAAATACTACATCACATTTTGAAAGCGTTTCAAACTCGGGTTCCGAAAATTCAATATCCACATGACCACGTAAGTTTGGATACAGGCTGGACACAGCCTGACCTGCTTCAGAGCGAGATGTAATAACCGATAACTCAACGTCTTTATGTGCAACCAACAAACGTAATAACTCAACGCCTGTGTAACCGGTGCCACCGACTATGCCGGCTTTAATCATGGAAAACCCTCAAATATGACTAAAGTTCAAACTTTGCTTAACAAGTTTAAACAAGTGATTGATATATAGGCCGTAAGTATAGACTGAATTAACACTACATAACACTGCTCAAATCTAATCACATGTTATATTCTTCGATAAGCGCGCACATTCTATTTTGCAACACTCGATGCTTTGCTCAAATAGCTACACACGTTATCATGCTCCCACTTTAAACAATTTAGAGAAACAAATGCTCTGGGTAAAAGCCTTTCACATCATTTTTATGGTTAGCTGGTTTGCCGGTTTATTTTACCTGCCTCGCCTGTTCGTTTATCACGCTATGACGAATGATGAGGCGGGTAATGAACGCTTTAAGATTATGGAGCGAAAACTCTATCACTTCATTACGCCGTTTATGATTATTTCAGTCGCTTTAGGTACCTGGTTAATGGTCGAGTGGCAACTTTACAACACAGTCTGGATGAACATTAAACTTTTTCTGGTGGGTTTATTAATTGCTTATCATTTTTACTGCGGACACCTGGTTAAGGTGTTTGCAAATGATGAAAGTCGACATAATCATGTCTGGTACAGGTGGTTTAATGAGTTTCCAGTACTGGTGCTAACAGCTATCGTTATACTGGTCGTGGTAAAACCGCTTTAGAGATAAGAGCTCCGACCACATATCTAAACGCTGAAAATCAGCTAACTATCTCGTCAAGCAGCAATGGCTCAAGTTCAGTCAGGGCTCTTTTATAAACCTTACGTTTGAAAAACACTACCTCGTCCATAGGGTGCCAATAGTCAACCCATGACCAGTTATCGAACTCAGGCCTTTCCATGGTGCTTAAATTAAAATCACTTTCTGTGCCGACCAGTTTCAATATAAACCAGATTTGCTTTTGCCCGATACAGACTGGATGACTGTTTTTCCTCACCATCCACTTAGGCAACCGGTAACGTAACCACTTATTGGTTTTACCCACTAACTCTACATGCTCGGGGCTTAAACCGGTTTCTTCAAACAGCTCTCTGTACATTGCCTGATCAGGAGACTCATTCTGATGAATGCCACCCTGTGGAAATTGCCATGCATTCTGACCATAGCGTCGCGCCCAGAAGACCTTGCCATCCGGGTTGCTCAATATGATACCTACATTCGGCCTAAATCCGTCAGAATCAATCACTTACAACTACCTGTTTAAAAGTTACCTCTGATTCTTCCAAAAATCAGAGCTTTGCGCAATGTTTTAGTTACAATATGTCATCCCCATTAAACTATAGATCAAATCTATTGAAAATGGTTTCAGAATAATTTTATTTATGGCGTTTATTTATGGCTTTAGCACTTTTTGATCTTGATAATACCCTGCTTGCAGGTGACAGCGATTATTTATGGGGTGAATTCCTAACCGAACAGGGCGTGGTCGATGCTGATTTATATGCCCGTGAAAACCAGCGCTTTTATGAAGAATACAAAAAAGGAACTTTAGATATACATGAGTTTCAGGCCTTCTCACAACAGCCGCTTGTAGATAACCCCACTGATACAATGCTGGCACTACACAAACAGTTTTTTGAAGAAAAAATCAAACCAATAATGAGCCCCGCCTCTTTTGAGTTAATTAAGCAACATCGGGATCAGGGAGATACACTGGTCGTAATAACTGCCACCAATAGTTTTGTAACCGCCCCTATTGTTAAAGCTTTTGGAATTGATCACCTGATTGCCACGGAACCAGAAGTAATCGATGGAAAATACACGGGAAGAATCGATGGCATCCCCTGCTTTCAGGGCGGCAAAGTAAAACGTCTGGCAATATGGATGCAGGAACATCAGTTAAACCTGAAAGGCAGCTGGTTTTACAGCGACTCACATAATGATTTGCCATTGTTATTAGAGGCAGATAATCCAGTTGCTGTAGATGCGGATGAACAACTACTGGAACATGCTCAACAACATAACTGGAAAATTATCTCATTACGTTAAGCGGTGATAAATCCTCGCTTCATCAAAAGCTGAGACGATGTCTCAGCTTTCTAAAATCAGTCTATTTCCGTTATTGTATAACCAAATGATTCTGCTGTTTCAATAACCCGCTCAATGTTTTCAACACTCCATTCCGTACTCACAGCAAGCTTTTCTTTACCCAACTGAATCAGCTCAGCTGGTTTTATAAAGTGCCTTTTATGACCGGTTCTCTCAAATATTTCACGGGCAATATCCTGCTTAACAAAAACACCACTTGATCCCTGCAGCTCCTTTGGAAAAACGCTGCTCAATTCCACAAAAGAAGTATCCGGATGATCAGACATATATGCCTGAACTACAGCCAGAACCAGTCGTCCTTTTCCGTAAGTTAATCCATTAAACACATACTTCTTAGTATGTCTTTTCACTGATCGTTTTGATGCTGATTTAAGTGCTTGCTCAGGAGTTACGCCTTCAAAGTGATTTAATAACTTTTCAATCACATTTGCAGGTGTATCAAAACCCGAGGCATGACACTCTAAACGTTTGTAAATGTCAGATGACAATCTGATAACAGGGCTCATATTCATTCCTCCTTATCGCCTACCTGTTATCATGTTACATGTAAATATGTAAATCAAGGCTGCTCGTCCGATTTACCACATAACTTAAAAATATAATGTTTTATAGAATAGAGCCATGAGCACCCGGGAAGGGTAATGATTACTTACAATTGATGTGCGTTATTCAGTATTTGTTATCTAACCGAAACAGATTCAACTGGAATTGAATTAGGACATTAAACTTAAATTTACTAATCTTCACTTTCTAACATGTTTTTCACACGCTCTAACATGTCAAATTGTTGATATGGTTTATAAAGTATCTTTTTGTGCAAAACTACATCGTCCTGAACCTGATCGCTATAACCCGTGACCAATTGTATTTTTACCTGAGGATATAATTCATTAACCTTTTCTACCAGCTCAAAACCACTCATACCCGGCATTATTATATCTGAAATCATTAAATCTACTTTAGTCGACTTAAGAATACCTAATGCCCGTGTAGCACTATTTGCTTCTAACACCTGATAGCCCTCATCAGACAACATATCATTTAACATATGACTAAGGGCTTCTTCATCATCAACGATTAATATTGTTTTATTACTGCTCGAAGCCATTTTTTCATTTACCTTCTGGCAATTACTGCCTGTCGACCCATATTGTCGATTAAGTTATAGAGTCGTTACCTTAGGCACAACGTTAAGTATTCACAAATATGTAAAAGCCGGCATTCTACAGGATGTCCTGAGTACTTTTATGATATTTATCACTCACCTATACTTAGCTATAGATAATAATAATTAAGGATGCTTAATTTAAGTACTATTTAAAGATAACGATAGCACAAGGTATTAAATTGAGCTTTAATTGACCTATTCGTTGGCCACTCCAATAATTTGATTATTTGATTATTTAATTATTTAATTCCTTACTCTGTTTCTATGTACCTCATTTAGCTAAGCCCAAGCTTAAGCTCAGGATCATGACATGTTAAATACCCTTAAAACAAATATTCAAAATTATTCTGTTTTCCTGTTTTCAGTTTTGGTCACAGTTTTGCTCACTGCCTGCTCACCACATACTGCTACGGGTACCTGGCTTTCTTCTGAGGTTAACACTAACAATTATTCTAAAATTATCGTACATTTTGCCCCCCAATCAGAGATATATTCTGGAAATTCAGCCACACCCACACTTTATTGTGGCTGGTCCGATTCAAGTAAAGCCAACATCATTCTTGAATGTATGAAGTCTGAAGAACAAAAACAGATGGATATATATCAATTTAATGTAACGGACAATACGAAGGCTGAATTAATACACAAATCAGAGGTAATCGCTAAATTCTCTAAACCAGCAAAAGAGTGATTATCTAAAATCACACTATTCCCCGACACCTGATTAGCCTTTGCGCGAAACCTGAATAAATATCAAAAAAACTCACTCAATAATCATATATATGCTTGACCACATATATGGTTAATCGTATATTCATGTTCGAATTATTAGCACACCAGAGATAACCTGGTTATTTGATGGCAAATTACCTAATTGCGAAACTAGTATGAAAACCAGTGATTTATTTTCAGCTCTATCAAATGAAATTCGCCTACGTTGCTTGAGCTTAATGCAGCTAGAAGGTGAGTTGTGCGTGTGCGAACTCACCCATACCCTGGAACTCTCGCAACCCATGATTTCTCGTCACCTGGCAATATTACGTGATACTGGTTTAGTCAGTGACCGACGCTCCGGTCAGTGGATCTATTACCGCATTCAACCTGACTTAGGTGACTGGGTTAAACAAATTATCACAACAACCGTTACCGCTAACAAAAACACGGCGCCATTTAAAAACGACCAGAAGGCATTAAAAAACATGCCTGATCGCCCGGATGCTTCTTGCTGCGATTGAAAAGACAATCTCTATTATTTTAACCACACATAAGTTCAAAGGTTCTTTATGACAATTCGAGTAGCAATTAATGGTTTAGGCCGTATGGGACGACTAGGTTTTCGAGCCGGGTGGAATAACCCAGCTTATGAAATTGTTCATGTAAATGAAATATCAGGCAATAGTGCCGCTATGGCGCATTTACTTGAGTTTGATTCTGTACATGGTCGCTGGGATCTTGAAATTAACTCTGACAAAAATTCAATTATTGTTGAGGGTAAACATATTAGCTATTCAAGTGAAGCTGATCCTGCAAATATAAACTGGTCTGACATAGGCATAGATCTTCTCATTGAATGTACTGGAAAATTCAAAACCGAAGAATCATTACAATGTTATTTCGATCAGGGTATTAAAAAGGTGCTTGTTTCAGCCCCTGTTCCTGAACCTGCAATTAATATTGTCTATGGTGTAAACCACCATGAGTATAATGCCGATAAACATCGTATTATCACCGCAGCATCGTGCACAACAAACTGCCTGGCTCCGGTAGTAAAAGTAATGAATGAAAACATCGGTATTAAACATGGATGCATGACAACCATTCATGACATAACAAACACACAAACCATAATAGATAAAGGCCATGCCGATCTAAGACGTGCCCGCTCCTGCAGTGAATCCTTAATTCCTACAACGACAGGTTCTGCTAAAGCCATAACAAAAATTTTTCCCGAACTTGAAGGTCGTTTAAATGGGTTAGCAGTAAGAGTCCCACTTCAAAATGCTTCACTTACAGATTTTGTATTTGAAACAAATCGTCAAACGTCGACTGAAGAAATTAATAATCTATTTAAACTAGCTGCAGAAACAGAATTAAATGGCATATTAGGTTATGAAGAACGCCCTCTGGTATCGGTCGATTATAAAGATGACCCGCGTTCTTCAATTATTGACGCACTATCAACCATGGTTATTGACAATACACAGGTAAAAATACTGGCCTGGTATGATAATGAATGGGGCTACGTTAATCGCATGATGGAACTTGCTGCTTTCATTGCAAAAGACTTATAAATGACGTCGGCTCTTCGAAACTACTTAACCATCACCGGCAGTTACTGGGCATTTACCTTAACTGATGGTGCAATACGCATGTTGGTGGTTTTATATTTTCACACATTAGGTTACTCACCTTTTGAAGTAGCCATGTTATTTCTATTTTATGAGTTTTTTGGCATCATAACAAACCTGATAGGTGGCTGGCTCGGTTCTCGCATTGGTTTAAATTTAACCATGCATATAGGCATGAGTTTACAGATTGTTGCACTGGCAATGTTAATGGTACCCGATGTCTGGCTCTCTGTTTTTTATGTCATGTTCGCACAAGCTTTATCAGGCATAGCAAAAGACTTAAATAAAATGTCTGCCAAAGCCAGTGTAAAAATGTTAATGCCCGATAACAATAACGAATCTAAATTATTCAAATGGATTGCAATACTCACCGGGTCAAAAAATGCACTTAAAGGCGTCGGTTTTTTTCTGGGTGCTTTTTTATTACAGGCATTTGAATTTAGAGGTTCTTTAGCTATTCTTTCTGGCAGCCTGTTGGTTGTACTGATTATTTCTATAATATTATTACCAGACAGTTTAGGAAAAGCTAAAAGCAAAACAAAATTCACTCAGATATTTTCTAAAACTCCCAAAATCAACTGGCTTTCTGCGGCACGTTTTTTTCTATTTGGCTCAAGAGACATCTGGTTTGTAGTTGCACTACCTGTTTATCTTCACTCAGTATTTAAATGGGACTTTACAGAAGTTGGTGGTTTTCTTGCTATCTGGATTATTGGTTATGGATTAGTGCAGGCAAGCGCTCCCCGCATAATTAAACGAAGCCACCACGGCAAAGGCCCTGATGGAAACACAGCTAAATACTGGGCCTTCATGCTTGCCATCTTCCCGGCAATTATAGCGACAGGATTAGCTTACGATTATCATCCAGAGCTACTATTAATCATCGGTTTAATATTATTTGGATGCATTTTTGCCATTAATTCAGCCATTCATTCTTACTTAATTGTCGCCTGGTCAGAGCATGATAAAGTTGCGATGAACGTTGGATTTTACTATATGGCAAATGCGGCAGGGCGTTTAACAGGCACGGTTTTATCTGGTTTGATTTATCAGTCTCAAGGACTTATTGGTTGTTTATGGTTGTCATCACTTTTTATTGTTTTTGCGGGAATAATATCGATGCGGTTAGCAGAATAAATCATCTATATTAGATAATTTCAATTCTATTTCTTCCATTATTTTTAGCTTGATACAATGCCTGATCAGATCGTTTGACCATGCTTTCATTCGTATCTCCTTCTACGACCTGTGTAATACCAATACTCACCGTAACCTTACCTGCTGGTTTAAAATCAGCTTGACTTAAAACAATATTGATTTTTTCAGAAACTTCTTTTGCTATATCTTCATTTGCTTCCACAATTTATAACAAAAACTCTTCACCGCCCCACCTTGCAGCACTATCAACCGTTCGTATATTTTCTTTTAACAACCCGCTAAACCGTTTAATAACCAGGTCACCCACATCATGTCCATAGGTATCATTTACTATCTTAAAATAATCTATGTCAATATTAATCAAACTAAACTGCTTCTTATAACGATAAAAACGTTTTAATTCGTAATCTAATATTTCGGAAAACTTCCGGCGATAATACAAACTAGTAAGTGGATCCACATTAGCAAGATTTTCAAACTCTTTAGCTTTATCAACTAACTCCTGAGTTCTCTGATCAACGATTTCTTCCAGCTTATTTTGATACTCAAATAAAGTATTATCGAGTTGTATGTGTTTTAGTAATACATGGCGTGAGAAAAAAACCATAATAAGAAAAACGATAACAACCAGCGTTCTCATCCAGAGCTCTGTTGATTCATCAACAGCTAGAATATTATCAAGTAGCTCATCATCTTCGCCAAGAATATAAACATCAACAATAGCATCGACAAGCCATACGATCAGGCCCAGGGTGAAGCCTATTATGGGAAAAAAAACTGGTTTAATAAAAACTGGAGTAGTATGCAGTTTTTTAAATTGCTGATTCAAAATTGACCTGCTTATTTTCAGGCTGAAAACGATTGCTTTATAGGTCACACCAATTATTTATATAGCACATTCTTAAATATTTTGACTTACGTTATTCCATCAATCTTGATTTGACTGGTAATTTAGATTTCAGCCACCTAATAGAATATCTTTAGAGCTTTCATACTGCTGCTGTGCTTTTTCTATAATTTTATCCAGTAGTACTGGATCCAGCCTATTTTCCGCCCATAAACTATTATCTATACTGGTATCTTCCGCTAACTGCTCATCCACTTCTAGATGATGCTCGACTATTTCACTGGCCAGTTTAATAAGCCAGGCTGCTTGCTGCTCGGCCTGAGGCGCATTCTCTGGTTTAATCTGATACCTAACTGCACCACAAATTTGTGGCGGCAAATTCCATTTCTTTAATAATCCACCACCCACTTCGGTATGGTCATAACCTATAATTTCTTTTTCAGCCTGAATTCGGTCTACACCATCTGTTTTCTGAAGCTGTAATACCTGAGCCATTTCATCCGGTAATTTCAGGTACATAAGCAGTGAGCCAATATCATGCAGTAGACCTGCTATAAAGAATCGCTCAATTACCTTTTCACGTTTAAATGCAGCTAATACCCTGGCGGTTACGGCGGTGCTTAAACTGCGCTTCCAGAAGTCTTTCATAGAAACCAGTTCAGAGGGAATGCCGTCAAAAACTTTAATCGCTGAAGCAGCAACCACTACACTACGTAATTCTTCATGGCCAATTAGTGCAACAGCCCTGTAAACCGTATCTACTTTTCCAGTAAATCCATAAAAGGGGCTGTTCACTAATTTGAGTAATCGAGCAGTTAATGCGGGGTCGTCATTAATGACTTTGCCAATTTTTGTGGCGGTAGAATTGGGCTCATCCATAACCTCAAAGACTTTATAAACAATGGCTGGCAGGCTGCCTAATTTACCACTTCGATCAATTAGTTTTTCAAGGCTAAGCAAAGAATCTGTTTCCTGTTTTATGTTTTTAAGAAATTTTAGATCATTTACAAAATTAAAGTAAGGGTATAGATAATTACAAACTGACTGAATTTGCCCGCTTTTATGCCTTAAAACGCATAAAACACTTTATGGCACTTTAAAGTTTAGCTTAAGTTTTAGGCAGTGTAACGCCAGTTTGACCCTGATATTTACCCGCTCGGTCACCATATGAGGTTTCACACACTTCATCAGACTCAAAAAACAGCATTTGAGCAACACCTTCATTAGCATAAATTTTTGCAGGCAGTGGCGTAGTGTTGGAAAATTCCAGTGTTACATGACCTTCCCACTCAGGTTCTAGTGGTGTCACATTCACAATGATTCCGCAGCGAGCATAAGTAGACTTTCCAAGACAAACAGTCAGAACGCTTCGTGGGATTTTGAAATACTCTACAGTACGGGCCAGAGCGAAAGAGTTTGGCGGGATAATGCATACATCAGAGGTTACATCTACAAAGCTATTATCATCAAAGTCTTTTGGGTCTACGACAGCTGAATTAATGTTGGTAAAGATTTTAAATTCATTAGCGCAACGCACATCATATCCATAACTCGACGTACCATATGATATCAGTCGATTATCGCTGTTATCATAACGTACCTGACCTGCCTCAAAAGGCAAGATCATAGCTTCGTTTTCCGCCATACGACGAATCCACTTATCTGACTTAATACTCATTATTTCCCCAAAACCTTAAAAAGTTGTTTCTGCATTTTTAAGATACCGTACGTAAAAATGCCGTCACTAAATTAGTGACGGCATTCTAGCATGATCTGATTGTTTTTTTGCCACAGGCACAGAGTACACATAATTTTTTGTTGTTATTGTGCCTACGGCACAATAACAACAACTCAAGCTTTTTCTCTGTGTACTCTGTGCCTCTGCGGCAAAGTCATTAATTGTTTTCTATAACAATATTCGGGAACTTACTGCTGTAGTCTTTCGCCTGTGAAGCCAGTTTAGCCGCTGTGCGACGTGCGATCTCACGATAGATAGTAGCAATAGTGCCGTTTTCATCCGCAGCAACTGAAGGAACACCCTCATCACCGCTAGTACGAATAGCAATATCCAGAGGTAATGCACCCAGGAAGTCTACATCGTAATCTTCAGACATGCGCTCACCGCCACCCTGACCAAAGATAGGTTCAGCATGACCACATTCTGAACAAATGTGAACGCTCATATTTTCAATAATACCCAGCACAGGCACTTCAACTTTCTCAAACATCTTCAGGCCTTTACGCGCATCTAATAACGCAATGTCCTGAGGCGTTGTTACAATAACTGCACCACTTACTGGTACCTTTTGAGCCAGTGTAAGCTGAACATCACCCGTACCCGGTGGTAAATCGATTACCAGGTAATCCAGATCTTTCCATTGAGTATCAACTAATAACTGCTCTAATGCCTGTGTAACCATTGGGCCACGCCAGATCATTGGTGTTTCGTCATCGATCATAAAACCAATCGACATAGCCTGCATACCGTGGCCCATCATTGGTGACAGCGTTTTACCATCAGCAGATTCAGGCTTGTCAGTAATACCTAACATACGAGGAATACTTGGGCCGTAAATATCCGCATCGAGAATACCCACGTTTGCGCCTTCTTTACTTAATGCCAGTGCCAGGTTAGTTGCTGTTGTTGATTTACCAACACCACCCTTACCAGACGCTACGGCAATAATATTCTTAATACCTTCTAATGGCTTAAGACTTGATTGCACAGAATGTGAAACGATGTCCTGGCTAATGTCAATTTTTACTGAATCTACGCCATCCAGAGCGCCTACAAGCTTGGTCAACTCATCAGTGATTTTCGCATAGTGACCTTTGGCAGGGAAACCCAGCACAATTTTAATGGCTACTTCTGCGCCATTTATATCAATACCCTTAACCGCATTTGCTGCTTTTAGATCTTTTTCTAAATAAGGATCAATAAATTTTGCAATTGCTTCTTCAACTTGCTGCTGTGAAACGCTCATGGCACTTACTCCAAAACCTGAAATGTGTCGCCCCTAAGGTATAACCCCGGGTGCTATAAAATCGTGACGCGAATTCTACACCAGCTGGCGGGTGAATTAACCCTACCCTTTGTTGGTATAGTGATGAAATCGCAATGTGATGGCTAGTTTGGGGCGTTTTTTCTTATTTCAAGCTGAAACATCACCTCAACAGGGCTCTAAAGTGAGAAATTCAGGTTTTTTTAAGATTTCCCGCTCTCGGGGTGCCCGATATACGCCTTTGCAGTATTTCTACCTGTAGTGGCAACTTAACCTCCTGACCTCTGGCCATGGCTAGAATAACGGCTTTAATCTGCTCAAAACCACCTTTGGCCAGCTTATTCTTCAACGTAATAACCTTTCGTTTATTACCTTTCGGGTTATTAAAATGCTGTAACTGCAATTCGCCATCGGCATTCTCAAAAACCAACCCTGTAAACGTATCAGGAACATCCTTTATAGTGAACTCAAGCTTAAAGCTAAGCTTATGCTGCATATTATCCGGCAGATTAAGCAGGTCGTCGGGCTGTGCTTCAATATTTAATAAAACGAACATAATTTTTAACTTCCAGAAACTTTTATATCAATACATTCGCAAGTTTAACAAATGTCACGGGCACAAAAACCCGAATAATGTACAATGAATTAACAATATACAGACACTATATCTATATATTTAGTTTTTCAACGACTACAATTAGATAAGATTGGCCCATAATTATATTATAAAATCGTCAACCGGAACTTGATAACTAACACTATGAGCTCAGATTCAGATACTCCTGATACATCAGAAAAAGTCGTTGACATAAACGATACTGAAAAAGTTTCCAAGGCTATTAAAAATTTCATTAATGGCGAAGGTGATGAAGGCGGTGCATCCACAGCACAAAGTAATGCTGGCAAGCAATTTCATGATCGACGTGACGTCATAAAAGCCCTAACCAGTTTACAGACTGGTTACAAACCTAAGTTTGCCCCAAATGAAACCAGTATAAGAACGGATAGTTTCAAACATGCCCTGCTTAACAGTATGGCTAAAATGGGCAATACCAGTATGTCTAAAAGCCTGAATGCAATTGACGGGCGCACTATCGATTTTGTTGAAATGCTGTTTGGCGCGTTTTTACGTGATGACAATGTATCTGTCGCCATAAAATCACTTTTACTTGAGTTACAAATACCGCTAATTAAAGTTGCCATGCTCGATTCCCAGTTCTTTCAGAACGACAAACATGCCGCCCGCCGAATGCTCGATACTGTCGCTCATCTGGGAATTGGTATTGAAGACGAAGAAAATACATTAGTAAAAACAATACGTTTAATTATTGAGCAGCTACAAGCCACCTTTGTGCAGAACCTGAGTAGTTTTAATACCGCGCTCACCGCTCTAAATCGTTTAATGAGTATTGAAAAGGATAAAACAGGCAAACAGGAAGAGGAAACTCAAAAAGCCATATTAAAAGAGCACGCACGACAGATCGTTTTAAACGAGCTACAAAAGAATACCTATAAAAAAATCATCCAGAAAGAATTAAAACCGCTGATTTTAAAACAGTGGGCGGCTTTAATGTTTCAGCGTTTCATCAAATATGGAAAAGATAGCAGCCAGTGGAATGAGATTGTCACTCTACTAAAGCACCTTGTATATAGCGTACAGCCTATTAAAACATCCGAACAGTGGGTCTTGCTAAACAATGACTCAGGGGTATTAATCAGTGATATTGAAGCACAGCTAAATACAACCAAACTTAGCCCGGGCGGTATAGATGCCTCTATTTCTGCCTTAAAAGAAATCCACTCCAACTTAATTGAATCGTCAGAATTTTTCCTGGAAGAACCTGATTACACCTTATCAGAAAGAAGCCTTGATGAAATCATAGAAGAATCTATTGAGGATATGCCCGAAGATGAAGGTGATCCACCACATATCCAGATATCGCGCCTACCTCATGATGTAAAACAGGGCGTCTGGTTTGAAATTTACAATGGTGATGGACACCTACGCCGGGTAAAATTATCGGTTATTTTATTTGATGAAGCAAAATTAGTTTTTGTAGATCGACATGGCAATATGGTTATTGAAAAACTGGCAAATGAATTTGTAGATGAATTAAATGAAGGTAAATCGAAAATTATTGCTGACCATTCTATCTTCAACCATGCTTTAGGCCAAATCATCAATTCTATTATTCGATGAGCTCTAATCTTCGAATAATTATTAACATTGTGTTTATTTATAACTCACTATGCTTCTAAACCCAACGCCAATATTAATAGAAAACCTGTACTGATAACTTTATTAGCTGTAATTGTATCTTCAACATCTGGCGTGTTAAAAGCGGGGTTTAAAAATTTGATTTATTTGGTGTTATTATTATCGCCGTTGCTACAGGCCTAGGCGGTGGTCCACGGCGGAATATGTTACTGGACCGGGGAGTATTCTGGATTCATGATCAGGTATTTTTTATCGCATCACTCATGAGCGCGTTCATTATTTTCATAACCGCTCGACTTACTATTATTTCACACCGTTTTTTTCTCATTTCAGATGCTGCTGGATTAGCCACATTTGCTATAGCCGGAACACTTGTTTCAATGTTGATGGGTGTTCCATGGTTAGTGGCCAGTTTTATGGGGTTATGACAGGCACAATGGGCGGCATCTTTCGCGACCTTTTATGCAATGAAGCACCGCTTGTTTTCCATAACCCGCTTTATGCTACCGTATCATGGAGTGGATCATTATTATTTATCGGTTTAATACAATTAAATATGGATGTAACTATTGCAGCAATTATCTCCGGACCAGGTATTTTTATTGCACGATTACTCGCCATTTATTACAACATCAATTTACCCAAGTTTCGATTCAAAGAATAACAACTCTCGAAGACCTGCTATGGCTAAAATATACTTCGAAAAACTTAACAAACTCATTACCCAGTTAAATCTGGATAGTAATGTATTAAAAGCAATCGAAGTAAAGCATTTTTTTAGCGGTGCAGCACTTTATATAAATGGCAAAATATGTGCTTCATGGTCTCCTTCAGGCCTGGCATTTAAACTACCGCAACAGGAAGTTAATAATTTAATTAACGACGGAAAAGCAATACCACTAAAGTACTTCACCAAAGGCCATATCAAACAAGGTTATGCCGTTTTTGAACAACCTGAAAAAAAACCATCTGCATACTGGAAAAAATACTTTTTAAAAGCATTTAAACAAATCTAACGAGCGGCTTAACTGTTCATACGAGCACTGTTTGACCTGTTGAGAGCGCCTCCGAAACAGCCATTTTGCACTAGTTGTGGCTTTGATAGTAAATACAAAGCTTACATGCTTCTAACTTACTTCCAAGTTGTTTTTTTATTTTTTCAAATCCCTCTGTGTGAACTTCACATCCTACATCGTCTATATCCCAACAATTTATAGAGAGGTTATTACGTCGAATACAATCATCCTTTTTACAGTCAAAATACTGATAACAAACATCCTTATTACTATTTGACATGATGGCTGTCCTGTTTTGTCTAATATTTGGCGCTCTGCCCCCTTTGTAGAGACTACGCAAGCTGACCGGAGAGTTCATCGCTCTGCCAATCAGGTCGGTATCACAACAGGGGACGGAGCGCACAAACCCGCGATCCATCCCAGGGCAAATCAATCATACGTGAATGAATACTTTAACGTATAGCTACTGTGTGCAATAAAAATTCATCTGACTACTTCTGGCCAATAGTAGTAAATATATTTACGTTGTATGATCACTACCCTGAAGAAGCTGGCACTTTTCATAATCAAAACGACCATAGATTATGACTTATCAGGCGGATATATATCCCACTCAACTACAAAATCAGGGTTATTCACGATCGTATCTGATTCTGCAAGTTTATAATCACCGGGTTTAGCTTCCTGATAATGATCCAGATCAGGCGGAATACTAAACTCTTCATCAGTATCCTCTCTTTTTACGACCAGACCATCTTCATTATTGATTCTTAAAATTGGCCCGAAGAACTGTTCAAACGCCTCCAGATCACCAAAGTCATTCATGCAGGTGAGACTGACCAGCACTGTTTTGCCAATCATTTTCTCTGCCTGCTTAGGATCGAAGACACAACCCGCAAATATTTTTTCACTCATAATTACACTTCATATAAATTTTTCTACAGTATACGCTGCATAGAAGCAGAACGAACTATCTCTCAAGGACGGCTATGGCACTATCTAATGCCAGCCTAAGCTCCCTGGCCTGATCGATTGTCATCGCATAATAACGACTAATCTCGGCATCTTCCGCTACTTGCCCCGGGCTAGAAATAAAATGTGGCCGAAAAACCACAAGTTTGTGATCTTCTATCGGGCCCACGTCCCAGTTAGCAATTGGGTATATATTCTCATTATCCTGTTCTGACATTTTTTTCTCAATATTTAAAGCGTTAATACATTCTACATTATAGGGCTTGTTTTCTGTCTATGTTAATATCAGCAATCGATTAAATAGACAGAAATTAACCTATGAAATACTCCGGCAACATTCAGAAAATGCATACAAAACTCAATGATACGGTTCAATACCACCTGCCAATAGGTGATGAGCTTGTAGATATGAATGTTTTAATAGGCTCAGAAATAAACCTTACTTATCAAGGTGAAATTAACTGTGTTGCCTGTGGTCGCAAAACGAAAAAGAGCTTCAGCCAGGGATTTTGTTACCCCTGTTTTCAATCATTAGCCCAGTGTGATATGTGTATTATGAAACCTGAAAAATGCCATTATGCAGAAGGTACATGTCGTGAACCAGAATGGGGCGAGCAATTTTGCCTGCAAGACCATTATGTTTATCTAGCTAATTCTTCAGGACTTAAAGTGGGCATTACGCGCGGCACACAAATTCCAACACGCTGGATGGACCAGGGTGCCACTCAGGCAATTCCTATTTTCAGAGTTAAAAATCGATTAACATCAGGTTTAGTTGAAGTTATTTTTAAAGATCACGTAGCCGATAAAACCAGCTGGCAAAAAATGCTTAAAGGTGAGGCTGATAAAATTAACATGCAAATTCGCCGAGATGAACTTTACGAATTAAGTAAGAACGCTTTAAATGAACTATCAAATTCTCTAGATAGTGATGCTATTGAGTTTCTGGATAATGAACCCGTGATAGATATTAATTTTCCCGTTAATCAATATCCGGAAAAAGTTAAATCCTTTAACTTTGATAAAACACCTGAGGTCAGTGGTGTATTAAACGGAATAAAAGGGCAGTACTTAATTCTCGAGAATGGCGTGTTAAATATGCGTAAATTTGGTGGTTATAATCTAACGCTTGAAAGCTGAATAACTGCTATTTCGTTTTTCATTAAAGGGGACGGAGGGATTATTTTTTAATCCCTCCGTCCCCTTTAATCTCTCTGTGGCAGATTTTTTCATTATGATTCTAAGGAAGCTTCGTGAACCTCACCTGACTCACGCTCTCCCATCTCAAAACCATGATGGTAGGCTTTATGCCACTCCATTACCTGGTCTTTCTTATGAATGGATTCATCATCTAATGTCAGATGATTGAGTTTTTCAGCAAAACCATTTTTATTGAAATAGGCAACAACTCCGTTGGCATATCCACGGTTATACCAGATTTGTGCATCTGAAGGGTTATCCAGATAATCATGGGTTTCTGAGTATAACTTCTCAACCAGTCCAGCTAATTTATCAATTACAGTCATCATAATTTAACTCAATAATTCATCTAATGAAGAACCTTCAGCGTCTTCACCCATTTCCACTATCAGGGTTTGATCTAAAGGCAAACTATCAGTTTGTATATGGGGCAATATTTGCTCCGTTAGCTCAATAACCATCATCAGCCCTCTCTGACCACCCGCATCCGTTGTTGATTTAGCTTGTTCCACCATAGATTCAATATAAGCACGCAGGGTTTCGAGGCGTTGATCAACCGTCATTGACTGAAAATCAGCCGTAAAACTCAAATGTAACTCACGTAACTGGGGTGTCGGATCTTGCACCGATATATTAAAAGGAACAGGGGGATGCATAGACGCACTCATAAATATTCACTCTAATCTCTCAGGGGTGGGCAATTATATATGAAAAATACAGCTAAAAATGCTATTTTACGCGACTGAGATTTAATCTATATACGAGCACCCATGACCACACAACGCAAAATTCTTATCACTAGCGCACTACCCTATGCCAATGGCCCAATTCACCTTGGACACCTGGTTGAATATATTCAAACCGATATCTGGGCCCGCTTTCAGAAAATGCGCGGCCATGAGTGCCATTATGTCTGTGCCGACGATGCACACGGCACACCAATTATGTTACGTGCCCGCCAGGACGGCATTACACCAGAGCAACTTATTGCTGATGTAAGCCGAGATCATCAGGCTGACTTTTCCGATTTTATGATTGGCTTTGATAATTACCACAGCACTCACTCAGATGAGAATAAGGAACTATCGCAAAGCATTTATCGAACGTTGCGTGATGATGGGCACATTACTACCCGTACAATCTCACAGGCGTATGACCCAGAAGCAAATATGTTCTTGCCTGATCGTTTTATCAAAGGCACCTGCCCCAAATGTGGCGCTGAAGATCAATATGGTGATAACTGTGAAGTATGTGGTGCAACCTACGATACAACTGATTTAAAAAAACCTTATTCGGTTGTTTCAGGTGCAACACCCATCAAAAAAGATACGGAGCATTTTTTCTTTAAGTTAGGTGATTTTGAAACCATGCTTAAAGAATGGACCACAGCGGGTCATGTACAATCTGAAATTGCTAACAAACTAAATGAATGGTTTGAGTCAGGCCTGAAAGACTGGGACATTACCCGTGATGCGCCATACTGGGGTTTTGAAATTCCAGACTCTACAGATAAGTTTTTCTACGTCTGGTTAGATGCGCCGATTGGTTATATGGCGAGTTTTAAAAACTTATGTGATAAAACTGATTTAGATTTCGATGAGTTCTGGAAATCAGAAGACAAAACCGAGTTATATCATTTCATCGGTAAAGACATCGCTTACTTCCATACTTTATTCTGGCCTGCTGTTTTAAAAGGCTCAGGTTATCGCACACCGACTAAAGTTTTCTGTCATGGATTCTTAACTGTCGACGGTGCAAAAATGTCAAAATCTCGCGGCACCTTTATCAAGGCCCGTACTTATCTGGATAATTTAAAACCAGAATATTTACGTTATTACTATGCTGCTAAGTTATCGTCGGGTGTTGATGACATCGATTTAAATTTAGAAGATTTTCAACAACGTGTTAATACTGATCTTGTTGGTAAATTTGTAAACATAGCTTCACGTGTAGCCAGTTTCATTAAAAAGAATAATGACGGTATGTTATCAGCATCTTTACCTGCACCTGAATTACATCAACAAATGATTGATGCGGGTGACTCAATTGCTCAGCATTTTGAAGATAGAAAATATTCTCAGGCTACCCGAGAAATAATGGCATTAGCCGATAAAGCTAATGAATACATTGCTGATGAAGAACCCTGGGCTAAAAACAAACAGGAAGGTTTGGAACAGCAGGTACATGATATCTGCACACAGGGCATTAATATGTTCCGTATTCTATGTATTTACCTAAAACCCATGCTGCCCGAAGTTGTTAAACAGGCCGAAGCATTTTTAAACTGTGGCGAATTAGACTGGAGCGATTTAGACAAACCGTTACTTAATCACAGCATTAATAAATTCAAACCTTTAATGCAGCGGGTTGAAAAAGACGCTCTTGATAACATTGTTGAAGCATCTAAAGAAGATATTAAAGCAGCCGCGCAAAAATCGCCTGTTAAAGAGTCCAACAAGGATAAAACCGTGTCTAATACGCCTGTAAACGATGAAATAGCCCCGGAAATAGAATTCGATGATTTTGCTAAAATTGATTTACGTATTGCACGCATTGTAAAAGCAGAACATGTTGAAAAAGCAGATAAACTATTACAACTAACACTGGATATTGGCGATGAAACACGCAATGTGTTTGCGGGAATTAAATCGGCTTATGCACCTGAAGACCTGGAAGGAAAACTCACAGTGATGGTAGCTAATTTAAAACCGCGTAAAATGCGTTTTGGTATGTCCGAAGGTATGGTTTTGGCGGCAGGGCCCGGTGGTAAGGATTTATGGATACTTAATCCTGATGATGGTGCTAAGCCCGGCATGAAGGTTAAGTAGTGCTTCAACACTCTTTTGAATAAAATATTAACACTGTGTAATAAAAGCTGTCGTTCACAACTGCTTGCGTCGGGAATCTAATGACTTTCGTTTATTAAGGCCACTGGATTCCCGACAAAACCGTTCGGGGATGACGATGTTTTTTACTTAGAGATCATTCTGAACGCGGGTTAATCAAAGTCACTAGATTCCTGCCTTCGCAGGAATGACAGCACATCATTAATTTACATCTTTTGTTTTAATTAACTTTTCTGAAGGCCAATAACTTTCAATAATTTTAAGCGCCGACGTAATATAAATTACCGCTAGCGTAATCAATGCAATCCTGATTATTAACAACTCAGAAAAATTAGCCCCTTCACCCATACTGTCATTTATTAAAACAAATAAAGCAATCAAAGCTGAAGCATAATATTTAGAGTTTTCATGGCCTGAAAAAATATGCCGCCCAAAGACCAGTGACGTTAAAAATATTAAAGCTACATAAAAATAGAACTCTGGTACAGCCACAATTAACCAGTAAAAAAACCAGGCATAAGCCCCACCCAGCAAAGTTGATACCAGAGACTTAACACCGGCTTCTTTACCCTCACTTAATTCAGGCTTTAATATAAACAGTGTCGAAAATATCATAACCAGCAAGTAATCAACTAAATTAAATATAAAAAACAAACTCGCCAATGGCAAAATAACCAGGGTACTTTTAAGCGCCGTTTGTGCTGCTGCTTTTGAATACACACCCTGGAAAGTGGGTTCTTTATGAAATACTGTCGAGTGAGGGTCGGGTATTAAATAATGAGCGACCCATACCATAACAATTGTAATCCAGGCGGTACCTATAAAACCTAAAGAAATAACAACCGACAAACCTTCATTGCTATTACCCAACATAGATAAAAGTAAAACACCTATAAAACTCAACAACGTAAACCACAGAGAACCACCACGATTCAGATAGTAATATAAATGAAACATTACCAGTGTTAGCATAATTAAAAATATAGATGGAAATCTGAGAAAAAATAATGCGAAAACAAGACCTAGAACAAATGCTAACAAGGTTTGCTTCATATTTCTAAAACCCATTGTAAGGCTCATCACCGGCAAGGGTAAAGATAATAAAAACGTCACCAGCACCGGCAATAGAAAAGCCAGTGGCCAGTTAACAGCATAAGCCAGTGTCGCAGAAAGTGTTACACCAACTGCGAATCTAAGAACTCGCACCTGGGTCTGGTCCTGCATCACAGCGAACCACCAGGCTTTCAGAGTATTTATCTTTAACGCATCAATAGACATATGAGAACAGGCTCAAGATACGTATCCATACCCAGCCTAATGGATTTATAACCCAGTTATTCCCGGTATAAACAATCACATCTGCCTGACCGCCTAAACGGCGTAACCCTTTGGCACTGTTATCGTCAAATGTAATAATGACAGGAAAACGCTGAGCCTCTCTTAACCAGCCACTTTTACCCTGCACTGATGCCAAACCACCAACTGTACCGGTTTTTCCACTGTCCACAGCAAAACCAACACTGCTTACTGTACCGCTAAATACTTTGCCCGGTGCTACGTCCAGTAAAATATCAACCGAATCACCCTGTTTCATATTAGATAAATTATTTTCACGAAAGTTTGCCTGTATCCAGATATTATCAAACTCAATAAAAGTCATGACGGGCGCACCCTTATTCGCATAATGCCCAACATCTATAACTAAATTAGTAATGCCGCCAAATGAGGGTGCAACGATCCGGGTTCTCTCCAGATCCAGTTGCGTATTTTTTAAATCTGCCAGGGCAGATCGTATTCTTGGGTTTTCATTGCCCTTTTTCCCTAATGCCTGTTTTTCTTTGTCTAAATTTGCACGAGCACTATCTAACTGAGCTTTAGCATTTTTAACCGCAGCACGTGCTTTATCACCATCAGACTCAGAAAATACCCGTTGCTTTTCTAATTCAAAAACACGAACACTCTGTGTTTTAACATGATCAAGATTAGTTTCAGCTTCAACCAGTTTAGCCTGTGCTGTTGATACCAATGCAGTACGCGCCCCTGTTTCCTGTCCTGCCAGTTCCAGTGCAGTTTCCGCATTTTCTACCGCCAGCTGATAATCACTCGGATCTATACTTAACAGCACATCACCTGGCTGCACCACCTGATCTTTTTTAATATTGATATCAATAATTTTACCCGAGACCTCAGGTACAACAGGAATAATAAACGCCTGAACACGAGCCTGATCTGTCCAGGGTGCAATTCTATCAGCGGCGATGTACCAGATAAATAAACCCATTACTATGTAGAGCATGTAACGGGTTACTTTTCTAACCGGGTCCTGTGTATTGCGTGCTTCGGTGCTCGGTTCTTCGGTATTTGGCGTTTCTATTTTTTCTTCTGACATTTTTAAAAACCTAATTTTAAATCAAAGTCAAAATATGTCATTCCCGAATGCTTGTGTCGGGAATCCAGTGACTTTATTTACATAAATTAAACTTGAGGTCGCTATATTCCCGACACAAGCATTCGGGAATGACAACAGAGTTTATTACTTATTAATTAAACTAACCTTCTTCAACTACAACTTTTTCATCATTCAACCAGGCCATAAACAATTCGTAACCTAACGCCAAAACGATTGCGCCAACAAACAGACCAATAATTCCCGACAGCATCATGCCACCAATCGCGCCCAGCAATATAACTAACATGGGTGTATCCATTCCTCTACCAAGGAATAAAGGTTTTAAGAAACCATCACTGGCACTGATTAATAAACAGTAAATAAGAAATAAAACGGCTGGTGTGCTTTCAGCTACCGAGAAAACATACGCAGATACAAAACCCAATACTAAAATGGGTGGCAGCTGAGCAATTGCCGCAACCAGTACGAAGAACGTCCATAAACCCCAACCAGGAACTCCCATCACAATCATACCTAATGCAGATAACACCGCCTGTATCATCGCCACACCTAAAACACCCTGCGCCACACTACGAATAGTTAACTTGGATAAATCCGCATAAGCCTTACCCTGTTCATCTGTTGTTAGACGTGAAAATATTTTAATGGTTACTTCATACGCACCACTCGTATTCGCAAGAAATATGCCTGAAATAATTATAGATAAAATAAATTGCAATACGCCACCGCCGACACCTGCAGCAATTCCCACTATAGTTTCACCTATTTTCTTTAACTGTGGTTCATAGGTCTTTATAGATTTTTCAAGATCTTTAGATGCGAGCGACCATGCGTTATAAAGTTTTTCACCAACTAAAGGCCACTCTTTTACACTTTCATTTGCTGGAGGAATTTCTATTGAGCCTTGTTGATAGCGCTCAGTTATGGCTGATGATGTATCAATAATTGAATTTGAAATCATCACGCTTGGCGTAATTAGTATCGCAAGCGCTATTGCAGTGTAAATAATTGAAGCAAGCTTATTTCTACCACCTAAAACTGATTTCAATTTGATAAATAAAGGATAAATAGCAACTGCAATAATTAACCCCCAGACTACAGGAACAACAAAAGGTTTTATAATTTCAAAACACCATATTGCCAGCATAAACAACAAACCTAAACGGATCGCCGCTTCTATTGCATTATTAGTAAATTCATTTGATTTCATTTAATTTCCTTAATTATCATTCTTACTAACTATAATATTTAACCACATTAAAAGGGCCACTAAATGGCCCAGGAATGGAGAGAATTAATCTTTATCTACCTGTGCAGCTGATGTTCTTATACCAATCAGGCTAGCTACCAATATCGCCATATAAAACACACCCACAATCGCTTCCATATATACAAAAAAACGCGCCAGTGGCACAACCGGGCTAATGTCACCATAACCAAGCGTGGTTAGTGTTACAAAACTATAATACGCAACATCTGCAAAATTATCGTACCAGACCGCCTGCTGTAACCCATTAAATGCATCGGGTGTCGCTTGAGCAATGAAAAGATAAAACAGGCTCCAGATCAGGCCCATTAACAGGTAAATACAGATAGCACCGACAATTTTATTGCCATCAATTGGTCCGGTAAACAATACCTGTCTTGCTGCTAACCAGGTTGCCCAGCTATAAAAGGCTATCAAGAGCAGCAGATGTAGATAGCTCATACCCGCCACATCAAGCAATATACCCAATATCACAACCACGAATATGGAAATAGTAAAACCGATTCCGGTATGAAACCACAACCGAGAAGACCTGAAGCCAGCAACACCTGTTGCTAGAGTGATCACAGTAACAGCCTGAAATATATGCTGTCCAAGATCATTCGGGAACTGGTCGACAAGTGCACCCACGAATAGAAGAAATACAAGAGAGATGACTAAATAGAGAAAATTATTATTTTCAGAAACAGGCTTCATATTTTTGTTAACTTCCTTTTTTACATTTACAATTCAATAATAAACCTTATTAAATGATGCTATATACCAGTTTTATTAAATTCACACTATATTCATGACCTAACACAGTTAAATCTGTCCATTATTAGGACTATAATATATCTTATTCCTGAATTTATTTAAGATTTTACAATATGACAAAATCACTGAATACCTTTATTTTTTTCGCTTGTCTTTTTTTATCTAACGTAGCTCACTCTATAGAAACCGAACCGCTCACCATAAAAGAATTAGCTGATCAAAAAACGGCTAAAGAGGAAGTGATTAAAGCACTGTCTGATATACCGACAGCCGGGCCATATGATGAATTCAATCGCTCCACACCTCGATCCAGTCTTCTTGCACTGGCCGCAGCAATCAAAAACAAAGATTATAAACTCGCTGCCAATTATCTGGATTTTAGAAATACACCCTTTTCTGATACTGATAATAACCATTTAAACCAGCAAGCTTTAATCAAAAAACTATCCATTATTGCCAATCGGGCAATGAATATAGACATTCAGGATTTAAGTGATGACCCTCTAGGTCATAAAGATGACGGTTTACCCAGCTATCGCGACCGTATAACTAAAATGAAAACGAAAAATGGAACTGTTGATATTTTACTTCAACGTGTCCCCCGTGGTGATGGTGTTTTTATCTGGAAAATATCAAATAGCACTATCGCTATGATACCAGAATTAAATGAGGAGTTTGGCTACGGCGAGATAGGTGAAACACTTTCTGAAATAGTACCGAGTTACATCATCGCTGGATTAGAACTGTGGCAACTCGTACTTCTTTTTGCACTTATATTATCTGGTTTTTGCATTGCCTACATCATCACTTTTCTTATTGTTAAAATTTTGCAGAAAAATCAGAAATTCCAAAAACAACGTTTGCAGAAATTCATTGTAGGTCCTGTACGTCTTCTAATCACCGTTATATTTCTTCGTTTCACATTTGATTTGATTGCACCCACATTATTTATGCGTGCTGTATTTGATACTAAAACATTATTAATACTTGCTATTTTGTGGGTAATGTTAGGTGTTGTCGATTTCATTATGTATCGATTTGCAGATCGCATGCGACGAAATGGGCAGCGTGATGGTATCGTTTTATTAAAGCCAGCTTCAACTACACTTAAAATAATACTGGTTATTCTTGCAATTATTTCATGGGTAAATAATCTAGGTTTTGAAGTCACCGCAATACTGGCAGGCTTAGGCGTTGGCGGCATTGCTGTTGCATTAGCTGCACAAAAATCACTTGAAGACCTGATAGGCTCTATTATTATTTATATATCACGACCAGTACGTGTAGGTGATTTTTGTAAATTTGGCACGACAATTGGCACTGTTGAAGAAATTGGGTTACGAGCAACACAATTGCGTACATTAGCCCGTAGCATTGTTCATATCCCTAATTCTAAATTTGCTTCAAGTGAAATTGAAAATCTGACACAACGTGACAAAATTCTTTACCGAACTAGATTGAATCTCTCATATAACACAACCACAGATCAGGTTAAACAAGTACTCAATAATTTACGCCAATTAATAAACAATCAGGACTACATCGATAGTGAAGACTCAAGAGTCCGTTTTGTTGAGTTTGGTGATTACGCTCAGGAACTTGAGTTATATATTTATATCAAGACAACAGATTTTTCTGAATATCTGGAGTATCGAGAAGACATAAATTTACAAGTTAGTGACATTGTTGAGTCTGCAAACACACGGTTAGTTATTCAGACTAAAGCGATTGAGCTTAACCAGCCCATGGATGAAGTTAAATAATAATTTAATTTATTTTTTTTAACACTGCCCTGCTTTATGTTTAATTACATTTACATCTGAACAGGCACTACATCCTGTAGCATAAGTTTTAAAACTATTATCTTTAAGACTCGCACAAACAGGAATGTACTCCATTGTACATATCTGCGGCCGTGGTTCTTTACAAATCGTGTATTTAATTTCACTACTTTCATGATTAGACTGTTTTGAAATTAAACGATATCGATTCAACTCATCAAGTAGCCAAACCTGAGTTTTAACTGGCTTTTTGAAGCGCTCATTATTTGGACAACTAACCATATACGCTTTGCCACTCATTGTGCTCTTAGAAGCTGAATATTCAATAAAATCTTCTGTGCTTTTTATATCATCTCTAAAATAGTTATATTTATTTTCAATATGCTTTAGTGCTTTTTCACCTTTATGCTCTGACCCATTTCTGTTTATGGTGCAGTTACTTGTTTTGACATAGTTGAGAAGGTGATTGACTTCTTTTATCTGATTTTTTGGCACGTCTGCCTGTGCGGCACTACTTATTAAAATACTAATTATTATGATGTGTTTTTTCATGTTGATTAACACCTATTTACATTTTTGTTATTTTTACAGACATAAATTTCAATGATTTTATCTGCTTATAAATACCAGGCATTAATAGCGAAATACAATTCTAAGTGATAGTAAATTGATAAGTTGTCATTCCTGTGAAGACAGGAATCTAGTAACTTTTCACTACAATAGTCATTGGATACCTGCCTTAGCAGGTATGACGCCACTGTCTATTCTGTTTATATTAACCAGCATTTTAAAAACACACACTATAAGTTAAATCAGCAACATTATAATTGCGATTCTATTGGCATGATTGAAAATAGACCCTGCCCAAAACGCCTCCAGAACCCTGTTTCAGGTTCAGTATCGTGAATTATTTCTTTTCCGCCCTTCATTTCAAGCCAGTAAATATCGTCCTTCTCTACCTGAATATCGCCAACATCAATATCCTGCTTTGCGATTTTTACTTTATATGCCGTTTCGTAAAGTGATTTATCGAACACTGATTCAGCTATTAACATCGACATTTTCGGTACATCATAGATAACCCCAACTTCTGAATTTATATGTGCAGAACGCTGATCAAAATTAAATGAGCCTATAAATGTTTGCTCCCGATCAAATATATATGTCTTTGCGTGCAAACTACTTTTAGCTTTTTCCCCTCGCCTTAATGATTTACTCACTTTTGTTTTAAGGTCAGTTTTTAATTCATATAATTCTATACCACCTTCTAACATATCATATCGTCTTCGCGAATAACCAGACTGTGCCATCAAACCATCTGTGGAAGACAGTGAATTCGTGACCACTCTCACTTTCACTCCTTTTCTCACAAGAGCTGACAAGTATTTCACGCCTTCTTCTCCAGGCACGAAATAAGGGGAAATTATTTCAAATGATTTATCTACTTTCTCCAGATAGGGTTTTACAAGATTTTTTAAAAAAGTTACTTCATCTTCTGTTTTTCCAAGACCTTTATCTGGGTCATCATAAACAACTAAAACTTCACCTTTAAATACGAGCGAGCTTTGATCTTTTGAAATGCTTCCGCGTTGAATGCTCTTATACATTTCTGAGTCCTGGATATCCAGATGGTACTTAGAGTTTTCTTTAGAAATCGCGTACGTGTCCAGCTCTTTTCTTATTAAGTTCAAATTTTCATCTGTCGCTGAATTGTGTTCAAAAGCAGTAACGGGATAGACCACTTTACTGTTCCAATATATATCAAATTGTTTTGCAACATCTTTAACAATTGGCCCAACTGCAAGTACATCTATATCCCTGAAGTTACTAGCCTCATGAGCTGAGAAATATTCATTACCAATATTTCTTCCGCCTATAATAGTGTGCTGATTATCCACGGTAAAAGACTTATTGTGCATACGGCGATTAATGCGCGCTGGGCTCAACATATAATCGGAATAACGAAAATCTCTTGAGGCAAAAGGATTAAATAAACGCACTTCAATATTTTTATGTTGATCTAGAGCATATAAAATTTTTTCCGTTGTATCATTGACAGGCATATCATCCAGCATAATACGCACTCGCACGCCACGGTCAGCCGCTTTTATCAATCCGGTAAAAATAATTTACCAATTAAATCTGAGTGCCATATGTAGTACTGCACATCTATTGTTTTTTCTGCCAGCACCAGTAATGCAATGCGTGCAACAAAAGCATCAACGTCATCACTAATTAAGTACATACTTGAATCTTTTGTATTGTCTCCCAACTCATCTTTTGCCTTTTTTCCTAATATTGTGTTATCAGTATCAGTTAAGGCATAACTCGGTGGAGCTTCGAAATTTGTAGGCAGCTGGGCACAGCCAGATAATAGAATTATCATAGTGGTAAGAGAAATTTTTATTACTGATTTTACCATCCTGGCTTTCTTCTCATTTATAAAGGCTAAATTATTGTAATGATTATACATTTTTCAGTATGTTATCAAATATCTTAGATTGACCTACCTTATCATAGAGCATGACCTGGTTTTATTGTGTGAATAGTTTCAAATACTGAATTGATGTTTTGTAGAGGTTTTTTGCACGACAATAATTTATTATTTTTAACTAGCTGTGATTGCACATAAATGCAAACGTGTCGTGTTTATTCTGGGAATTTGCTAGAAAAATCTTTGTAGGCGGCTTACTACGTATAAGCCATCCATGGCGCAGGCGCCAGCCCGCTCCCAGCCTTCGGCAGAGCCTCAGGCGTTCAAATGGATAAAAGCAAAATTGTTTGCTTTTATTTTTCCATTTTCACCCAGACCGGGCGTTAGTCACGCTGCGTTTGCACATTGAGTGCAAACGGTCGTGTTTATTCTGGGAATTTGCTAGAAAAATCTTTGTAGGCAGCTTACTACGTATAAGCCATCCATGGCGCAGGCGCCGGCCCGGTTCCAGACCGGGCGTTAGTCACACTGCGTTTGCACATTGAGTGCAAACGGTCGTGACTAACCCTTCTTCATTAGGTCGAAGAATTCGTTGTTGGTTTTTGTGCTTGATAGTCGCTCTAACATAAACTCAATAGCCGCAGTTTCGTTCATTGGGTGTAATACTTTACGCAATACCCACATCATTTGCAGCTCTTCAGGATCCGTTAGTTTTTCTTCACGACGCGTGCCGGAACGGTTGATATTAATACCCGGGTAAATACGTTTCTCAGTGATCTTACGATCAAGGTGTATTTCCGAGTTACCCGTGCCTTTAAATTCTTCGTAGATAACTTCATCCATCTTAGAACCGGTATCAACTAATGCTGTTGCCAGAATAGTAATGCTGCCGCCTTCTTCGATATTACGTGCAGCACCGAAGAAACGTTTTGGACGGTGTAATGCATGGGCATCTACACCACCGGTAAGCACCTTACCTGATGATGGAATAACGGTGTTATATGCACGGGCTAAACGAGTGATCGAATCTAGTAAGATAACCACATCTTTTTTATGCTCGGCTAAACGCTTGGCTTTTTCAATTACCATTTCTGCAACCTGAACATGACGGCTTGCAGGCTCATCAAATGTAGACGATACAACTTCACCACGTACCATACGTTGCATCTCTGTTACTTCTTCCGGGCGCTCATCTATTAATAAAACAATGAGATAACATTCCGGGTGATTCGCAGCTATTGACTGAGCAAGATTACTCATCAACATTGTTTTACCCGCTTTTGGTGGCGATACAATCAAACCACGCTGTCCTTTACCAATTGGTGATACAAGATCAATAATACGACCGGTTATATCTTCAGAACTACCGTTACCACGTTCCAGTGTTAAACGCTCTTCCGGATGTAAAGGCGTCAGGTTTTCAAACGCAATTTTATTTTTAGCCTGTTCCGGTGGATCAAAATTAATTGTATCCACTTTCAACATAGCAAAGTAACGCTCGCTATCTTTTGGCGGTCTAATCTTACCCGCTAAGGTATCACCTGTTCTTAAACCAAAACGTCTAATCTGGCTGGGTGATACATAAATATCATCCGGACCTGCCAGATATGACCCTTCTGCAGATCTTAAAAAGCCGAAGCCGTCCTGTAATATTTCCAGTACGCCATCGCCAAATATATCCTCACCACTTTTTGCGTGGGCTTTTAATATGGCAAAAATAATGTCCTGTTTTTTTGCTCGAGCCAGATTTTCCAGCTTCATGGATTGAGCAATTTCAACAAGGTCGGCAGGTGCTTTTTTCTTTAATTCAGATAGATTCATAGTAGGAAAGTTTTTTTGAAAGGTTGGGATTAGACGGAATATGCCTTAATTAGGTATTAAATTAGTAAAATGTATTTTTTGGTTTTATTAACTTAGGCTTTATATTAATTGGTTTTTATTCAGAGTGACTTAAATTCTTAAGGTCTGATTTTTTAGATCGCATTTAGGTCGGCTAAGAGTTTGCCGGCTACGATTTACTTACATTGCGAACTGTACCACACAAATTTCAGAACGTCTACTTTTAGTATACGCTCTGAAATAGATGTCAGTTCAGAACATACAACTTATATATTACTATCAAGAAATGCTGTTAACTGTGACTTTGATAAAGCACCCACTTTAGTTGCTTCAACTTCACCGTTCTTAAACAACATTAATGTAGGAATACCGCGAATTCCAAACTTAGGCGGTGTACCCGGGTTTTCATCAATATTTAGCTTGGTAATTTTCACCTTACCATCATAAGAGCCTGCAATTTCTTCAAGGATGGGCGCAATCATTTTGCAAGGGCCACACCATTCTGCCCAATAATCAACTAATACGGGCACATCAGAATTTAGTACATCACTTTCAAAACTGTCATCAGATACATGAACGATCTCACTCACAGTGGTTAACCTCCGGGTTGGGATTTACCCACATTCTATAGCCTTTATGAATTATTCTCATACAAAAATTAGCACTATATATTGGGTAGTTTGTTATATATTTTCGATAGAAGCCATATTAGCTAATTTTACAGATTTGTACAGTCCGGCTGCATACTATATGCTTGGCGTTATGAGCACACACCTAACTGATCAAAGATTCGACCAATATAAATTACCTGACTCCCTTCTGCAAGGTTTGAATCAGGCTGGATTTGAACTATGCACCCCTATTCAGGCCGATAGTCTCCCGATATCGCTGGGTGGAGAGGATGTTGCCGGGGAGGCACAAACCGGTACAGGCAAAACCATTGCCTTTCTGGTCGCTGTTTACAACAAACTGTTAACGGAGTCAGCTCCCGAGCACAGAAAACCTAATCAACCACGCGCACTTATACTTGCTCCAACTCGTGAGCTCGCTATTCAGATCCACAAAGATGCGTTGTTAATTGGCAAAAATACCGGTCTTAAACTGGCTTTAATATACGGTGGCACGGATTATGAAAAACAACAACAGTCCATTACGGATGGAGTTGATATTCTTATTGGCACGCCGGGTCGTCTGATAGATTTTTTCAAAAAACACGTATATAACCTGAAAATGGTGCAATCGCTCGTTTTAGATGAAGCTGATCGCATGTTTGATCTGGGGTTTATAGACGATATCCGTTACCTGATTCGTCGCTGCCCTGAGCCCAAACATCGACTGAGCATGTTATTTTCTGCAACCCTGTCATTCCGGGTTCAGGAACTGGCGTACGACCTGATGAATGCACCAAAGCACATTAAAATAAAATCTGAAAACCGTACCGCTGACAAAATAGAAGAACGGGTTTATTACCCCGCAAACGATGAAAAAATTCGCCTTTTAGTTGGCCTCATACAAAAAGAACAACCTACACGCAGTATCGTTTTTGTTAATACCAAACGCGTAGCCGATAACATTAATGCCTGGTTAACCGGTAATGATATGCCACCGGCGATTCTTTCCGGTGATGTGCCTCAGAAAAAACGCCAAAGTTTACTCAAGCAATTTCAGGATGGTGAAAGTACTATTCTGGTTGCAACAGATGTGGCAGCACGTGGTTTACACATTCCAGAAGTAAGTCATGTATTTAACTTTGATTTACCTCAACAGGCAGAAGATTACGTACATCGCATTGGCCGAACAGCACGTGCAGGTGCTTCTGGCATAGCGATTAGTTTTGCCTGTGAAGATTACGCTCATTATTTACCGGAGATTGAAGAATATATAAAACATTCAATACCCAGTGATAGCGTATCCAGCGAATTACTGGTTGAACTCAAACCTAAAGCCCATGTAGAGCGCTATGGTGGTCAGAACAAGAAACATGGTCATAGACCTGGTAATCGATCTGGAAATCGGAACCAACAAGGCTCCAGACACCACAATAGAAACCACAGCAATCATAAGTCACATAATTCACATCAGTCTAAAAAGGCCACTTCTGATAGTTAGGCCATGTTCAATATCAAGCAACTCGACTAACGTGATTTATTAATCACGTTAGTCTTTCTTCCTGATCTTTTTCTATATGTTAATCGACACATTTTTCTATCTTCTACTCGGGTCTTTTGTCGGCTTACTTGCCGGTTTATTAGGCGTTGGTGGAGGCCTGATTATTGTGCCCATACTGGCAGCCATGTTTATTTATAACGGCCTGCCCTATGAAATCATCATGCACCTGGCACTCGGCACTTCTTTAGCAAGCATTCTGTTTACATCTCTTTCATCTGTTTACAGCCATCACAAACATCAGGCTGTTAACTGGAGTCGTGTTAGCAAACTCTGCCCGGGGATTTTACTCGGCGCCTGGTTAGGGGGGTTATCTGCCAGTGTTTTAAGCACTGACATTTTAAAACCTGTATTTGCACTTTTTGAGTTACTGGTCGCTGTTTATATGCTCTGGGGCATAAAAGCACAAACACATAAAAGCTCACCTTCATTATTAAACTTCACAACCAGTGGCGGCATTATTGGTTATATATCATCGATAGTCGGAATAGGTGGTGGCACAATGACCGTGCCCTGGTTAATGTGGCATGGCAGTAGCATTCACAAGGCCATAGGCACCTCAGCTGCGGCTGGTTTTCCTATTGCAGTCGGTGGCGCCATGAGTTATCTGTATGCAGGCTGGGAGCACAATTTATTACCCCAATACAGCATCGGTTTCATATACCTGCCGGCGCTTATCAGCATAATCATTAGTAGTGTTGTGTTTGCGCCTTTAGGAGCCAATCTGGCACATAAACTTGATGTGAATAAACTGAAACAGATTTTTGCATTTTTGTTGATTGGTTTGGCGATGCACCTATTTTTGAGCTAGAAGATGATTGCACTGTTTAGGCTCATCTCCCACGGGGAAAGGTCGCTGTTTTTTGCGCCCTGTCCCCTTAAGCCATACCACCAAGAGCTGTTAGTGTAGTGAGACGACTTCGTAAAACTTTTGGTGGCATCACAACAGGGGACAGAGCGCCAAAAAGCGGCGGTCTTTCCCCGATGGATAAGCACCAAAAACTAAAACTATTTTACCGCCTTACCCACATCTTTTAACTGAGCCGCTGGTTTCTTCATACCTGATTGATAACGTAGCGGGTACAACACCTCTGTTAATTTAATCAATGCATTGATATAAAGTTGCTTTGGATACCGATTACAGTGACGCTGTAACCAGCCCTGAGATTCAGTAAAATCAGACTCACCTAGAATGTTATAGGTATTCGGCATAATGACATTAAAAGCGGTTAAATAACCGATAGTCCAGTCAATAAAATAGTCTTGCTGGCGACCACCTGTTTTCATTGAATCCAGGTACGCCTTACAACTGTCACCTCCTGCTCCATACACAGCATAACCACCCTCAAAATCCCTGGCTAAAACGTGCTGGTTAAACATAACTAATACAAAACAGCTAATGATTAAGCGCTTCATAACATTCCCATAAATTAAATGTATAGACCAAGCATAGCTTGTGAAGAGAAATTCTTCGAGTTTGATTTATATTTATAATCAGACTATTGTCTTATTATAGAACTTTAACAGGTATTCCGATGAAGAAACCAGAATTAAAAATCTCGATTCTTAGTGACTATATCTGCCCTTTCTGCTTTATCGGGCATTTACGCCTTGATGCTCTTCGTGAACTTTACGACTTAAAAGTCAACTGGTGTTTTATCGAGATACATCCGGAAACACCCCCTGAAGGGCATTCAGTAAAAATGCTCAATTATGACAATGAAGTCTGGGATGAAATGACGAAAAACCTCACACAACTTGCAGATGAAGAAGGCATAAAAATCTGTGAGCAAACAATGACCACTAATTCACGTAAAGCATTATTGCTCAGTGAAGCAGTTAAACCACTTGGAGCTGATGTTTTTTACCCCTTTCATGAGCAATTATTTAGCGCCTATTTCATTGAAGGTAAAAATATTGGTGATGAAAGCATCCTTAGAGATATCGCCAGGCAAAACAATATCCCTGAAAGCCTTATCAATCAGGCATGGAGTGATAAATACACTAATGGCCCAGCTGATTCCGTACCCTCCAACCTGTTACCCTACTTACAATATGCCGGTGCGTTACAGGCAAAAAGCGTACCCACCTTTATAATTGGCAAAGAAATGTTGAGCGGTGTCGTCACCCGGGAAAAATTACTACAAGCTGCAAAAAAGAATAAACTTAGTGATGAAAACATCGAAAAATTGAACTAGGCTTAAAGCATAATAAACTAAAGCCTGAATTTTATAACACCATTATGGATTTCCCAACAAGCGAACTCTGGAACTATTCCACACAAATTTGGACACTACCAGAAGTAGAGTCAATTTGTCTGGATTTGCAGGACAACTACGAAGCAAATGTAAATATGCTGTTGTACTGTTGTTGGGTAGGTGACAAAAACCTAAGCTTGAACGACGACGATTTACAAACACTGATAGATACAGTGCAACCCTGGCAAACCATTATCAAACCCTTACGTGACTCTCGTAAAATGATGAAGCAACATCTAATTGCTCTACCTGCCAATACGATAGATCAGACAGTTTCCAATATTTCCGAGATGGAGCTCAATGCAGAACACATGACCCAACTGGCATTAGAAAAAGCTTTAAGACCTGAAAAAATACTACCCTGTGAAGATCAAAGCAATATCGAATGCAGCTTCAGTAATATAAAAGCTTATATATCTTCACTTGACAACATTTCATCCGCCGATGAAATAATGCCACAAATAAGTCAGTTACTAACAGCCATCTTTCAGGATGAGGAAGCTGTGCAAATGGCAATGATGAGTGGCGCATAAAATACCGATTAAATATAAGCCATAATTAAAAAACCTATTTTAACTTACGATTATATTTACTCTTCTTCTATTCCCAGCATTGCATCCTTCAACTCATCAGTTACAGGCTCTTCACCCAGCCATACCGATAATAAAGCCTGATTGAAATCCTCGCCTTTAATAATTCCTTTCTGCGCGCCTTTGATTGTCACCCGCGTTCCTTGCCCCGGAATATAATCAAGCAACACTACATCACCCTTATATACGTCTGAAAACATAGCGTTAAATTTATCAAGCCTGTCTTTCAGCGCTTTAAAAGCCGTTTCTTCAATATTTTCTTCAAAGCCTTCTATCCAGGCATTTACCAGCTTTTCCTTTTCTACTTCATCATGAAGAAAATGCATAACAACTCGATTAGCCTGGGAAGTTTTCAAGATCTGATTGGCACTATTCTGTTTCGCAGGTAAATATAATGCGCCTACATAAATCTTGAAAAAGAATTTATAACGAATCCCTGCGCCATTTAATAAAAGCGGCTTTTCAACACTTTCTACAGATATCTGCTCATTAAAGCTAATATCCGCTATGTCACGTGCAGCTAAATTTGAAATAAATAGTAACGAAAAAGAAAGTCCTAAAATGACTTGAGATACATATCCTGAAATCTTCATAAGTTATATCCTTTGGTTTATTTAAAATACTATAACTCACAGCAATAACTTATCAAATTCTTATCTGACAAATTAACAAGCGCTAAAGGAATTAATATAAGAGAGAGAAACAGTTCATGTCGAAATGCTGCTTTTTATTTCTTGCCATGGTACTTCTCCATCCCCGATGGAGATGCGCCTGAACAGCACCTACTATCTAAGCTTTACTCTCAGCAGACCAGGACAGATCTAACTGTTTAGCTGCACGTACTTCATCGAGTCTGTTTACCGGCATAGTATAAGGCGCATTATGCAACATATCTGCATCTGTTTCCGCTTCCTGCTGAACTTGCACTAATGCTTCAACAAACCCGTCTAACATTTCTTTTGCTTCTGACTCTGTAGGCTCAATTAATAAACATTCAGGAACCAGTAAAGGAAAATAAGTTGTTGGCGCATGATAACCTAAGTCTAATAAACGCTTAGCAAAATCCATGGCACTTACATTAAGTTCTTTAGCCTGTTTTTTCAGCGTAATAATAAACTCATGAGATGCATAACGATCAGGTATTGCCGCTTCGAAACCCCGTGCTTTTAACTGAGCCATCATATAGTTTGCATTGAGTGTTGCGAACTCCCCCACTCGCTGCATGCCTTCAGCACCCAACAAACGCATATAAATATATGCTCGCAACAAAACACCTGGATTGCCAAAAAAGGCCGACATACGACCAATGCTATGTGGGCAATCTTCTTCTGTTAACCACTGAAACTCATCACCGACTTTTTTCACACCTGGCATCGGCATAAATGGTTTTAGTCGTTCTGCCACACCAATTGCACCAGAACCTGGGCCACCACCGCCATGCGGCGTTGAAAATGTTTTGTGCAGGTTTGAGTGAATAACATCAAAGCCCATATCTCCTGGACGAATCTTACCCAAAATAGCATTCAGGTTTGCGCCATCGTAATAAAGCAAACCGCCTGCATCATGAATAATTTTAGCAATTTCTTCAATGCGGCGCTCAAACACACCTAACGTAGATGGGTTGGTTAACATTAAACCTGCTGTTTGAGGGCCCACGGCTTCTTTTAACGCATCAATATCAACATCACCGTTAGCCAGTGTTGATATTTCTTTAACTGTGTAACCACACATAGTTGCAGTTGCAGGGTTCGTTCCGTGTGCCGCATCTGGAACTAAAATTTCTTTACGTTCCGTATCACCATTTTTATCGTGATAAGCACGAATCATTGCAATACCCGCAAACTCACCTTGTGCGCCGGCCATTGGCGCTAATGAAAAACCCGCCATACCCGTTACATCACATAACATTTCCTGCAATTCGTACATGCATTCCATGAAACCCTGAGAGTTTTTTTCTGATGCCAATGGATGACGTGATAAAAAGCCCGGTAACATTGCCAATGAATTACACACACGAGGATTGTGCTTCATGGTGCACGAACCTAATGGGTAAAAATGCGTATCGATAGAAAAGTTTTTCTGCGACAAAGACGTGTAATGACGTACTGCCTGCATTTCTGAAACTTCTGGTAAACCTGGCTTTTCTTCACGCAACAAAGACGCCGGAATATCCGTGGGCATTTCATTGCCAGAAGTTGATTGAATTTTAGTTTTTCGGCCTTTGGCTGAGTGTTCAAAAATTAACATAATTCTTTTCTCTTAATACGTTTTTATTCCAGTGAATTTAAACAAGGACACTGGATTCCCGACACAAGCATTCGGGAATGACGATATAAATAATTAATTTAATAACCTGATAATTTATAAATTCAAATAAGATATCAGCGCAATCAAAATCTCAAATTAACTTCGTCATTCCAGCATGCTTCTAGCTGGAATCCAGTGACTTTGAATGACTCAAGCCACTAGATTCCTACCTACGCAGGAATGACACAGTTTTTTACTTCAGAGCTTCTGCTAAAGCAGCTGCAAACATTTCAATATCTTCTGCAATACGCAATTCTGTCGCACAAACTAAAATACAATCTTTCATTTCAGGATAATCTACAGATAAATCTAAACCACCTAAAATATTTTGTTCAGCTAATTTAGCTAAAACATCAGATGCCGATTTGTTAACTTTAATTACAGCTTCATGAAAACGAGGTTGATCAAAAACAATTTTCACACCATCAATTGCCGATAATTTTTCAACCAGTTGTTGTGTATTCGCATGACAACTTAGCGCAGTTTGTTTTAAACCTTCAGGGCCTAATAAGCTCATATGAATTGTTGATGCCGTAACTACCAGGCCCTGGTTGGTACAAATATTTGAAGTCGCTTTAGATCGGCGAATGTGTTGCTCACGTGCCTGCAGTGTTAAAACAAAACCTTCGCGGCCTTCCTGGTCAAGCGTACGACCAACAATACGACCTGGCATTTGACGAACAAAGGCTTTCTTACAGGTCATGATTCCGTAATAAGGACCACCAGATGACATCGGTGCACCTAATGGCTGACCATCACCCACTGCAATATCAGCACCGGTATCGCCCCAAATTCCTGGTGGCTTCAAAATTGCCAAACTCAACGGATTCACTACCGCAATAACAACAATATTATTTTCATGCGCCCATGACGTAATTGCATCGACATCTTCCAATGTACCGAAAAAGTTAGGCTGCGAAATAACAACCGCAGTAATGTCTTCGCCGGTAAATGCCTTTAGCGCATCCATTGAAGTTTTACTGGTAGTGCTATCAATCGCTACATCCAGCAATTCAATATTCTGGTGTTTAACTATAGTTTCAGTAACCTGCGTATAGGTTGGATTAACCGAACGCGGAACTAAAATTTTACGCGACTTAGATTTACGGTTAGAACGCACCGCCATCAATACCGCTTCGGCCATTGCCGTCGCGCCATCGTATAAAGAAGCATTAGACACTTCCATACCCGTTAATGCAGTCATCATACTTTGAAATTCGTATGTTAACTGCAAGGTGCCTTGTGATGCTTCTGCCTGATAAGGTGTATACGATGTGTAGTATTCACCACGCGTGGTAATTTGCCATACCGCAGCAGGAATATGATGATCATATGAGCCTGCACCAATAAAACATAATGGTTGACCATCTTGCGCAGCACGTTGCTGCATTAGACGATTAATGCTCATTTCATTTAAACCAGCCGGTACTTTTTCAAGTCCATTGATTTTTAAATGCGCAGGAATTTCATCAAATAAATTTTCAATGCTGTCGATGCCAATGACAGACAACATTTCATTAATTTCTTCTTCGGTATGGGGTACAAATGGCATGTTAAATCACTACTTATATTATAAATTTATTGGAACTTGAGCTTTCTACTATTCAAAAAACACTGAGTTCTCAAAAACATTTCTTTACAAATTAACGAACTAGAAAAGCAACGCTTTAGCTTGCCCCTGCAAGCCTTCAGATCAAGGCGAAAACGTGAGTTTACCGACTTGATATCTGAGCCGTAAATGTCCATTTTTCAACGAATATATGGAGTTTTGCAGGGTAAGCTAAATCGTTACTCGTCTTCGCACTCAGCTTCGTATGAACTCGCATCCATTAGCTGTTCAATATCATCTTCATCTGCTGGTTTAATTTTGTATATCCAGCCATCATCATATGCAGAAGAATTAATCATTTCTGGCTCATCAACTAATGCCTGGTTAGTGTCAACCACTTCACCCGTAATAGGCATATAAATATCTGATGCAGCTTTAACAGATTCAACTACACAACTAGCATCGCCCTGTGCTAATTCTGAATCTACTTCTGGTAGCTCAACAAATACGATATCACCCAATGCGTCCTGCGCGTGATCGGTAATGCCGATGGTAGCTGTACCGTCATCATTTAATCGAACCCATTCGTGTGATGATGTATAACGTAAATCTGTTGGTATTTCGCTCATGTTGATATCCTCTTTTTACAATATTTATATAACGCCAGTATTTTAAATACCGGCATTACAAGCAAGATTTTCCTTCACGGAAGAACACGGGTTTAACTACTTTTGCTTTTAATAATTTACCACGCACTTCCACATTGCAATAGTCGCCAATTGCCATTGGGACTCTGGCGATAGCGATCGCCTGTTTTAAGCTAGGCGAAAAAGTACCTGAAGTGATTTCACCTTCACCCGCTTCGCATACAACTTTCATATGTCCACGTAATACGCCTTTGCCTTCCAGCACAAGACCTACTAATTTTTGCTTAACGCCGGCGGCTTTTTCAGCGCTTATTTTATCACGGCCAATAAAGTTTCTATCTTCCGGTTCCCAGGCAATAGTCCAGCCTAAATTTGAAATCAATGGTGATGTGGTCTCATCCATATCTGTGCCATATAAATTCATACCCGCTTCTAAACGCAAAGTATCTCTGGCCCCTAAACCAATTGGTTTAACACCCGCTTCAGCCAGTGCCTCCCAGAAAGCCGGTGCCTCAGACTCAGGCAACATAATCTCAAAACCATCTTCACCGGTATACCCTGTTCGAGCAACAAACCAGTCACCCGAAGCAGCACCTACAAACCGTTTTAAATCAGATGACGCCTGACTCACATCCAGTGGTAAAACTGATAAAGCTTTCTCACGGGCATTAGGCCCCTGAACAGCAATCATCGCCAGTTCTGGACGTTCAGTAACTAATACATCAAAAGCAGCTGATTGTTTATTGATCCAGGCCAGATCTTTATCACGCGTACCCGCATTAACCACCATACGGAACCATTGATCGTTCATATAATAAACAATCAAATCATCAATAACACCACCCTGCTCATCAAGCATGGCACTATATAAAGCTTTTCCTTCACTTTTTAATTTCGCAACATCATTGGCCAGCAGGTATTGTAGAAAGCTAATAACTTTCTCACCTTCAAGATCAACAACTGTCATGTGAGAGACATCAAACATACCGGCGTCAGTACGCACCTGATGATGCTCTTCAACTTGAGAGCCATAATTAATAGGCATTTCCCAACCAGCGAAATCAACGATTTTGCCACCATGATTCTGGTGATTTTCAAATAGACAGGTTTTTTGACTCATTACAAAGGGTTCCCCAGTTAAAAGAAACCCCTCTGTCCGGTTACCTGAGAGATTGACGCAACACCTAAATAATTAGGTGTCAACGCGTCCCCTTCGGTGGGCTTTTAGCCGCTCTCCAGAGTCAATTGCCAGTATTCTGACGCGAAGCTGTAGTCCTTCTACCTGAGCGTTTCCGGGCGGTTGCGCCTTCGGTGCCTTCCAGTATTTTCATAATGGAAGATCTCTCCCACAGCCTCAAGCCATACCTATTAAAGTACAGCTTAAATTGAGGGCGTACTATAAACCAGATAATACCAAATTACTAGATAGGCAGTCTGGCGACCTTCAGAGGGCCTTTAGCAGTATCGGTTTGTATTCTCATACATTTTCTGGGATTATTCTGACTCCCCACCAAAAGAAAAGCACGGTAATTATGGACTGGTTAAACGAAAGCCAACTTATTGATTTATTAAACATTTTCAGCGAGAACCCCTTTTATCAGGCAGTTATTATCGTGTTGTCCAGCCTGCTTCTGGCACGTTTATTCAATAACATTATCAGTAAACTGATATTAAAAATTGCCGATAAAACCAGAACCCATTTAGACAACCAGATTATTCACATCAGCCGCCCCACCGTGAGCAACAGCATCATACTGGTTGCCCTTGGCCTGGCGAGTAAACTCACTTTCCCGGAACAAACGGGACAGTTTACAGCGCAAGTGCTCTACACATTTGCCCTGTTGGTTTGGTCATTATTTTTTATGCGTTTAAGCCGCATTCTTTTAACTCACTTTAGTCGCAATGAACGCAACATGCCTTTGGTCACTAGTCAGACATTGCCATTGTTTCAGAATTTATCGGCGCTGATCATTACCGGTTTAGTTGTGTACCTTATTTTTATTCTCTGGAATATTGATATGACAGCCTGGTTAGCCTCTGCAGGTATTGTGGGTATCGCAGTCGGTTTTGCCGCCAAAGACACACTGGCCAATTTATTTTCAGGTGTTTTAATTCTGGCAGATGCACCTTATAAAATTGGTGATTACATTGTGCTCGATACCGGTGAACGAGGTATGGTTACTCACATTGGTATTCGCAGCACGCGAATGCTTACCCGTGATGATGTTGAGCTGACAATTCCTAATTCAATAATGGGTAACACGAAAATCATTAATGAATCAGGCGGGCCTTATAAAAAATTCCGTATTCGAGTCAATGTAGGTGTTGCATATGGAAGTGATATCGACAAGGTAAAGCAAATTTTATTCGATGTAGCTATAGCCGAACAAACGGTATGCACCGACCCCGAACCCAGAGTACGTTTTAGGAGTTTTGGAAATTCAAGTTTAGACCTGGACTTGCTGTGCTGGGTAGATGAACCTTCCTTACGAGGACAGGTTACAGATATTTTATTAACTACCATTTACAAAGAATTTAATAAACAAAATATTGAAATCCCTTATACCAAACAGGATTTGTATATTAAGGAATTGCCGGAGAGATAGGCTGAAAAACCACACTCTGTTAAGGAACGTATCCATCGGGGAAAGAACGCGCTTTTTGCGCTATGTTCCCTTATTAATACCATCAAGAGTTTTACGGAGTCGACTCACTACACTGTCAGCTTTTAGTGGTATAGGTTTAAGGGGACAGAGCGGGAAAGATGCTCTTTCCCCAGGGGAGATGCGCCTGAACAGGGCAATTCAAATGTTATCTTTTAACACTTCAAAAATCATAAGCGAACTGAAAGTATTTTTACTCTGACCCCAAATATCCATAGCAGCACCAACTAAACCAACTACAATTTAACAGGACAACCTCCTGTGTTTTTAGAAGAAATACTTAACAGCGAAGCTCAGGAAATCCAGTTCGTTATCATCACTAAGCTCGGTATATTCGATTTCAGCGAGACCACCTAGAGCCCAAAACCCGACACCGATACCCAGTGATAACTCAGTGTCGTCATTGTTACCCGTATCGATATTACTCAGGCCAATTTTACCCTTAAACTTAATCTTGGTATCACTCCGAAATACGGCATAAACAGAAGTGGTATCAACTTCCCAGTCGTTACCACTATTGGTTTCACCGTCTATAAGCGTTCGAGTGTATTCAAACTCTGTGGAAAGGTAACGGTTATGCTGATAACCAATATCAAAGCCACCATTGATGGCGTTATCATTGATGCCCGTACCGGCATCCATAAACCCACCGATAACACCCATATACCAAGGGGAATTTTTGGCAAATGCTGTAGGTGAAGCAATTACAGATATCAGGAAAATGACAGAAAGTTTGTTCATAACGGCTCCAAAATCAATTCAGGTTATTCTAGAATAGCGCAGAAATATTTCTGTGAATAAAGTCCCACAAGTTTGATGCGAAATCTTTTAGATGTGATATACACGGGTCTCCATATGACATTAACGAGGCCATGTAACTTTAAATTACACATAAACTATGCCTGCTTTGGTTCAAAATCGGAGATTCACCTGAAATACTCAGCATGTTACTTTCTAACTAATAGCCGTCATTCTGAGTAATTTTATATAAATTTTGAATAGACAACTGTATACATTAAAATATGTTATAAACAAACAAAATTAACAACCATTCCTTTATCCACATCACTCACTCTAACCTCACACAAATCTGAGTTATGCTGAGTTAAATACGCACAACATACCATTAACTATGCTTCATTACCCTGTTGCAGAGCTTTAATTAAATTCATTGCTACAAACTCTGCACGTTGACCTCGCTCTGACTCAACAATCAGCTCACCTCGGATTTTTAAACCCTGCGACATATCATTATCCATTTTATCGAGGAAGGCTAATTTCTGATCGTCTAATTCAACTTTCCGGTCATACTCAAACGCCGGTTCATCATTAACAAATATTGCTAATTTATCACTCACAAGTTTCTCTCTTTTGTAAATATTCAATCATTCTCGTACAAAATACAAACACACAAATATTAAGTTTCTTCACGAACATCAAACAGAACAACATAGAGCAAGGGAACAACAATAAGTGTAAGCAGTGTCGAAAACAATAAACCCGCCATAATCGAAACAGCTAACGGCTCCCACATTTCACCGCCCCCGAGATACAATGGTATCAACCCCAGCACCGTTGTTGCCGTTGTTAGCAATATTGGCCTTAAACGTTTTTGAGCGGCATTAATGATATTTTTAATCGCTGATTGTTGCACATTTAACAATTCCACTTTCATAGTTTCCAATAACACAATCGCATTATTTATAACAATACCGGCTAAAGAAATTATCCCCAACAATGTCATAAAACCAAAAAACGAATTCGCAATTAACAACCCATAAATAACACCGATCAACCCCAACGGTATAGTAACTAAAATTATTATTGGCTTACGAATTGAATTAAATTGCGCAACCAATAAAAACAGAATAATAGAAATAGCAATAGGTAATTTTTCTGCAATAGAATCATTTCCTTTCGATGCTGACTCAGCATCGCCACCAAGCTCAAATGCATATCCATTTGGCCAATTAGACTTTTGTTCTGCTAACCAGGGCGTTATTTCAGAAAGCACGTCTGCTGACGTTACATCAGGGTTGAGTTGCGCACCAATAATAACTGTCTTATAACGATCTCGACGTAAAACTTTAGAGGCCTGCCAGTCAATATTAAAATCAGCGACCTGGCGTAATGGTACAGAAGCACCTGTTGCTTGTGAGTAAATAGATAATGCTTTTAAACGCTGCAAATCAGAATAACCAGCAGAACTGGACCGCAAATAGATGGGGATTGACTCCTCCTGCTCACGATATTCACTTAACTTCAATCCAGCTAAACCGGCCTGTAATGAAATTGCTACATCTTCACTACTCACACCGGCTCGTAAAGCTCTGGCCTGATTAATATCAACTTTCAGCAATTTTATTTGCTGCCCCCAATCATCAACAATATTATTAACGCCTGTTGTTTCCCGTAGCTTCTGTTTTATTTGATCCACTAATAAAAACAGCTGCTTTTCATCATTACCTGAAACCCTGATTTCAACTGGATTATTGACTGCACCGCCAGACTCAATGCGTTTTCCTTTTATTTGTAAATCGGGGAAGTGCGAAACACCAAAGTTATTTAACTGTACAATTAACTTATCAATAATTGTATAGTCACTTACATTTATTATCATTAAGGCATAGTTGGAACTAGTCGATTCAGGACTATGCGAAAGCACAAAACGTACTCCACCTGAGCCAATATATGATATCCAGTCTACAATGCCTTCTTCAGCAGCATCTGTTTTCATTAACTCATTTAACATATAGCTTTCAAATTCATCCACAATAGACTCAGTTGTGGATAATTCGGTAGATAATGGCATTTCAAGCTCAAGCGTAAAATAACTACGATCTGATGGCGGGAAAAATATACTCGGCACAAATTTAAACATTAACATTGAGCTAAAAAACAAACCGACAATTAAGCCTAATGATAAAAACCTGTTAGAAAATACCCAGCCTAATAAATTTCGATATTGAATAAAGGCTTTTGACGAATAACTTTCTTCTTGCGCCTCAACACGCAAAAAATACATGCATAGCATGGGTATAATAGTTAAAGAGAAAAACCATGAACTCAACAATGTAATTGCCACAACAACAAATAATGACGATGTAAATTCACCAACACTAGACTCTGCAAGGTAGATAGGCAAAAAAGCTGCTGCCGTTGTTAGTGATGATGTAAGCAGAGGCACGTTCAATTCTTTCGCTGATGACACAGCAGCATCCAGAGAATTAATCCCTGATCGCATTTTCACCATTATGCTTTCAGACATCACAATCCCATTATCTACCAGCATGCCTAGAGCAATAATCAATGCCGCCAATGAAATCTGGTCAATACCTATACCAATAAAAGACATCACAAGAAAACTCATCAGCATACTTGCAGGTATTAATAAACTAATAATTAAGCCGCTTCGAAAACCTAATGTAAGCAACATAACTGCTGCCACAACAAGGATAGCTTGCATTAAATTAGCAACGAAGTTATTTACTTTTTTCTCAACTTCCAGTGGTGAAAAATTAACTAAATTAAATTCAATGCCATGCGGATAAACTGATTCCAACTCATCAATTACCCTAACAACGTCTTTACCCATACTAATATTGTTTCCGCCATCCTGCATTGATAATGCTACCGCTAAAACCGGATTTTTAACATATCGAACCTTGGTTAACGGTGGGTCCACATACGCGCGTGTAATTGTTGCTATATCTCTTAGATAAACTAATTGCTTACTGCCTGGAACTTGTAACAGCGTATTACGTATATCATCTATAGATTCATAATTACCACTGGGCTGCAATTCAATTCGTTCAGATTGTTGTCGAATAGAACCACCGGAAATCAATATATTTCTTGACTCTAATAATGCAGACAATTGTGCCGGTGACATATTTAACTCAGTTAAACGGGCATTATTATACTCCACAAATATCCGCTCTTCTTGATCCCCTAATATTTGAACTTTAGACACATCATCAATATGTAATAGCTGATCTCGCACTTCATCAGCAATCGTTTTCAGTTCAGCATAGTTATAACCTTCACCTGACATGGTTAAAACAATCCCGTAAACATCGCCGAAGTCATCATTAACTATGGGCTTTAACACGCCAACGGGTAACTTCTCATACGCATCATCAATCTTTCGACGCAAATCATCCCAAATTGGCCGCATGACTTTATAACTTTCTTTTATATTCACCGATATAATTGAAACACCTGTTCGCGACTGACTGCTCACAAAATCAAGTTGCGGTATTTCCTGAACCACCTTTTCAAGATGATCTGTAACGAGTTGTTCTACACGTGCTGGATTGGCTCCTGGAAAATAGGTTACGACTTGTGCTGTTCTAATAACAAAACCCGGATCATAAGCACGCGGCATATTCATATATGCTTGTATACCCGCAAACATAAGTATAAAAAACAAAACAACTGAAGTGCGATTATTTTCTATGGCAAGGCGAGTTATGCTCATTAATATGCGCCTTCAGCCGACTTAACTTCCATTCCATCAGCAAGTTTACTCATTCCTGCAGTTACCACCTTGTCTCCATTCTGAAGCCCCGATGTAATTTCTACTCCATTGGTTAACAATGCGCCTACAACTACATTTTGTCTTTTAACCAGGCTTTGTTTTTCAGGGGTGTGATCTAAAATGTATACAAATTTTCCGTTGACGTCTGATAACACAACATTGGCAGGCACTATAATTCGTTTACTTGAATTTTGTTGGTCTACCGTTAATACACCCGTCATACCGGGTAAAATTAGTTTGTTTTTAGTTAAAGGTAATGAAAAAGTAGTTTCATAGGTTTGGTTATCATCATCAGCTCGAGTAACAACCTCTTTAAAATAAACTGGAAATTGTTGATCTTTAAAACCATCAAAAACCACATAAAAACTTCTATTCATTTTGTTTCTTTGTGATACTTGCATGATTTTTTCTGATACATTTATTTTCACCAATAAACTTGATAAATCATGTAGTTCAACTACTACTTGATTAGCACTGACTTCTTCATATTTTTTAACTAATCGTTTAGCAATAACCCCTGTAAATGGCGCCTTTATTTTAGTATTATTAATACCTTGCTCAGCTGCTGCTAATTGAGCTTCAGCATTCACATATTTAGCATTCACCTGATCATAATCAGAACGTGATATATGCCCTTGCTTAACCAATTCACTCGCCCTGTTAAAATCCGCTTTCGCTTTATCATAATCAGCTCGGCTACTTTTTAATTTTATCTTAGCGTCAGTATCATCCAACTCTGCAATCATCTCACCAGACATTACTTTCTGAGACTCTTTTACTTCAAATTTTTCAATCTTCCCTGAAGCGCCAAAGCTCAATTGCGACTCTTTTTCAGCTTCAACCACAGCCGAAAACTGCCTTCCACTAAGCACATCAGACTCACCTATCTGCATAATACGAACGGGTCTCAGTTTATCCTTAACCTCTAATTCTGATTCAGATGTACAAGAAACTACAGAAAGTAATAATAGGGATAAAATAAAACAATTTATTTTCATTGGTTTTCTCATTTTTTTATTTGCTTTTCAATGATATCTTTAAACATTGAATAACATCGTCAATTTTCAGCCGATCCACCATCAAGTAAAGTGGCGCCCCATCTAAATATTTATTCTCTTTTCTTAACCAGTTATTAATTAATGCTTCATCACCACCTTGAAGGTTATACAACAATTCATATAACTCTATATATTTTACTGCCTGAACCCATTCAGTAGAATTTATAACAATTACATTTTCAGCATTTGATAATTCACCAATGTCAGCACATTGCAAATGAAGTATTCTCGCCAGTTCAGCGTGATAAACACCTAACATCTGCGTTACCTGTAACACAGCCTGAGTTAATGCTTTTTCTGAATGATTTACATCTGATAATTTAATTAGGTGCATGTTTTTATTAATACAAAGACACTGGGTACCTGTCTTCGTAGGTATGACGAGGATTCTTATTTATTTTCATTTGCATCTACAAAGTATAGAACTACCAACCAATTGATTTAGCCATTTCCGGCAAATCACCTTCCAGCCCTAATGCATGACGCATAAATTTATTTTTCACAGGGCCAATACTGTCAATAAAATTCAAACCTGCATTACGAATCAAAGATAACTCAGCTTGATCATTACTAAATAGATTTTTGAAACCACTCATACTTGCCATCATCACACTGTTGTCAGCCCTGCGCCAACGCTCATATCGTCGTAGTGTAGTGAGCGATGAAACACTTTTACCCTGCGACCTGGCTTTTATAATCACTTCAGCCAGAGCTGCCGCATCTAAAAGCCCCAGGTTTACACCCTGCCCCGCCAGAGGATGAATAGTATGAGCCGCATCACCAACCAGGGCCAGGCCCTGTTTTACATATTCATTGGCATGGCGTCTAATCAACGGAAACGCGGCGCGGTGACTCACTGATTCTACTTTTCCTAAAGTATTTTCAAATGCACTTTGCAACTCAGTTATAAAAAGTTTTTCATCCATTTCAATTAATTCATCTGCTCTTTGGTTTTCTGCAGACCAAACAATGGAACATGAGCCATCGCTTAAAGGTAAAAAGGCCAGTGGCCCACTAGGCAAAAAACGTTGCCACGCAGTATCTTTATGATGCAAAGAACTCTTAACGACGGCGACAACCGCTTTTTGCTCGTAAGCTGTTGCATCAATTTCAATACCAGCTGTTTCTCGTACTTTTGAATTTGCACCGTCAGCACCAACTAATAATTTAGCACTTAACGTGGCTCCACTTTCTAAAAGCACTTGCTGACAGGTTTCAGAAAAATTAATTTCTTTTACCTGTTGGGGGCACAACCAGTCGACATCAGGAAGTTTTAAACACTGCTCTAACAAGGAAAACTGTATAACTTTGTTTTCAATTATATGACCGATTGAATCCAACCCTAAATCAGCCGCATCAAAATGAATACTCCCATCACCGGTCGCATCCCAAACATGCATATGCTGATAAGGGCAGGCACGACGATTTAACATAGCCTGCCAGGCATTTACGTTTAGCAATATTTGTTGTGATGATTTACTTATCGCAGATACACGCAATTCATAAGCATCATTTAATTTAATATCTTCAGGCGTATGCGCTTCAACAACAGCCACTTTAAATTGTTGCTGCCCTAAAGCACAGGCAAGTGTTAAACCCACCATGCCTCCGCCAATAATTATTACATCGTATTGTTTATTCACTGCTGTTTATCCACTAAAGGGGTAACCTGCGTTGCATTTTATTCATTCGCCCTAACAAGCCCATACTCTGTCTTGCTACAAGCGAGCGTAGAGGTGACATTAAATTCAATGCAATTAATCCTGACGCTCTTAAATGGCCAAGGGCTGTAAAATTATTTGAAAAAATCTTTACCATTGAATCGGTGATTTGATAAACACGATGCATGTCTTTAATTCGTTTTACATGGTATTCAGCTAATAATAACGGATGGCCTGGATCATCGTTTTCTACAATTGTCTCGGCAATCTCAGCTACATCACGTAATGCCAGATTATAACCCTGCCCAGAAACCGGATGTAATGCATGAGCTGCATTACCTATTATCACGATTCGACCTTTGGTTAACTGTTCGCTTTCTGTGTAAGCTAGTGGGTACGAAAAACGCTCACCCGTTTTTTCAATATTACCTGCACGAAATCCAAAACGTTGCTGTAATTCTTTTATAAATTCGTCATCCGTTAACTGCATTATTCGTGCTGTTTCCTGCAGCTCACATGTCCATACAACTGAATAACGGTTCTCCGTCATTGGTAGAAAGGCAAGTGGCCCACTATCAGTAAACCGTTCATATGCAATACCATTATGCAGTTGGTCTGTTTCTACATTAGCAATAATAGCTGACTGTTTATAATCTTCTCGTTTAACATCTAACCCCGCTAATCGCCTTGTAATAGATGACACACCATCCGCAGCTACTAACAGTTTGGCCTGTAGAGATTTTTCGCCCTGCTCAGTTTCAATCTTAATAGTTACATGATCATTTTTATTCTCAAGTCCCTGTATCGTGGCGGGACAAAACCAGTCAACATGACTTAATGCAGCAACTTCATTAATTAAAACCTGCCCCATCACCCGGTTTTCCACAACATAACCCAATGCTTCTACTTTTTCTTCCGTGTGATTTATGCGTGTAACTCCAAGATGCCCACGATCAGAAACATGAATAGATTTTATGGCTTCTATTTCAGGCTCTATCTTTTCCCACAAACCCATAGACTCCCAGATTCTGCGTGAGCCATAAGAAAGCGCAATAGAGCGGTCATCAAAACTGGGTTGCGATGCTGAATTAAAAACATGCGCTTCAACTACAGCAATTTTTTTATCACTGTGGTTTTTTAAAGCCGCAACGAGACTGGCACCTACCATGCCACCACCGATTATTATTATGTCGTAGTTTTTTATCATAAAGGTCAAAATATTTTTGTCCGCGTTAACTTGCGGAAAAACTGCTTATCTATATCTATTCCCCAGCCATAATCGCTTCAATCTCATGGGTTGTTTTTGGTAAACCATCAGTCAGTACTTCACAACCGTCTTTAGTTACCACTACATCATCTTCAATGCGCACACCGATATTCCACCAGCGCTTGGCACCTCGACTTCCATGGGGAATATATAAACCTGGTTCAATCGTCATTACCATTCCCGGCTCCAGTAAACGCCAGTCATCATCAACCTTATAATCACCCACATCATGCACATCCATACCCAGCCAGTGACCGGTTCGGTGCATATAATATTTCTTATAAGCTTCTTCTTTAATGAGCTTGCTCAAGGTTCCTTTTAATAAACCTAATTCAATCATGCCTTTTGTCAGGGTTTTTACCGCTGCAACATGTGGGTCATTCCAGTGATTACCTGGTTTAACCTGTTTAATACCATCCAGATTTGCCTGTACAACTAAATCGAAAATTTCTTTTTGCGCATCGCTATACTTACCATTTACCGGAAACGAACGGGTTATATCTGCATCATAACCACCAAACTCACAACCCGCATCAATCAGAACCAGCTCACCATCATTAAGCGGCATATTGTTTTCGGTGTAATGTAAAATACAACTATTGGCCCCTCCACCCACAATACTGGGGTAAGCCCAGGTTGCCCCGTTGCGCTGAAACTCATACATGATTACTGCATCAAGCTGATATTCATTAACACCGGGTTTACAAATTCTCATCGCACACTTATGTGCTTCGACTGAAATTTTCGCTGCTTTTTTCATTAAGCGTAATTCATCACGACTTTTGAATAAACGCATGTCATGCAGTAAATAATCCAGCGATACAAACTCATACGGCACATGCCCACCAGAGCGGGATTGTTTACGCAATGAGTTTACCCAGTCCATTACACGCTTATCAAACAGGGGATCTAACCCCATGGTGTGATAAACCCGCTCACAATGCTCCATTAATCCGGGCAGAATATCGTCAATATCATCGATTGGAAATGCATCATCGGCAGCATACAACTCTCTGGCTCCATCGGGGCCACAACGCCGACCATGCCAAACTTCCTGCTCTTCATCTTTATCACGACAAAAGAGGATGTACTCTCCATTTTTACGCCCAGGCACCAGCACGATTACCGCTTCAGGTTCGGGAAATCCACTTAAGTAAAAAAAGTCACTATCCTGACGGTAAGGGTAATCCACATCTCGATTTCTACAACGAACGGGAGCTGCGGGTAATATCGCTATCCCATCTTCTCCAATCATTCGCAAAAGCTGTTTTCTATGTCGTGCGTGTATTTTTTGATCCATGTAAAACCTTTAATCTTTCGTCTCTTAAATTCCAGAGGAATATCGGGGGGAGAGCACAGTTAAAACTACATATTTATTGCAAAGTTTCTGGTGGTTTGTGTGATGGCTGCAATTCTTCATTTATTAATAACACACCCATACGCACATATTCATAAACCTGCATAAACGAATCTTCATCTTCATCGCTATCATCACCCAGATCATGACCCGCTCGAGCAATTTCCACCATATCTCGAATAAGCTCAGCGGTATCATCGGGTAGTTTCTGGTCTTTTTTCAGGCCACCCGCAGCCAAACCAAAGGTAAAACCCTGACACCAGGTTGCAAGCGCTTCAGTGCGCTGCGCCAGTGATTCAGTATCTTCCGGCAGGAACAATTGAAAATTAGCGTCTGAGTCATTTAACTGTTCTTTAGTGTCATTATATAAACCCACCAACAACTGGCTGGCTTCTTTTACCAGCATATTATTGACATCAAATTCTTCAAAAATATGATCAAGCCACAAATTTAACTCTGGTTTACCAGCCGCGCAAAGCATGCCGCATAAGGCTCCATGGGATTCAGATGCAACTAATTCTGCATCGGCCTTGCCTAAAGCATCAGTTAAGCTGTTATAATCCGGTCTAGAGATCATGTTTTTTCCTGTCAGTTTTATTGTCAGTAATTTGTCATCAGCATTAGCCGGCTCTTTGTTTCACTCGGTTATTTCACGACAACTTATTGAAATATAATGAAATAACAAAAACACTACAGTGATTTTGCATTATATAATACTTTAAACGACATCATTCTAACACGCAGTGGTCAGAGCCCAAATAATTTGACCTATTGCCAATGACTAACTATATTTAGCACTATGAGCATTGAAAACCAAAGCAATATCGAAGCGCTGGAAAACAAAGTAGAAGAACTACTCACGTTATCTAAAAAGCTATCGACTGAAAACACCGAGCTGAAACAGCAATTAAAAGATATTCGCGGTGATCGCGCACATCTGGTTGAGCAGCGAGAAACTGTGCGCACTCAGGTTGAAGGCATGATTACACGCCTTAAAACGATTGAAACAGCCTAAATTATATTGCTTGTTTCTCTATAGGTTTACATTTCTCCGCTAAGCTTCAACCGTAAAGCTTTCCGGATCTCGTCATTTTTTTGTTTTAATGGGTATTTTTAATGAGTGATAGTGGTGGTCTTAATATTAAAATAATGGACAAGGACTATCGTGTGGCTTGCCCTGCAGAGCAACAGGCCACATTAAGAGACTCTGCCGACTTTCTAAATGATCGTTTAAACGATATAAAGAACAAAGGCTCGATAATTGGTACTGAGCGCATTGCCATAATGGCCGCATTAAATTTAGCGCACGAACTACTCGGCAGCAAAGATTCAATAGATACCTTCGGTGACGTTGATAACCGAATGCTGAATTTACAGAAAAAAATAGATATTGCACTACGCGATATAGAAGTAGCATAATAACGTTAAATAAAGTTTAGTTGCTGTTCCATTAAGCAACATACAAGTTTGGGTGCTTCTGCGGTGTTTGTAAGCTTACTTATAAAACCCTTGAGCCTTACTCATCGACCCCGGGAATGTGTCTGCCGGTGCTGTGTGCATTACCGCTTTATGCGGGAAGCCTTATACACCGACGCTAGTTCCCACCTG
>Ga0316204_10001522_pt1 | contig 61641 bp, 56 predicted proteins | sample 6monrhotite_MG_2_FD_205661 | JGI IMG/M metagenome (GOLD analysis project Ga0316204, IMG submission 205661) | Microbial mat bacterial communities from mineral coupon in-situ incubated in ocean water Damariscotta River, Maine, United States -... | ecosystem: Environmental > Aquatic > Marine >...
CTATTCGGAAGAGCATGTGACCTTTGAAGATGACATGGGCGCTTATGATCAGACCGATGCACAGGGGTTCATTCAGTTGAACGCCTTGCGGTTAAAGCTGCTGGCGGCGCGTAATCGTAAGGGCTAAACCCAAATTGGGCGAAGAAGAACAAAGGGAGTCCATCTATGGACTCCCTTTGTTCTTCTCTGCTACCATATGATGGTGTTGAGAATCCTCTAACCCCTAGCTCTAGCCTGATACGGGCGGGCAACGGCCCGGGATAGGAGGTGAAAGCAAATGGCAAGATCTACACGCAAAATCGGTCGAAGCGCGATCACAGGTCGCTTTACTTCGGTCGCCACGGCTCGCAACAAGTCTAAGACTCATGTTGTCGAGACCGTGAAAAAAACCAAACCTCGTAAGAGGAAGTAAGTTTCAGGGCAGCTATCTCTTGATCGGGTTGGCTGCCCTGTTTTTATAATGTCACCACAGTGTAGTAGATTCAATGAATAAATTCAGATGGTTAATTGTGAAAGATTAGGAATCAAAATCAACTAGTTAGACAATTTTTTGCGCTGACAAGTGGCGATAAGGCTGCATAGCACCGCTAAGAATACCTCGCTTTTCCGCACTAATTTCGGGCAGCGGTCCCTCTGCCCCGGCAAACCCTGTGCTTTGGTGGACGGTGTTGTACCAGTGCGTGGCCCAAACCCCGTCCGCTTCCCGCGGCCCGGCATCCCAGTGCAGCATCGCGGGATCAAAGGGTAGACCAATCGCTGCACAAAGCTTTCTGAGCATGCCTTCGGGGTTGGCGCGAATGTCTGAACTGTCGATGACGAAACCGCCGATTTCGCCATGGAGTGCAGCTTGCTGGGTGTAGCCGATGTCTTCCAACGTCATCTCATCCCGCTTGGCGCCATAGCTGGCGATCACGCGGGCGGGGTGACGGATAAGATGGATGTTAATGCAGGTGCTGGTCCAGTCCAGAGGGAAGCCTTCAATCATGTGGTGCGGCATATGTTTCATGTAAAAATGTGGCTTTTGGGCTGGAATAGTGTCGAAACACTGTCTGCCGACGACCTCTGGGTCTGTCTCGTGGCTGGCGATGATTTCGGCGCGCATCGGGTGATCCGCGCCCGTCGCCTTAAGGTAAGGTGCATAGAAGGGTTCATCCCAAACAGCGAAATCCGCGCGGTTTCCAAACGCATACATCATCGCGGTCGAGAGGTTTCGCGGGCCGGACCACATCGCGATCCTCATGACCGTTCCACCAAGTCTTTGTAGAGCCCGCGCAGGCGCTGGGTCATCGGTCCCAATTCACCGGTTCCGATGGTTCGGCCATCAATGCTGCTGACCGGGGTTTGGGCGCCGAATGTCCCGGTAAGGAAGGCCTCATCGGCGCAATAGGTATCAACCAGACTGAAATTCCGCTCGAGTATCGGGATATTGTTGGCGCGGCAGAGGTCGGTCACCTTCTGCCGGGTAATGCCGTTCATGCAATAATCGCCTGTGCTGGTCCAAACGGCTCCGCCTTTGACGATGAAGAAATTGCAGGCGTTGGTGGTGTTCACAAAGCCATGCACATCAAGCATGAGCGCTTCGTCCGCGCCTGCCTTTTGGGCGGCGATGCAGGCCAAAATGCAATTCAGCTTGGAATGACTGTTCAACTTTGGGTCCTGTGTCATTGGCAGACCGCGCTGATGCGGGACGGTCGCCAGTGTGATGGGGCGGGGAATTTTCGGGCGGGAATGTTCCATGATGATCACAAAGGTCGGCCCGGACTGTGACAGGCTGGGGTGCTGAAAGGGCCGGGCCTTGATGCCGCGCGTCACCATCAGCCGCGCGTGCGCGTCGGTGGCCATTTCGTTGGCCGCTTGTGTCTCTAACAAGGCGGAAACGACCTCTTTTCGGTCCACCCCGATGTCCAGATCAATGGCTTTCGCCGCCGCAAACAGCCGGTCGATGTGTTCATCGATGAAGGCCCACTTGCCATTGTAAAGCCGCAGCCCTTCCCACACGCCATCACCCAACATAAAGCCGCTGTCGTAGACGCTGACCGTTGCCGCGTGTTTTGGCACGATCTTTCCATCGACGTAGATCAGAATGTTTTCATTTCGGGCGTCATCTTCGGCCTGATGTGTGGTGAGCTCTGTCATGCGAATTCTCCTGTCTGGAGACGCTAGGACAGGTGGCGACACCTTCCAAGGCCGAAAACGCTGTCTAGGCTTGAAACGCTTGCACCTCAGACAAATCGGGGATCACATCGGCGGTACCGTGGCGTGTGACCATGAGCGCCCCGGCCTTCGTGGCTTGCCTGATCGCCTGGCCCATGGGCATGCCGCGATCAAGGCCAGCGAGGACGTAGCCTGTAAATGTGTCCCCCGCCCCTGTCGTGTCGATGGGATTAACCTTGATGGCCGGGAAATGCTCTTTCCCACTGGTGCCGTACCAATCTGCGCCCTCTGATCCGCGCGTGACAATCACATCGCGCACGGGCAGATCACCGGGGGCTTGGCCCGTGGCGTTTTGCAACTGTCCGGCCTCAACCGCGTTCAGGATCAGAAAATCAAGGTGTGGCAACACTGCCTGCACCCGCTCTGAATCGAAGGGGGCGGCGGCATAGGCCACTTGCAAACCCAGCTTCTTGCCCATCTCGGCTGCGGTTCGTTGCAGGTTGGTTTCGTTCTGGATAACGAGCCAATCGCCTGTGTCGGTTTCGGCCATTGCTGCTTGCAATGTCACTTGCGGGATCTCGGCGTTTGCGCCGGGGTGGAGGACAATTGCGTTCTCGCCTTGTGGGTCAACCATGATGATTGCCTGCGCCGTTTCAGTGTCTAACACTGCGATATTGCGGGTATCGACACCATATTCTAGCAACCGCTCGACTGCCCAGAGCCCGTCTTGGCCAACCGCCCCGATATGGTGGACCTGCGCAGCAGCGCGCGCCGCGGCAACCGACATATTGGTGCCTTTGCCTCCCAGAAATACCTGCCGGTTGGTCGAGGAAAGCGTTTCGCCCGGCGCAGGAATATGCGGGACGCTATAGACGATATCGCTGTTGATAGAGCCCAGATTCCAGATGGCCATCAGTCCACCTTGCAGGCGGCAATGACCGCCATATTCAGGATGTCATTGACAGTTGAAACCGTTGAGCAGATCTGGATCGGCTTGCCGATGCCCGACAGGATTGGGCCGATCACGGTCGCGCCGGCCATTTCCTGCATAAGTTTAACCGAGATAGAGGCGGAATGCCTTGCGGGGACAACCAAAACGTTGGCCGGGCCAGTGAGGCGCTGAAACGGGTAGTTTTCCTGCGCCTTCGCATTCAGCGCCACATCGACGGTCATTTCGCCCTCGTATTCAAAGTCCGCCTTGCGCGCGTCGAGGACTTTTGGTGCCTGATGCATCTTTTCCGCCCTTTCCGACACCGGATAACCGAAAGTCGAGAAGGACAGGAACGCAACGCGCGGTTCCAGCCCGAGTTCGCGCGCAACGGATGCGCCACGTTCTGCGATATCTGCCAAATCGTTTTCATCGGGCCATTCGTGGACCAGCGTATCACTGATCAACACGATCCGCCCTTTGTGCAGCACGGCCGTGACACCAACCGCGCCATGATGTGGTTGGGCATTAAACACGTGGTTGATCAACTCAAGGATATGCGCGGATTTGCGGGTCGCGCCGGTGACCATGCCATCGCCATGCCCATGCGCCAGCATCAGGGCTGCAAACACGTGGCGGTCGCGCGCTGCAAGGCGGTGGACATCCTGAGCGTCCAGCCCTTTGCGTTGCAGGCGTTCATAGAGGAATTCCTTGTAGGTTTCGAGGTGCGGCGTCGTGGCGGCATTGACGATTTCCAGTTCGTCAAATGCCTCTGGCAGGCCCTCGGCAGTCAGCTTTTCTTTCACATCGTCATCGCGGCCGACGACCAGCGCTTTGCCCATGCCGGACCGTTGGTACATCACAGCGGCCCGCAACACGCGCGGATCATCGCCTTCGGCAAAGATAACGGTGGACTGGTTGGCGCGGGCGCGGGCGTTGAGGCCGCGCAGGATAGACTGTGTGGGGTCCATCCGGGATTTCAGCGACAACTCATAGGCGTCCATGTCAACGATGGGCCGCCGCGCGACGCCGGTTTTCATGCCCGCCTGCGCAACCGCTGTGGGAATGCGGTGGATCAGGCGCGGATCGAATGGAGTGGGGATGATGTAATCGCGGCCAAAGGTCAGCTTTTTGCCGTATGCCATCGCAACTTCATCTGGCACGTCCTCGCGCGCCAGGGCGGCGAGGGCTTCTGCACAGGCGATCTTCATTTCATCGTTGATGGCGCGGGCGTGAATGTCGAGTGCGCCGCGAAAGAGATAGGGAAAACCAAGGACGTTGTTGACCTGATTTGGGTAATCGCTGCGCCCGGTCGCGACGATTGCGTCGGCACGGACGGCTTGTGCATCTTCGGGTGTGATTTCTGGATCAGGGTTCGCCATCGCGAAGATTACCGGGTTTTCCGCCATGTTAGACACCATTTCCTGCGTCACCGCCCCCTTTGCGCTGACCCCCAGAAACACGTCGCAACCCTTCATGGCGTCATCCAGCGTGCGCGCCTTGGTGCTGGCGGCATGGGCGGATTTCCATTGGTTCATCCCTTCGGTCCGGCCCTGATAGATCACGCCTTTGGTGTCACACATGATACAATTGTCGTGCCTCGCACCCATGGATTTGAGCAGTTCCAGACAGGCGATACCCGCAGCACCGGCCCCATTGAGGACGATCCTCACATCCTCGATCTTTTTGCCGGAAAGATGCAGCGCGTTCAGCAGGCCAGCCGCGCAAATAACCGCCGTGCCATGCTGGTCGTCGTGGAACACGGGGATGTCCATCTGCTCTTTCAGCGCCTGTTCGATGATAAAGCATTCGGGCGCTTTGATGTCTTCAAGGTTGATCCCACCGAACGTGGGGCCCAGCAGCTTGACGGCCTTGATAAATTCCTCTGGGTCTTCTGTGTCCAGTTCAAGATCAATGGAATTTACATCGGCGAACCGTTTGAACAGAACCGACTTGCCCTCCATCACCGGCTTGCTGCCCAGCGCCCCAAGGTTCCCGAGGCCAAGCACGGCTGTGCCATTCGAGATCACGGCGACTAGATTGCCCTTGTTTGTATAGTCATATGCTGTGGCAGGATCTGCGGCGATCTCCTCGCATGGGATTGCCACGCCAGGGGAGTAGGCCAGCGACAGGTCGCGCTGCGTTGTCATGGGGACGGTGGCCTGGATTTCCCATTTGCCGGGGCTTGGCTGCATATGAAATTGCAGCGCGTCCTCGCGGGTGAGTTTATGCTTTGACATCTGGTCCCCCTCTAGAGCCCACAAGACATAGCGGGTTCTGACACGCGGCTGCAACGGGTTGATTTCAGGGTTTCGCAGCTTTCATGGGCTGCTAATGTGCGCGGGATGATCCGGGGGGATGCATGAGCAGCACCAAAAACACCACGACGCCCATGATGGCGCAATATCTGGAAATCAAGGCAGAGCACCCAGACGCCCTGCTGTTTTACCGGATGGGTGATTTCTATGAGATGTTCTTTGATGATGCTGTCGCGGCGGCCGCGGCGCTTGATATTGCGCTGACCAAGCGGGGTAAACATAACGATCAGGACATTCCGATGTGCGGGGTGCCACATCATGCGGCAGAGGGGTATTTTCTGACCCTGATCCGCAAGGGGTTTCGCGTTGCCGTGTGCGAACAGATGGAAAGCCCGGCTGAGGCAAAGAAGCGTGGGTATAAGGCCGTTGTGAGGCGCGAAGTCGTGCGGCTGGTCACCCCGGGAACCCTGACCGAGGAAAGCCTTTTGGACGCCCGCCGACACAACTTTCTGGCGGCGTTCCATGTGGTGCGGGACGCGGGTGCGCTCGCATGGATTGATATCTCGACCGGCGCATTTCATGTGATGGCTTGCAGCGGTGCGCGATTGGGGCCAGAGCTGGCGCGGTTGACCCCGCGCGAGGTGATCGTTGCGGATGGAAATGAAGCGGATTGGGCAGGAATAGTGTCTGATTCCGGGGCGACGCTGACAACTCTGGGCGCGTCGGCTTTCGACAGCACATCGGGCGATAGGCGGTTGTGTCAGCTCTACAAGGTGGGGTCACTCGACGCTTTCGGCAGCTTTGGCCGGGCCGAGATAGGCGCGATGTCGGCGATTGCGGAATATCTGGAGATAACCCAGCGGGGAAATCTGCCGTTGCTCCGCCCACCAGTTCAGGAAGGCCAGTCAGCCGCGATGCAGATTGATGCGGCGACCCGCAAATCGCTTGAGCTGATCCATGCGATGAATGGCGGCAAGCAAGGATCGCTCTTGCAGTGCATTGACCGGACGATGACGGCTGGCGGTGCGCGCTTGCTGGAACGGCGGCTTTCATCGCCTTCGTGCAGTGCGGATATGATCGCAGCGCGGTTGGATGCGGTGTCTTTCATGGCGGAAAACACACGATTGACCGAGGATATCCGCGATGCGCTGCGTGGTGTGCATGACTTGGACAGGGCCCTGTCCCGCTTGGCGCTGGAACGGGGTGGTCCGCGCGATATGGCAGCCATTCGTAACACGATAGGGCAGGCAACGCGGCTTTCCGGGCGTTTGATGAGCGATATGCCGCAAATTCTTGCGGATGCCACCAAGGATCTGACGGGGCATGATGCAGTCTTGGACTTGCTGGATGAGGCGCTGATCGCGGAACCGCCCCTTTTGACGCGGGATGGCGGATTTATTGCGCCGGGGTATGATGCCGCGCTTGATGAGGCGCGGACGCTGCGTGATGAAGGGCGGTCTGTGATTGCCGGAATGCAGGCGGAATATATTCAGGCGTCGGGCGTGGTGTCGCTGAAGATCAAGCACAACAACGTGCTGGGCTATTTCATCGAGACCACCGCGACACATGCCGACAAGATGATGGCCCCGCCTCTGAACGAAACTTTCATTCACCGCCAGACGACTGCCAATCAGGTACGGTTTACCACGTTGGAGCTTTCCGAAATTGAGACACGGATTCTAAATGCTGGCGGACGCGCGCTTGAAATCGAAAAGAGACTCTATTCCAGCCTGACACAGGCAATTATTGCACATGCGGGACCTTTGGGTGCGCTGTCACGGGCCTTGTCTGTGATTGACCTGACAGCGGCGCTTGCGCATCTTGCCATGACCGAAAACTGGGTGCGGCCCAAGGTCGATGACAGTCGTGCGTTTGAGATCGCCGGAGGACGTCATCCGGTGGTCGAGGCGGCGCTTGCGAAAGAAGGAACGCCGTTCATCGCCAACGATTGCGGGCTGACGGAGGCGCCGATCTGGTTGCTGACGGGTCCGAATATGGCGGGTAAATCGACATTCCTGCGCCAGAACGCGCTGCTCGCGATATTGGCGCAAATGGGGAGCTTTGTGCCCGCAACTAATGCCCGCATCGGAATTGTGAGCCAGATCTTTAGCCGTGTGGGTGCCTCGGACGATCTGGCGCGGGGGCGATCGACTTTTATGGTCGAAATGGTTGAAACCGCGGCGATTTTGAACCAGGCGGACGACCGGGCGCTGGTGATCCTCGATGAGATTGGGCGCGGGACAGCCACCTATGACGGTCTGTCGATTGCCTGGGCCACATTAGAGCATTTGCACGATGTGAACCGCTGTCGCACCCTGTTTGCTACGCATTACCACGAGATGTCGGCACTCTCGGCCAAGCTGGAAGGCGTGGATAACGCAACCGTGGCAGTCAAAGAATGGGACGGCGACGTGATTTTCCTGCATGAGGTGAAACGCGGGACGGCTGATCGGAGTTATGGGGTGCAGGTTGCGCGCCTGGCTGGGTTGCCGCCAGTTGTTGTCGCACGGGCGCAGGCGGTTTTGGAGGCGTTGGAGAAAGGCGAGCGGGAGGGCGGTGGGGCGCGAAAGGCGATCATCGACGATTTGCCACTGTTTAAGGCAACACCCGCACCGATGAGCACGCCTTCCGTGCCGTCAGACGTCGAAGAGCGCCTCAAGGCGGTACACCCCGACGAGCTGAGCCCTCGGGATGCGCTGGCGTTGATCTACGAATTGCGGTCCAAGCTGTAGCGCGGAGTTCACCCTGCCTGCTTTGCAGGGGTTGACGACACGCCAACCTGTGCCGGGCGCAACAGGCGATCGTGCAACATGAAACCTTCTGCGGCGATCTGAATAATATCACCTGCCCTGGTGCCGGGCAAAGGTGCCTCGAACATGGCCTGGTGCAGCTTGGGGTCGAATTTTTCACCGATTTCCGGCGTAATAGGGTCGATTCCATGCCTTTTGAACACGCTGATCAACTCTCGCATCGTCAGCTCAACACCTTCGAGCAAGGCTTTGTTGACCTCTTGTTCGGCTTCGGCGGCAGACTGCAATGCGCGACGCATGTTGTCATAGACTGGCAACATATCGCGGGCGAGCTTTGACCCACCGTAATCCTCGGCCTCGCGCCGGTCACGATCTGCCCGCTTGCGCAGGTTTTCGGTGTCCGCAAGGGCGCGCATGAATTTGTCGCGGTAGGTGTCGCGCTCCACGCGCAAGGCTTCGATTTCGTCAAAACTTGCGGCGGCCGCGTCAAAGTCAATCTCATCAGCTTCGGCGGCGAGTTCATCAAGGCTTTGCAGTTCTTCGTCCTTCTCAGACATCAGTCTTCCCTTTAAGAGCGGTCAGCGATGATTTTGCCAACCAGCTGAGCAGTGTAATTCACAATTGGCACGATGCGCCCGTAATTGAGCCGTGTTGGCCCGATCACACCGACCGCGCCAATAATCTTTCGGTCGGCGTTCATATAAGGGGAAACGACAAGAGATGAACCCGATAAAGAGAACAATTTGTTCTCTGAGCCAATAAAAATGCGTACACCTTCGCCGTCTTCGGCCAGATCGAGAAATTGGGCAATGTCGCGTTTGCGTTCGAGGTCGTCAAAAAGTGTGCGGATTCGCTCCAGATCGGCTTCGGTTTCGCTGTCGCCAAGCAGATTGCCGCGGCCACGCACGATAAGGCGTTCGGTTGCCTCCCCTTCATTTTCCCAAAGCGCAACTCCACCTTCGACAAGGGCAGCGGCCAATTGGTCAATCTCTTGCCGCCGCGCCCCGATTTCACGCGCGATGACCGCGCCAAGCTCTGACAGGGTATGCCCCGTTGCGATGGCATTGAGGAAATTCGCAGCTTCGCGCATGGAAGATGGCGTTTGCCCCGGCGGTGGGGTGAAAACGCGATTTTCGACGTGCCCGTCGGCAAAAACCAGCACGACCAGCGCGCGGTCCTGCGAAAGCGAAACGAATTCGATATGTTTGATGGCGGCTTCATGCTTGGGCGTCAGCACAAGACTGGCACCATGTGTGACACCCGAGAGCGCCTGACCGACCTGATCGAGCACAGACGTTACATCCTGATCATTGCTGGTGAGCGTGCGGTCAATTTTTTCCCGATCTTCGCCATCCAGTTCACCCACCTCAAGAAGGCCATCTACGAACATGCGCAGGCCCATTTCGGTCGGAATGCGTCCCGCACTCACATGCGGGCTGCCTAAAAGACCAAGAAACTCAAGGTCTTGCATGACATTACGAATGGTCGCAGCACTGACCTGTTCTGAGAAATCGCGGGTCAGCGTGCGGGAGCCGACGGGAACACCACTTTCCAGATAGCCTTCGACGACCCGCCGGAACACCTCGCGGGAGCGATCGTTCATTTCGTCGATATTCGGCGGTTGTTCCGTCATCTGATCCTCGGCTGAAGGCAAGGCAATTAAAACGAAGTTCCGGGCTGCGTCAATCGGGGTTGGATTTCATATGTGGGCAGCGTATCCCGACGTTGCAACCGATAGGAGAGACCTCATGCGCCCATCAGGCCGTCAGACGAACGAAATGCGCGAAATCTCGATTGAGACAGGCGTGACGATGCATGCCGAGGGCTCTTGCCTGATCAAATGCGGCAATACCCATGTGCTGTGCACTGCCACGATTGATGAGCGGGTGCCGCCGTTCTTGAAAAACACCGGCTTGGGATGGGTGACGGCGGAATACGGGATGCTGCCACGTGCAACGAACACGCGGATGCGCAGAGAGGCAAAAAACGGTCAGTCGGGGCGGACACAAGAGATTCAGCGGCTGATTGGCCGGTCCTTGCGGGCGGGTGTGGATCGTGTAGCGCTGGGTGAGCGGCAGATCGTTGTGGATTGTGATGTGATTCAGGCCGATGGCGGGACGCGCTGTGCCGCGATCACTGGCGGTTGGGTGGCGCTGAAGCTCGCGGTGCAGAAGCTGATGAAGGTCGGCGATGTGATCAGTGATCCGCTGATTGCTCCAGTTGCTGCGATTTCCTGCGGTGTTTACGCAGGCCAAGAGGTGCTGGACCTGGATTATCCCGAGGATAGCGAAGCCGGTGTGGACGGGAACTTTGTCATGACCGGCGGCAAGCTGATTGAGGTGCAAATGTCTGCCGAAGGGTCAACATATAGCCGCGCACAGATGGATGCCCTGCTTGATCTAGCGGAAAAAGGTGTGGCGGAGTTGACAGCGGCACAACTGGCGGCGGTCGGCTGATGCGGCGGTTTGCCGGCAAGGAACTGGTCATTGCGACCCATAACCAGGGGAAACTTGCGGAAATCGCAGATCTTTTGGCGCCTTATGGCGTGTCTTTGGGGTCGAGCGTCGATCATGGGCTGCCAGAGCCGGATGAGACCGAAACCACCTTTGTCGGGAATGCCCGGATCAAAGCACACGCGGCGGCCAAGGCGACGGGGCTGCCTGCATTGGCAGATGATAGCGGGATTGAGATTGACGGCCTTGGTGGGGCACCCGGCGTGTATACGGCCGATTGGGCTGAAACACCCAATGGTCGGGATTTCGTGATGGCGATGGAGCGGAGTTGGGCAGAGTTAGAGTCTGTTTCTGCGCCTTTTCCAAGAACCGCCCGATTTTGCTGTACCTTGGTTCTTGCTTGGCCTGATGGCGATGATGAGGTGTTTGCTGGGGTCATGCCGGGTCAGATTGTCTGGCCGATGCGGGGTGAACAGGGCCACGGGTATGACCCGATTTTTCAGCCTGACGGCTATGAGGTTACCTTTGGTGAAATGGACCGCTGGGAAAAGAACAGGATCAGCCACCGGGCCGATGCCTTTGCCAAGTTGATCGCGGGCTGTTTTGCCTGAAGATTGGGAACACGGGGGGTTCGGCCTTTATATTCACTGGCCTTTCTGCCAGTCGAAGTGCCCCTATTGTGATTTCAACAGCCATGTCGTGGCGCAGATTGATCAAAAAGCGTGGGAAGCGGCTTATCTGAGCGAGATCGAGCGGATTGGGGCCGAAACGCAAGGCCGGGTGCTGCGGTCAGTTTTTTTTGGGGGCGGCACACCTAGCTTGATGGACCCGGATGTTGTTGACGCGATCTTAACGAAGGTGCGGGCAACATGGCCCATCGCCAACGATCTGGAGGTGACGTTAGAGGCGAACCCTACATCCGTGGAGGCAGGCCGTTTTGCGGGGTATCGTGCCGCTGGCGTCAACCGCGTGTCCATGGGCATTCAGGCGCTGAATGATGCGGATTTGAGGGCATTGGGCCGTTTGCATACTGCGCAAGAGGCGCTGGCGGCGTTTGACATCGCACGCAATGTGTTTGCACGGGTGAGTTTCGATTTGATTTATGCGCGGCAGGGGCAGTCTCTGCTAAAGTGGGCTGCGGAGTTGAAACAGGCACTGGGCCTCGCTGTAGATCATTTGTCTTTGTATCAGCTGACGGTTGAGACCGGCACGGCCTTTGGTGAGCGTAACGCGGCGGGAAAGCTGCGCGGTTTGCCGGGTGATGATCTGGCAGCAGATATGTATGAGGCAACGCAAGATATCTGCGGTGACGCCGGATTTGCAGGCTATGAAGTTTCCAATCATGCGCGCCCGGGCTGTGAGAGCATTCATAACCAGGTGTACTGGCGTTACGGTGATTACGCCGGGATCGGGCCTGGTGCGCATGGTCGTTTGACATTGGATGGCGCGCGATATGCTGTTGAGGCGCCGCGCGCGCCTGCCGGGTGGCTCTCGCAGGTGCGAAAGACGGGGCATGGCGATTTGTCGCGCGACGTGTTGTCTGTTGATGAACAGATTGCAGAATTTCTGCTGATGGGAATGCGCCTGCGAGGGGGTGTGGATCTCTCGCGGTTCTCGCAACTACAGAGCGAAGTATATGTTAATAAAATCAGGTACTTAAGTAATCTTGGGATGGTCGAGACGACGGGTACGACATTGCAGCTGACAAAAAAGGGTTACCCTGTCTTGAATGCTGTTCTGCGGGCGTTGCTGGAAGATTAATTTCCGGATAGGGCGCGCAACAAATCGTCCAATTGCTCAAGCGATTTATACCCGATCACCATTTTTCCACCCTCTGCGCCAGCAGGATGATCGATAGTGACTTTCATGCCGAGCGTGGCGGAGAGTTCGTTCTCGATCAGGATGGTATCCGCATCTTTTGGCACGGGCGCGCCCGGAACAGACCGTCTTTTGAGCGCCGGGCCTTTCTTGGCGAGTTTTTCGGTTTCGCGGACGGAGAGCTTGCGTTGGATAACCTCGCGAGCGAGCGCAACAGCATCATCGCGACCAACCAAAGCCCGGGCGTGGCCTGCCGAAAGCTGACCGTTGATGAGATAGGTCTGCACCTCGGTCGGCAGGTTTAGTAACCGGAGCAGGTTAGCGATGTGGCTGCGGCTTTTGCCGAGAGCTGAAGAAAGCTTATCTTGTGTGTGGCCGAAACGATCCATCAATTGCTTGTATCCTGCCGCCTCGTCGACTGGATTCAGATCCGCCCTCTGGATGTTTTCGATGATCGCGATTTCCAGAACTTCGGTATCATCGTACGCGCGCAGGAGAACAGGAATCTCGTGTAGCTTTGCCATTTGCGCTGCTCGCCAGCGGCGTTCGCCTGCAACGATCTCATACATGTCATCGTCAGCGGGAGACTGCCGCACAATGAGTGGTTGGATGATTCCCTTTTCGGAGATTGAGGCTGCGAGCTCTTTCAAGGCATCTTCTGCGAATGTCCGGCGGGGTTGATCCGGGTTTGCCCGAACCTGTTCGATCGGCACAACAAGGTCGGGCCGTCTGGGCGCGGCCTGTGGGGCCTCGTCCGTTGCGACATCAGACATAAGGGCGGACAGGCCGCGGCCCAGGCCGCGCGATTTTTTCGTGGTGCGTGCCATTTATGCTGCCCTCTTTTTCGTCGTTCTTTCAATAAGTTCGGCCGCAAGGGCCCGATATGCCAAGCTGCCTTTCGATGTGCTGTCATAGGTCAGGACCGGGACCGCGAAAGACGGGGCCTCGCTGAGGCGGACGTTGCGCGGTATCACGGTTTTGAACACCATATCGCCCATGTTTTCGCGCGCGTCGTCCTCGACCTGGAGCGACAGATTGTTGCGGCGGTCATACATCGTCAGCGCGATACCTTCGATCCGCAGATCAGCGTTTGCAGTTTGGCGCACATCGCGCACTGTGAGTATTAACTGAGAGAGGCCTTCAAGCGCAAAGAATTCGCTTTGTAGCGGAACAATGATGGAATGTGCCGCAACCATGGCGTTGACGGTCAATATATTGAGGGACGGTGGGCAATCGATCAATATGTAGTCGAAACCGAGCGCGGCTGCTTTATTGCTGCGCAAGACATCGCGTAAGAGAAAGCTGCGTTTTGCATTGCCGACCAGCTCCAAATCGGCTGAACTGAGGTCTGTTGTGGCCGGAACAATGCTGAGCCGTTTGACCGTGGTATGCTGGATTGCGTCCTCCAGCGACACATCGCCAGCCAACAGATCGTATGTCGTTGCGTCCCGTTGATCGTTGTCGATACCCAACCCGGTAGAGGCGTTTCCCTGTGGGTCAAGATCGATCAACAAAACGCGCTTGCGCTTCTCTGCGAGCGCCGCGCCCAGATTTATCGTTGTCGTCGTCTTGCCGACGCCGCCCTTCTGGTTCGCTATCGCGATGATCCGAGGGCCGAATTCTGTATCATGGGCCAAGGGCGTTTATCCTTTGGATGGCGAGTATTCGTGCTTCAGGATCAGTGAAACTGGGGTGATCTTCAAGCTCAAACGACCAGTTTTTTCGAGCGTCGGCGACTTCCTGTTGGGCTTGACGGCCTTTGTGAAAAAGGGCGACACCGTCGGGCTTGAGATGCCGTTGGGCCAATGGAAGCAAACCAGATAATGGGGCAAGAGCGCGGGCAGATACTACATCGGCGGCTTGCGGTTCAGTGTTTTCGACACGTTGCGCAAGTACGAAAACAGACAAAGACAGTTCGCGTGCCGCCGATCTCAGAAAGGTGGCCTTGCGTTGGTCGCTTTCAATCAACACAAAACGTGCTTCTGGGTGCTTGGTTTTGCCAAGAATCGCCATAACGATGCCAGGAAAGCCGCCTCCACTACCGATATCGAGCCATTTGGAGAGAGAAACGGGGGCAAATCTGTAAAGCTGCACCGAATCAATGATGTGGCGATCCCAAAGTGAGTCGACTGTACTGCGCGCGATCAGGTTGATCCTTGGGGTCCACTTGCCAACCAGTGCCGCAAAAGCCTCTAGATCTGCCATTGTTTCACGTGAAACATCCACATTCGCTATGCTCAACGTCATTGCATTACGATCCGATTGCATGCTGGTGCTTTTTCGTTGCGCCGATGATCAACATCAGCGCGGCCGGCGTCATGCCCTCCAGTCTGCTGGCATGTGCGATGGTTTCCGGTCGGGCCGCGTTCAGCTTGGCGACAACCTCGTTTGAGAGGCCGTTGATCTGCGAATAGTCCGTGTCCTCTGGTATTTTGTAGCTTTCGTCGCGCTCCATGGCAGCGATATCGCGTTCCTGTCGTGCGATGTAGTGGGCGTATAGTGCGTCTCGCTTTACCTGATCTTGTATGCCTTGGGGAATATCAACGACATCTTGTGTTAGTTGGGCAAGGTGATCGAATTGGAAGTCCGTCAGTGACAGCGCGTCGAGCGCGGTCCTGCGCGGACCGTCAGCGTTGAGCTTGACCCCAAGTTCGGCGATCTCTCGCGATGACAGACTCACCTTCGCAAGCGCTGATTTTGCGCTATTGATCTGTTCCATTTTTTCACTGAACAGCGCCCATCGCGCTGCGCCCACGCAACCAATCTTGTGCCCGCGTTCTGTTAGCCGCTGATCGGCGTTATCCGCGCGCAACGAAAGCCGAAACTCTGCGCGGGATGTAAACATGCGGTATGGCTCAGATACGCCACGGGTTATCAAATCATCAATCATCACGCCGATATAGGATTCCCGCCTGCTGAATATGATGGGTGCTTGCCCCGTCGCCAGCGCTGCAGCGTTCAGCCCCGCCACAAGACCCTGTGCCGCCGCCTCTTCATAGCCGGTCGTGCCATTGATCTGCCCCGCGAGGAAAAGGCCCGGTACATCGCGCAGTTCCAGCGTCATACGCAATGCGCGCGGGTCAACGTAATCATACTCAATCGCGTAACCGGGTTGTAAAATGGTTGTGTTTTCAAGCCCATAGATGGATTTTACGTAAGCTTCCTGTACATCAACAGGTAGCGAAGTCGAGATCCCGTTGGGATAGACGGTGTGATCGTTCACCCCCTCCGGCTCCAGAAAAATCTGGTGAGATGATTTTTCCGCAAACCGCACGATCTTGTCCTCGATCGAAGGGCAGTATCGCGGGCCGACGCCATCAATCATCCCGCCATACATAGCCGAACGGTTCAGATTTTCGCGGATAATATCGTGGGTTTGCGCGTTTGTGTGGGTGATCCCACAGTCGATTTGGGGCGCATATGGCCCCGTCGAGAGAAAGGAAAACAACACAGGGTCTTTGTCGCTGGGCTGTTTTTCCAACCTATCCCAAGCGATCGTTCTGCCATCAAGGCGCGGTGGCGTGCCGGTTTTCAGCCGCCCCAACGGCAGGTCAAAACTATCCAGCCTTTCCGCCATTCTGACGGATGGATCATCACCCATACGCCCACCGGGCTTGGAAACATCACCAATATGAATGACGCCCCTAAGAAATGTGCCCGTCGTCAGGATCACGCCAGGCGCCGTTATCTGACTGCCATCGCGCATCTGAACGCCAGCGACACGGCCATCCGTCACGGTCAGATCAATCGCCTCGCCTTCCAAAACTGTCAGGTTTCCTAGCAAATCAAGCTCAGCCTGCATTGCCAGACGATAGATCTGGCGGTCAGATTGGGCGCGCGGCCCCTGCACGGCTGGCCCTTTTTTCCGATTCAGCAGCCGAAACTGAATGCCGGCCTTGTCTGCTACACGCCCCATGACACCATCAAGGGCATCAATTTCCCGCACCAGATGCCCCTTGCCCAAGCCGCCGATCGCCGGGTTGCACGACATCACACCAATAGACGCCTTGGTCAGCGTCACCAGCGCTGTACGCACACCCATCCGCGCCGCGGCATGCGCGGCCTCTGCACCAGCGTGCCCGCCGCCAATGACAATGACGTCGTAGTCATAATGTTTCACGTGAAACACTCCTCATTTGCCGATGCAAAAGCTGCTGAAAATCTCATCAAGCACCTGTTCTACATCAACACGGCCAACGATGCTATCCACCGCACGAATGGCAGATCGCAGATCCTCGGCGATCAGATCCGTCATGCCATCCGGTTGACCCAGCGCCGCCGAGGCATCATCCAGATGCCCGATCGCCCGCAACATCGCTACCCTGTGCCGTTCACGCATCGCGATCCCGATGCGCCCTACCTTTTGCTGAAGTCTTTCACTCACCAGCGCAACAAGCGCGTCTATCCCCGCGCCAGTTTTCCCCGAAACAGCAATCCCATCTGACGGGTAAATATCAGCCATCGCCTGCACCACAAGGTCATCACCACCCAGCCCGTCCGGTCGATCCGACGGGTCCAGTAACAGATGAATACGGTAATCTGCTGTCTCTGCCCGTTCCCTTGCCCGTGCAACGCCCAAACCTTCAACAACATCCTCGGTGTCCCGCACTCCTGCTGTATCCAACAGAGTCACGGGCAATCCATCCAGGTCCATCTGCACTTCAATCACATCGCGCGTCGTTCCCGCGATTTCAGACGTGATCGCGACATCACGTCCCGCTAGCAGGTTCAGCAGGGTTGATTTACCAACATTCGGCGCACCGATGATCGCTACCTCGAACCCGTCCCGCACACGCTCGGCAATTCGTACACCGTCCGCCTCGCGCTTCATCTCTTGGCGCACATCGCTCAGCAGCGCGCCCACCTCCGGGCCAACATCGACCGGCACCTCTTCATCGGCAAAATCGATTGTCGCTTCAAGCAAGGCCGCCGCACGGATAAGTTTGCCCCGCCAGCTGTCTGCCAAAGCGCCCAGAGCTCCCGAAAACACTCTCACAGCCTGCTTGCGTTGGCTCTCGGTTTCCGCGTCGATCAGGTCGGCGAGCCCCTCTACTTCTGCCAGGTTTAGCCGCCCATTTTCCAATGCGCGCCGGGTAAACTCCCCCGCCTCAGCCTGCCGTAACGCAGACATATTCCCCAAGCACCGAAGCACCGCATTCGCGACCGCCGGACTACCATGCAGATGCAGTTCTACGACGTCCTCGCCGGTAAAGCTGTTGCCCTCTGGAAAGCGCAGAACCAGCGCCTCATCCAACAACTCTCCGTCAGGGTCGCGCAACCGCCGCACACCCCTCTGCATGGGCACATCCCCACACAAGACGCACGCCGCACGTACCGCTTCTCGCCCCGATATGCGTATCACGGCCACGCCGGCACGACCCTGCGCCGTCGCTAAGGCAAAAATTGTGTCCATAGGTTAACCCATTGTTTTATAACAATAAGTTACGTGTTCATCGAATCGAAAAAATCTGAATTTGTCTTGGTCTGCTTCAGCTTGCCAATCAGGAATTCGACGGCATCTGTTGTCCCCATCGGGTTCAGGATCCGGCGCAGCACATAGGTCTTGGCCAGATCGGTCTTGTCCACCAAAAGTTCTTCTTTCCGTGTCCCCGATTTCAGAATGTCCATCGCCGGGAATACACGCTTGTCGGCGACCTTGCGATCCAGAACGATTTCACTGTTACCGGTTCCCTTGAATTCCTCAAAGATCACCTCATCCATGCGCGATCCGGTATCAATCAAAGCGGTGGCAATGATGGTCAAGGATCCGCCTTCTTCGATATTCCGCGCCGCGCCAAAGAACCGCTTTGGCCGCTGCAATGCGTTCGCGTCAACACCCCCGGTCAGAACCTTACCCGAAGACGGCACAGTCGTGTTGAACGCCCGCCCCAATCGCGTGATCGAATCCAGCAGGATGACCACATCACGTTTATGCTCAACTAGGCGCTTGGCCTTCTCAATCACCATCTCGGACACGGCCACGTGCCGCGACGCCGGCTCATCAAATGTCGAGGACACGACCTCACCCTTCACCGACCGCTGCATATCCGTCACCTCTTCGGGCCGCTCGTCAATCAGCAGAACGATCAGGTAACATTCCGGATGGTTCTGCTCGATCGAGTTTGCGATGTTCTGCAACAACACTGTCTTACCCGTCCGTGGCGGTGCCACGATCAAGGACCGCTGGCCCTTGCCAATCGGCGACACCAAATCAATGATCCGCGCCGACCGGTCTTTCACCGTTGGGTCCTGCACTTCCATTGTCAGCCGCTCATCAGGATAAAGCGGTGTCAGATTATCGAACGCCACCTTGTGCTTGGCCTTTTCCGGGTCTTCAAAGTTGATACGCTCCACCGACGTCAGCGCAAAATACCGCTCGCTGTCATTCGGCTCTTTCATCACCCCTTCAACGGTATCACCCGTCCGCAAGGAATGCTTTCTGATCATCTCTGGAGAAACATAGATATCATCCGGACCCGGCAAATAGTTTGCCTCAGGCGACCGCAGGAACCCGAACCCGTCCTGCAAGACTTCCAGCACGCCATCACCACCGATCACCCATTCTTCATCCGCCCGCTCTTTGAGAATGGCAAACATCATATCGCCCTTGCGCATGGTCGAAGCGTTCTCGACCTCCAGCTCTTCAGCAAGGGACAAAAGATCCTTCGGGCTTTGCGCCTTCAAATCAGCGAGGTTCAGACGGTGCTGTGACATGAGTAAATCCTGCTGCCCGCACGGGTGCCGGCATTTCTGCGATTAGGAATGGAAAAAGCGCCTCGGACGAGACGCGCTGCCAGACATAAGCAAGCACCGTCTCAGAGTCAATCAAACCCTCAAAACGGTTTCACGACCACGGCGACAACGATGAGCAGCATCAACACCGTCGGGACTTCATTGAACAGCCGATATGTCCGCCCTGACCGCGTATTGGTCCCTGATGCAAACTCTCTACGGCGCTTACCCATCCAGCCGTGCGCCGCAGTCATCAGGATCACCGAAACGATCTTGACCCAAGGCCAGACGGCCCCCCAGTCAAACGCACCCATTCCGATCATGATCAAGCCCGCAATCCATGCGACAATCATCGCCGGGTTCATGATGACCCGAAGCAGCTTTTCCTCCATCACCTGAAACGTATGATCCAGCTCGGACCCGACACTGGCCCGTTCCGCATGATAGACAAACAATCTGGGCAGGTAGAAAAGCCCGGCCATCCAGGCGATCACGGCCATAATATGGATCGCCTTGAACCAAGGATATAAGCCGTTCAGTAAATCGGTCATTCACCCTATCCCTTTGTGCATTTTACTTCCTTAATAAATATAGAGAGAAAAGAAAGATGTTGTTGTTGTTTGGCTCGGCGAATTCGGTGGATTGTTCAATCATCCTCAGAGTTATCCCAAGGAACGAAGATGGCTGACTGACACTAGCATATTGGTCGTAGATTGAAGTAATTTAATGAAAACAAGTCGATAAGATCAGAAGGTAAAACAATTGGTTGCAAATCACGGGGTTGACACACAAAAAACTGACGATTCTTCCACAGTGGCGAGTTATCCATATCCACGGTGCAAAAAACCCACCGAGGCAAGGTGAAAATCGCTACCGCTATGTAAATTCCATCAGCCTGCTAGATTTGCCGACATCCACTACACAATGTCACAGGCTTTGTCCCAAAGGTTATCCACATGAGCGCCGCTATCATCCTCGCCTCCGGGTCCAGAATCCGCGCCCAGCTTCTCGCCAATGCCGGTCTGGAATTTACCGTTTCGGTCGCGCGTGTTGATGAAGATGCCGTCCGCGCCTCATTGCAGAGGGAAGATGCCTCTCCACGCGATATTGCCGATCTTCTGGCGGAAATGAAAGCGCGGCGTGTCGCGGCCCGCCATCCAGAGGCCCTTGTGATCGGGTGCGATCAGGTCCTTGCTCTGGGCCGGGATATCTATGCCAAGCCTCAAACACCTGCCGACGCACTCTCGCAACTCCAATCCTTGCGCGGACAGACACACCAGCTTCTTTCCGCGGCTGTGATCTATGGCGAAGGTAAACCGCTCTGGCGGCACGTCGGCACTGTTCGCCTCCATATGCGCGACGCCTCAGATGCCTACCTGACAGATTACGTCGATCGCAACTGGGACAGCATTCGCCATTCCGTCGGCGCCTATAAACTGGAAGAAGAAGGAGTGCGACTTTTTACACGCATTGAAGGAGATTATTTCAATGTTCTGGGCTTGCCGCTTCTGGAACTCTTGTCATATCTGACGCAACGCGGGACATTGCCATCATGACAAGTATTCCGCGCGCCGGTGTGATCGGCAACCCGATCAGTCACTCGCTTTCGCCAAAGCTGCATAGCTATTGGCTTGATCGCTACGGGATCGAAGGGGAATACACCGCATTGCAGGTGTCAGAAGATCAGCTTGAATCCACTTTGCGCGCGTTGCCAAAACAGGGGTTCATCGGCGCAAACGTCACCCTGCCTCACAAAGTCAGCATCATGCAGTTTGCCGACAAGATCACCGATCGGGCAACCCTGATCGGTGCAGCGAACACCCTCATTTTCAAGGAAGACGGCCGTATTTTCGCTGACAATACAGATGGTTATGGTTTCATGGCAAACTTGCATCAGGGCGCCCCTGACTGGGATCCCAAAGCCGGACCAGCGGCCATTTTCGGCGCAGGCGGTGCGGCGCGCGCGATCATCGTGGCCCTGGCTGATGCAGGTGTGCCGGAAATCATCATCTCAAACCGCACGCGCCCAAAGGCAGAAGCCCTGCGCGCGGATTTCGGCGCCCGGGTCAGGGTCGTTGATTGGGTTCAAGCAGACCAGATGCTGGAAGATGCCAACGTCGCAATCAACACCACGTCGCTTGGGATGGCCGGTGCGCAGGAATTCAAAGTGTCGCTCGATGCCTTGCCGCCCACCGCCGTGGTGACAGATATCGTGTACAATCCACTGCGCACCCCCTTTCTCATGGCCGCAGAGGAAAAAGGCTGCATTACGGTTGACGGGCTGGGCATGCTTCTGCATCAGGGCGTCCCGGGGTTTGAGCGTTGGTTCGGCCAACGCCCCGAAGTCGATGAAGCCACACGCCAGGCCGTACTAGCATGACCCATCTGTTGGGTTTGACCGGTTCCATCGGGATGGGCAAATCCACCACCGCCCAAATGTTTCGCGACGAGGGTATCCCGGTGTGGGATGCCGATGCTGCCGTTCATGAGCTTTATTCCAAAGGCGGTGCTGCGGTCGCCCCGATCCGGGCGGCCTTGCCGGACGCCATTGTCGATGGCGCTGTCAGCCGCGACATTCTCAAACAGATGATTGCCGATGACCTGAGCGTGATCGGTACACTCGAGGAAATCGTGCACCCTCTCGTAGCGCGGCATCGCGCTGGATTCATAGGAGCCAGAGGCGGGCCGTTGATGGTTTTCGATATACCGTTGCTGTTCGAAACAAGCGCGCAGGACTGGTTGTCATCCGTACTGGTCGTCTCAGCCCCTGCGGATGTTCAGAAAGAGCGTGTCCTGAGCCGCCCCGGTATGACCAAGGCGCAGTTCGAACGCATCCTTGACCGCCAAATGCCCGACGCGGAAAAACGCGCCCGGGCGGATCACATAATTGAGACCCTGACACTGGACGACACACGATTGGCCGTGCAAAAACTGATCGCAGAACTGACAGGGCAGGCCGATGCGTGAAATCGTACTTGATACGGAAACTACAGGTTTTGAACCGCATGAAGGCGACCGCATTGTAGAGATCGGCGCGGTGGAACTGATGGGCCATGTGCCCACCGGCCGCACATATCACCAATATATCAATCCGCAACGCTCCATGCCCGCCGAGGCCTTTGGTGTGCATGGCATCGGGCCTGATCTGCTCGAACCCCCGCAAGACCCCAAGCCGGGGCAGGAAACATTGCGCGATAAGCCACTTTTCAAGGACATCGCGCAGGAATTCGTCGATTTTATCGGCGACGCCAAGCTGGTTATTCATAACGCAGCGTTTGATATGAAATTCCTCAACGCGGAGCTGGGGTGGCTCAAACTACCGCTGCTGCCGATGGATCAGGCGATCGACACGCTTGCCATCGCACGCCGCAAATTTCCCGGCTCACCTGCTTCGCTGGACGCGCTTTGCCGCCGTTTTGCGATTGATAACAGCGCGCGCTCACTTCACGGCGCGTTGCTCGACAGTGAAATACTGGCCGAGGTTTATCTGGAACTGATCGGCGGGCGTCAGCCAGACTTTGCACTCGCTGCGGATACGCGCAGTCAGTCGGCGGGCGGCCAGGGCGATGATTGGCGCGCCCCGTCGCGGCCAAAGCCGCTGGCGCCCAAACTCACAAAAGAAGAAACCGCCGCCCATGCTGCCTTTGTGGAACAGTTGGGCGACGGCGCGATTTGGAAAAACTAGAGCGTTCCTAGTTGGCTTTCGCCTTTTCTGCTTCCGAACGGCGCGCAAGTTCAGTGCGGTAAAGCGCAAGAAAATCAATCGTTTCAAGGTTCAGTGGCGGGAAACCACCGTCGCGTGTCACGTCGCTCACGATGCGGCGCAGAAACGGGAATGTGATGCGCGGGCATTCAATCAGCAGATAGGGGTGCATCTGATCTTCTGGCACACCTTCAACGTGGAACACGCCAGCATATTCGATTTCCAGCACGAACAGGGGGTCGCCCTTTTCCTTGGTCTTGCTGGTGATGTTCAGCTTGGTGATCACCTCATACTGGTTTTCGGCGCTGCGCTTGCGCGCATCAAGGTTCACCTGCACCTGAATTTCGGGCTGAGCGTCACCGCTGACACCCTTTTGCGCAAGGATGTTTTCGAAAGACATATCGCGGATGTACTGCGCCAGAACACGGCTGGTGATCTGTGGGGCGGCGGGTTGGGCGGCGGCACCGTTTTCAGGTGTATCGGTCATTTGCAAACTGCTCCAGTCAAATTAGGTTTGCGCGTTCCTATCAGCCTAGTTGTGAAGGCTCAATCCCGGGTCCACGCCGAAGGACCTTGAGGCCGTTTTTTCTGCGGCGTCACATCCTCGAAATCGCCGTCAATCACCTTATCACCGGGTTGGCGTGGGCGCTGGGCAGGGCCTTCGCCCATTTCAAAGCGTTCCACCTTGACCTTTGACTTGGCCCAGACGAATGCCGCGTGGCGGATACTTGGCACCAAAAGAGAAAGGCCCACAACATCGGTAAAAAACCCCGGCGTCAGCAGCAATGCACCAGCGAAAAGGATCATCGCACCGTGTGCCAAGGGCTCTGTCGGGTCCGCAAGCTCGGAAAACGACTTTTGCAGGTTCGCAATCTCCCGCAATCCTTGATTGCGCACCAGATAAGACCCTGCAATCGCGGTCAGCAGTACAATCAGAAGCGTCCACCAGACGCCAATAAATCCGCCAACCTGAATAAACAGGGCGATTTCGATCATCGGGACTGCGATAAACGCAAATAACAGCCACATTGCCATAGCCTTTCATAACATGTGCGGGCGTAAGGTGGACTTGGCCCCGCCCAGGACCTACATAAGGGGCTAACGGGCGTCTTTCCATGCCTTCCCCTGAACGAGGTCACAATGAACTCTCCGCTTATTCAGCTTTTGGTGCTTGCTGGCATCGCTGTTTTCCTGATTTTGCGCCTGCGTGGCGTACTTGGCACCCGCGAGGGTTTTGAAAAACCCGCCGTCACCCGGCCAGAGCCAGCGTCCCGTCTGGGCAAGCCTGATTTCGATGTGATCGAAGGTGGTCCCGATCTGGATATCACCGATCATGTTGAAGAAGGGTCCGATTCTGCCAATGCGCTGGCCAGCATGAAGCGCGCTGACCCCTCCTTTAATGTCAGCGAATTTCTGGGCGGCGCGAGCGGTGCCTATGAAATGATCCTGATGGCCTTTGAAAACGGTGACCTGGATAGCATCGTGCCCTTTATTTCCGAAGACGTTTACGAGGCGTTTGCCTCTGTTGTCGATGACCGCCAGCGACAAGGGCTGACGATTGACGCCAAATTCATCGGGATCAGCGATATGACTTTGATCAAAGCAGCGTTCGATGACGGCTCGAAAGAGGGGGAAGTCACCGTGCGATACAAGTCCGAAATGACTTCGGTGGTCCGTGACAACGCGGGCGACACTATCGAAGGCAGTGAGTCAGAGATCAAACGCCAGAAAGATACCTGGACTTTTGCCCGCAAAATGGATGCTGGCGATCCAAACTGGCGGCTTGTTGCCACCGGCGAATGATCCCCGGCTGGGTCTGGCGGCTTGGCTTTTCAGTGGCACTGGCGGGCAGCGTAATGGCTGAACCCACATATACCCGGTTAACTTTCGATGACCTGCAAGGGTGGCGTGATGATGACCATCAGGCCGCCTTTGATGTTTTCACAACCACCTGTCAGGATATGGACGATCCGCAGTGGGCGATTTTATGCGATTTCGCCAAGACAAGCCCCAAGCCCCGTGATTTTTTCGAAAAGTTTTTTCGCCCTGTTCTGATAGAGGACGGCGCGCCAATGCTGTTTACCGGATATTATGAACCCCAACTGCCCGGATCGCGCGAATGGGGCGGAGCCTATCGCTATCCGATCTACGCTGTCCCGGACGATCTGGTTTCCGGTGAACCCTATCTGACCCGTCGCGAGATTGATGAGGGTCGGGCGCTCGCGGGCCGCGAATTGGAACTGGCATGGCTTACCGATCCGGTTGATTTGTTTTTCCTGCAGGTACAGGGTTCTGGCCGCATCAGCCTGCCCGATGGCAGTGTGATGCGGGTAGGCTACGCCGGAAAGAACGGGCGGGACTATTCCTCGATCGGTACCGCACTAGTGGACCGTGGGGTCTTTGAACCGCATCAGGTCTCGGCCGCCGTGATCCGCAACTGGGTGCGCCAAAACCGCAAGGAAGGCCGCGCCCTTCTGTGGGAAAACGAAAGCTTTGTATTCTTTCGCGAAGTCAGCGAGGTGCCGGCGGACCAAGGCCCGTTGGGCGCAATGAACCGGTCGATCACCGAAGGCCGATCTATTGCGGTTGACCCTGCGTTTGTGACGTTTGGTTCACCTGTCTGGATTGAGAAAGACGGCGCTGCGCCGATGAACCGCCTGATGATCGCGCAGGACACCGGTTCTGCCATCAAAGGGGCCCAGCGCGCCGATATCTTTTTCGGAACAGGGGATGATGCAGGTCGCGAAGCGGGCAAGATCAAGGATGGCGGCCGCATGGTTGTTCTGATGCCAACGACCATGGCGCAACGGCTGGCTGTGGCGGAGCGATAATGCGCAGGCCCCGTCACCTTTCCGCAGAAGAACGCGCGCTCTGGGATCGGGTGGCGGAGCGGGCCACGCCCTTGCACCCCACGCGGGAGGAGCCTGCACCAGACCTTCGGCCAAACCCAAAGCCGAAGAAAACAACCGCTCCGCGTGATCCCATCCCCGATTTTCGCGTCGGGCAAAAGGCCGCGACGACGCGCTCTCATGATATCCTGCGCCCTTTGGTCGATCGGCTTGTCGCGGCACCGATGAACATGGACAGCAAATCGTTCGGCAAGCTAAAGCGTGGCAAGCTAAAGCCCGAAGCGCGGATTGATCTGCACGGCATGACGATGGCCGAAGCGCACCCCGAACTGGTGGGTTTTATTCTTGGGTCGCAATCCATGGGCCGCCGTTTGGTCTTGGTGATCACCGGCAAAGGCAAGGATCGCGACGATGGCGGGCCGATTCCCACCCGCCACGGCATTTTGCGCCATCAGGTGCCGCAGTGGCTGGCGTTGCCGCCCCTGTCACAAGCGATCCTGCAGGTGACACCGGCACATCTGAAACACGGCGGGCATGGCGCCTATTATGTTTACCTACGCCGCAGCCGCTAGGGCCCTTCGGGCGCTGCGTGTCGGGATAATCAGGATCAATGCTGCAAAGGCAAAGACCCCGGCATAGGCCAGCAACTGCACCTCAAACCCAACGCCCTGGTCGATCAACCAGCCGCTTAGTCCCGGCCCGATGGCAGAGCCCAAGACCATCAATGCCGCCACCACCGCCTTGATCGAACCGATGTGTCTGGTGCCATAAAACTCGGCCCAACAGGCGTTCAGTAAAGTGGCCTGCCCACCGCCCGCTATGCCCATCAACATAACGGCAAGGGCCGTCCACGCCAATGATGGCGCGTACCAGTTCAAAACAAAGGCCACGACCAGCGGGATCAGATAGAACGGTAACAACCGGATGGCGCCGACCCGGTCAATCGCCCAGCCATAGCCAACCGTTGACAGCGACAGCGCCACCGTTCCAAGCGGGAAAACGGAGACGAGGGCAAGGTGGGACCAGCCTTTGATCTCGGCGAAAAGGACCTGATGAAACCAAAAAGCCGTGCCGAACCCCGAGAACGACATGACCGCCGGGACCATCGCCCAGAACAAAGGGTGGCGCAGCACTTCGGCGCGCGTCCAGTGCTTGCCGCCTATGCCAGCGGCCTGCGTGATCTTTTCCATGGATTGCGGCGTGCGTTCCAATCGCAGCAGGCGGTAAAGGACGAAACAGGCCAGCACACTGAACACCGCAAAATAAACCCACAGCACCCGCCACGCGATAAACGATTTGAGCCAGACCATCGTGAGCGGCAATGTCGCTTCGCCCAACATGAATCCGAACGCCGCCACCGCCAGCGCGCGCCCGCGCGTGGCCACAAACCAGCGCGACATTGCGACGACCGCGACATGGCTCGTCATGCCTTGCCCAGTGAAACGCAGTGCGAATATCACAAAGGGCAGCAAGGCCGCCGCCGTGTTCAACGCCATGAAAAGACTGGCAGAGGCAAGCATCAGGATGACGACAATCCCCAATGTGCGCACCCGAAACCTGTCTGCCAAGCCACCTGCGAAGACCATGAGAATGGCCGAGGCGCCGGTGCCAACCATATAGATCAAGCCCCAGTCGCCATTGGTCAGCCCATAGGCTTCGCGGATTTCCCCGCCGAAAATGGAGATGAAGAAGGTTTGCCCGAAACTCGACAGGAACGACAGCAACGCGCCCGTTGCAAGGAAGGGCACGTTTTCGCGGATGAACGCCAGATATCCGGTCGGGTGGCTCATTCGCCCTTGATGATGTGCCTCAGCCCGGTTTGAAACCCTAAATCGCGTCAGAGCACATAGCGGCTGATATCTGTCGACCGTGCCAACGCGCCCAGATGTTCCTCGACAAATGCCGCATCAACGGCGATTTCATCTCCGGCCCGGTCCGGGGCGTTGAAGGACAGGTCCTCGAACACCCGCTCGATCACCGTGTAAAGGCGGCGTGCGCCGATGTTTTCGACAGCTTCGTTGACTTCTGCCGCGATCTTGGCCAGCGCCTTGATCCCGTCATCGGTGAAGGTGACCACAACCTCTTCGGTTTTCATCAGGGCCGAATATTGCAAGGTCAGCGCGTTGTCGGTTTCGGTCAGGATGCGCACAAAATCATCTTCTGTCAGCGCGCGAAGCTCGACGCGGATCGGCAGGCGGCCTTGCAATTCGGGCAGCAGGTCGGATGGTTTTGCCACGTGGAATGCGCCGGATGCGATAAAAAGGACATGATCTGTCTTGATCGGCCCGTGTTTGGTTGAAACCGTGGTGCCTTCGATCAACGGCAAAAGGTCTCGCTGCACGCCTTCACGCGACACATCGGCCCCCCGCGCATCGGCGCGGGCGCATACCTTGTCGATTTCATCGAGAAAGACGATGCCATTCTGTTCCACCGCCTCCAAAGCGGCTTTTGTCACGGTTTCGTCGTCCAAGAGTTTGTCCGCCTCATCCGCGACCAGCGCGTCATAGCTTTCCGCGACGCTCATCCGTTTCTTGACCGTGCGGCCTCCCATGGCTTTGCCGAACAGATCGCCAAGGTTCATCATACCGCCCATGCCACCGGGCTGTCCGGGGATCTCGAAACCGCCAATGGGGTTGGAATTATCGGTCAGTTCAAGCTCGATGATGGTGTCGTCCAATTCACCGGACTTCAGTTTCTTGCGAAACAACTCGCGGGTCGCATCGCGGGCATCGGTGCCGGCCACGGCGGTGATCACGCGATCTTCGGCAGCGGCGCGCGCCTTGGCGATCACATCTTCGCGCATATGCTCGCGGGTATCGATGATCGCGGTATCGACCAAATCACGAATGATCTGTTCCACGTCGCGGCCGACATACCCCACTTCGGTAAATTTCGTCGCCTCAACCTTGAGGAAGGGCGCGCGCGCCAGCTTGGCCAAACGGCGTGAAATTTCGGTCTTGCCGACACCTGTGGGCCCGATCATCAGGATGTTCTTGGGGTATACCTCATCGCGCAAATCATCGCCCAATTGCTTGCGCCGCCAGCGGTTGCGGAGGGCCACGGCAACGGCGCGCTTGGCATCCTTTTGGCCGATGATGAACCGGTCGAGTTCCGAGACGATTTCGCGGGGGGTCAGGTCAGTCATGATGAACCTTAAGCTTGAGAAGGGGGAAGGCGGTGCAAGGGGACAAAGCCCGGCATCAGGCGCAAGACCAGCGCGCGGATCTTTTCCCAAAACGCACCCAATAAAAGCAGGGTGATGCCAAGGACAAGCACGGTAAGCGCAGCCCCGTCACCATCAAAAACCGTCGCGGCAAGTGCGACGATGTAACCGATCGCTGCAATCAGGAATGACCGCCGATCAATGACGATGGCGACAATGGCGAACAGGGTCAGGACGGCGAGGAGGACTAGGTTTGACCCGCCACTGTCCTGGTTCAGAAGCGAAAGCGCCATCGTGTTGACAAGGGCGGGGGCTGCGACGACATGCAGCCAAAACCCGTTGGCAGACCGGCGCGTGACGCGGTGCGGGTCGCTCATGTCGAACATCATTGCGACGGCAAAGACCAACAAGCCCAACACCAAGGTGATCCAGGCAAAGGGGCCATCCGCCGACAGCAGGAAGAACTCGCTGAAATCAGCAACCCGCCCAGCGCGGCTGGCAGCATAGACGATGGCGACAATGAACAGCCCAACGGCGATCATCGCCATCGCGAAAGGCACGCGGAAGCGCCACCAGTAAATCGCGAGCATGAGGGTCGCGAGGATGAGAGGAAAGGGTACGCTGGAAAAATCGTTCTGCGCGATCATGAAGGGCTCGGACAGAACGGCGGTAAAACCGAAAGCCGCGTTTGCGGCGAACATGACCGACAGGGCAATCGCTGGCGCCACCATGCGGCGTTTGCGGACGAAATATTCCGACAACAGCCACAGAATACCGCCGCCGATCAATGTGACCCACATTGCATAGTCTTGCAGGTTTACCACCTCGTCGCCAAGCGCGAGGGCAACAACACCCCACCAACCAAACGACAGAATGATCAGGCCGATCACGATGAAGATTTCATTGAACCCTTTGAACAGCTCAAACGGCTCATCGCCGGGGTCCAGGTTCTCGCGCGCGCCGCGCCTGCTGTCAGAGAGGCTTATCAACCCCGCTGCCTGACTTTCGCTGATCAGCCCGCTGCCCACGGCAGCCCTAAGATCGTCGCGCTCGATCATGCCTTGAGCGTTTCCACCGTCAGGTTGCCATTGGTGTAGACGCAGATATCAGCGGCAATCGCCATCGCTTCGCGGGCGACGGTTTCGGCATCCTTCTTTGTGTCCATCAAGGCGCGCCCCGCGGCCAGCGCATAGTTTCCACCCGATCCGATGGCGGCGATGTCATGCTCTGGTTCCAGCACGTCACCTGCGCCGGTAATCACGAATAATGCTGAACCGTCGCTGACGATCAGCATCGCCTCAAGCTTTTGCAGGTATTTGTCGGTGCGCCAGTCCTTGGCCAGTTCGACCGAGGCGCGCGCCAGTTGCCCGGGCGTCGCCTCTAGCTTCTTTTCCAGACGTTCAAGCAGCGTGAACGCATCCGCCGTGGACCCGGCAAAACCGCAGATCACCTCCTGCCCGCCGGGGGACAGTCGGCGGACCTTGCGCGCGGTACCCTTGATTACGGTTTGCCCAAGGCTGACCTGACCGTCACCGGCAATGACAACCTGCCCGCCTTTGCGGACCCCGATGATTGTCGTGCCGTGCCAGCCGGGAAATTCTTCGCTTGCCATCAATCGCTCCTTGTCACTGCTGCATATATGGCGGGGCGTTGCAGGGCAAACAACCCCGGACGGGTTGTTCATGGCGCCGGCCGCGGCTAGCGTCCGCGTCATGAGCGCCAGCGATACCGTGACATTCTATCTGCCGCCCCAATTGCGCAAACAGGCCCAGCGCGGCAACCACAATTTTATCCGGAAAATCAGCGAAGTTCTGACGGGCGCTGGGCTGACAGTGGCGTTTGACGGGGATGATGATCAGGCACGCCTGCGCGCGATGGCGCGGCCGGGGCGTGGGCTGTATCTGATGTCTCCGCCGGTGAATACCCGCGGGCTGACATTCCGCAGGACGTATATTTATCCGTTCTGGCATATTGAGAAAGCGGCAGAGCGCTGGAATTGGCCCGTCACCCAAGAGGCATTTGATCCCCAATGCGTCGATGCCCGCAGGGCTGCGAACTTCTATCGCTTCTGGCGACGGCGCCTGTTTGAGGATGCGCCCCAATATGCCCGCGCGGATGGATTTGTCTATGTGCCCTTGCAAGGGCAGCTTTTGCGGCAAAGATCGTTTCAATCGTGCAGCCCCTTGGAGATGATCGAGACCGTGTTGGCGCAGGATAAGATGCGGCAGGTCGTCGCCACCCTGCACCCGTCCGAAACCTATTCAGCCGAGGAACAGCGCGCGCTGGAAGACTTGGCCATCGAGGAGGACCGCCTGATGATCAAAGCGGCGGGGTCGCCCCGGTATCTGCAAAACTGCGACTATATCGTCACCCAGAATTCCGCCGTTGGGTTTGAAGGGTATTTCTTTGGCAAACCGCTGATCCTGTTTGGGAAATCCGACTTTCACCACATCGCGTTGAATACCGCAGAGATGGGTGCGGAAAGGGCATTTGAGGCGGTTGAGACCCACGACCCAAACTATGCCGCCTATCTTTGTTGGTTCCTGCAGATGCGGGCGATCAATGCAGGGCGACCGGAGGGAAAGGAAATGATCAGGTCTGTGCTGCGCGAGCACAGCTGGCCTGTCTGAACGAAAAAGGGCGCCGTGATCGGGCGCCCTTTTCAAAAAGTGTGTCGTCTGGCTTAGATCGATTCTTCAATCCAGCCTTGAAGTGCGGCTTTGGGTGCCGCGCCCGCCTTGTTCGACACAACCTCACCGTTCTTGAAAACAAAGAGCGCGGGAATGCCGCGCACGCCCATCTGGGCGGGGGAATTGGGATTCTCGTCTACATTCACTTTGACGATCTTGACCTTGCCTTCCATCTCGACGGACAGCTCTTCCAGTGCCGGGCCGATCATCTTGCATGGGCCACACCATTCGGCCCAGAAATCCACGACAACGGGAAGGTTCGACTGGCGCACTTCGGCGTCAAAGGTTGCGTCTGTTACTGCTACGGTTGCCATTGGGGTACTCCTTGGCGAAAATTCATGTGGAGGCTGAAACTAAGAACCCACGTGCTGTTGGTCAAGATGTAGCGAGCGAGTTCAGTGCATCGTGAAGATGTTGTTGTGGCAAAACGGTCAAAGTGCCGGTGGTCGTCCACAGGATTGCCGCCTTGATGGTGTGGTTGGGGTAAATCTGTTGCAGTGCGTGGCTGTAGGCGGCCAACTGGCGCTGTAAGCCCAAAGGCGTGTCTTGAGGCGAGGCCGGGACCAGCCGATTTGATTTGTAATCAATCACCGTTATCGTGTCTGGCCCGATGATCAGCCGGTCAATGGCGCCCTGAATGCGGCCAAGGCCGGGAATATCGGCTGTTACGACAACCTCGGTCAGCGCATCGGCGTCCCAGACCCATGCCAGATCCGGCATGTCGATCAGTGCAATGACCTCATCCACCAGTGCGGCATCATCTGTCTGGAGCAATTGCAGCCCTAGCGCGTGCCGGTTCTTTTTCGCCGCCAATGGCAGGTGTTCAAGGAGCAGGTGAATCTGCGTGCCGCGTTCCAGCGCATCTTCGATATCGTCGCCCGCGGGGTCGCCATCCATGAATTTTGCGCCGGGCAATTCGGAAGGAGCAATCGTCTTGCTGCGTAGTGGTTGGGGCAGGTCACCGAATTGAGGCGGTGCGACCTTTGCGGTGTCTTTCGCTTTCGCTGGCGAGAGGGGCGGCGCATCCCAATCCAGTTCTGACACCCGCCGCAACGGCATGTTGCCCAGCATCGCGTCGTAATCCCCGCGGCGCTGCATCCCGTCAGCGACGATGTTGTACCAGCTCGCATCGCCATCGCCCAGGTCACCTGCGGCCCCGACGATCAGCCATTTTTCCGCGCGCGTCATCGCCACATAAAGCAGGCGCATCCGCTCGCGCGCCTGTTTCGCGACGACCGCATCGCGCAGCGCAACGACGGCCGGGGCGGATGACTTTGCCGGTGGTCTCCAGATCACATGATCGCCGGCAGGCAATAGTTCCTGTTTCACCTGCACATTGCGTTTGGCGGCGTCCGGCAGAATGACGATGGGTGCCTCCAGCCCTTTCGCGCCGTGCACCGTCATCACGCGAATCCGGTCACCCTGGCTTTCCATCTGGCGCTTGACCTCCAGATCGTCGGTTTCCGTCCATGTCAGGAAGCCGGTCAAACTGGGCACGCCGGTGCTTTCGTAGGCGAGCGCTTGCGACAGCAGAGCATCAATCCCATCCTCGGCCTCTGGCCCCAAACGGGCGAGCAAATTGCGCCGCCCATCATGCCGGGTCAGGATGCGTTCGATCAGGTCGTAGGGCCGCAGGAAATCTGATTTGCTGCGCAGATCATCAAGTATCGCGAGGGTCTTGGCGTGGTCTGAATTGCGCAGTGCCTCCCAGAGGAAACCGTTTTCGGGGCGATAGTGCGCCAGAGCGAAAAGGTCCTGTTCTGACCAGCCAAACAGCGGCGATCGCAATGCAGAGGCCAGCGACAAATCATCCTCGGGCAAGGCAAGAAAGCCAAGTACCGCCGCCAGGTCTTTGACCGCAAGTTCAGCACCGACGCGCAGGCGATCTGCCCCAGCAATCCGCAGACCGGCGGCCTTGCAGGCGCGAATGATCTCGGCAAACAGCTCTGATCGGCGCTGGACGAGGATCAGGAAATCGCCTTCGGTAATGGAGCGGCGGTTGTACTGTCCGGTGTTGTCGATCTCTTCTGGGATTGTTTCATGGCGGATCATGTAACTGATCTGGTCGGCCACGCGCCGGGCCATCAGAACCGTGTGGTCCGTGGCGCTGGGCGCGTCCACGGGCTTGAACCATTCACGTTTGTCCTCGACCAGGGGCTTTTCAATCACCGGCCACAGATCAACCCGACCGGGCATGTTTTCCTTGAAGGCGAAATGGGTCAGGCTGTCGTCCATCCCTTCCGCCCGATCCCCAACAAAGGTCTGATCGACGACGGACAGAATGGCCTGCGATGACCTGAAAGAGTAGTCGAGCGAGGTGACTTCAAACGTTTTGTTGATCGCCTCATGCGCGGTTTTGAAATGCGCCTGCATCTGATCAAAGGCCGCAGGATCAGCCCCCTGAAATGAATAGATCGACTGTTTCTTGTCTCCTACGACAAAAACGGTCCGCTCTTGATCCGGCCGTGCGCCCTCGCCCGCTGCAAATTCCTGCGTGAGCCGTTCAATGACGGCCCATTGTGTCGGGCTGGTGTCCTGCGCCTCGTCCACAAGGATATGATCGATGCCACCATCAAGACGAAACAACACCCATTGCGCAACAACTGGATCCGTCAGCAATGCCCTGGCCTTGCGGATCAGATCGTCGAAATCGAGAGCGCCCATTGCGAGCTTGTGCTCTTCGTAAGCTGGCACAAAGACATTGGCAAAATGATAAAGCGCGATCGTGCGGTCCATAGCCAGTAAACCAAGGCGATGCCCGCGCATTTCCTCGACCCGCGCCATCAGGGGCGCGATGTCTGCCATCAGCTTTTCATGCGCAGCGCGGGTGGCTTTGGTTGGAAAGGTGCCGATTTTGGCGGTGAAAGGGGCCTTGGCGCTCTCACCTGTCAGAAAGACATCTTCAAGAGTGGCAAGAATATCATGGGGGCCATGAGGATGGGCGAGGATCGGGCGCAGAGCCTGCGCTGCTTTGGCATCCATCTTTGATCCCGCCGCACAGGCGTTCGCGAGTTGTAGCAGCAGATCCTTGTCGAACACATCATCCAAAAGCCGTTCAACGGTCAGGCCCTGCGGGATGTCCAGCGTATTGCGGATGGCGGCATGGTCGGGTTTCGCAATAAAATATTCGCGTTTGCCCGCAATCTCAGCGGTGAATTTGGCCAGATCATCCCCGGTAAAATGCGCCAGCAGGTCCTGCACCACTGCCGCTTGCGGACCCATAACGATCTCATCCACTACCTCGGCGCGGAGGATTTCTGTTGCCCGATCTTCCATTTCGCGGAATTGCGGGCTTACCTGCGCCTCCAGCGGAAAGCGGCGCAGAATGCCGGCGCAGAACGAATGGATGGTCTGAATTTTCAGACCACCCGGTGTTTCGATCGCGCGGGCAAAGAGGGTGCGAGCCTTGTTCAGCTGTGCTCCGTCAATCTGCCTGCCCAGTCCCAGAGCCATCAATTCGGCACGCAGAGTATCGTCCGACATCATCGCCCAGACGCCAAGGCGCTGGAACAGGCGGTTCTGCATCTCGGCGGCGGCGGCTTTGGTGTAAGTCAGGCAGAGGATGTTCTGCGGTGACACCTCTTCCAGCAACAGCCGCGCCACCCGGTCGGTGAGCACGCGGGTTTTGCCCGACCCGGCATTGGCCGACAGCCAGGTCGAAATGCGCGGGTCGGCGGCATCAACCTGCCGTTGGGTGGCGGCATCGCGGATCATGTCAGCACCTGCGGTTCCGGGTCATCGCTGGTGTCCCATTCGCCATAGCGCGATAGATGGTCATAGTCGCCTTGATCGGTTTTTGAAAACAGGGCGAGCCGGGCGGAGTAGCCGCGGTTCACCTCGTGCCAATTGGCAAAAAGCGTCTCTAACGCGGCCCAAACCTGATCCGGCGGGCTCTCGTCGAGCGGTGCGGGTACGTTCTTCATGGCGGCGTTGACGCCGATGAACGCGGCACCGCCGACCGACATCTGGCCAAGACTATCAAATGCACCAAGTTCGACCATCGCCGCCTCAAGCAAAAGCTGCTTGTCGAAGGTGAGTTGCTGGTTCTTCGATGGAACGGCACCGGTCTTGTAGTCGTAGATGAGCGCCGCACCCGTCTCGGTCAGATCAATGCGATCAGCCTTGCAAGTGAGCAGCACACCGGACGGGGCCACATGAATTTCGCCATAGGCTTCGATCTTGCGATCATGGGCGAGCGCTTGGCGGTCCGCTTCGTCGGCCAGAAACTGATCGGCAGAGCGTTCCATCCGGGCCATCCACTGCGCCTGAATTGTTGGCCACGGGCAGTGTTGGGCGAATTCTACCGCTGCGATTTGCATCAAGGCATCCCGGTCGGTGGGGCCATGTCCGGCACCGATAAATTTCTCTAAAATGCGATGTACGATGGTGCCGCGCAGGGGCGCATTGGCCGTTGGCAAAAGCGGATCGAGCGGGCTGAGACGCAGCGTCTTGCGCGCATAAATCGCGAAAGGATCGCGGATCAGCACCTTGATCTGCGTGACCGAGAGTTTTTTGGGGCGGGCGGCGATGGGCGGGCAAGGCGATGGCCGCGGCTCTGGCGGGACGCGCGCCTGGGGTGACGACAGCGCATCGGCCATCGCACACCAATGGTTGCCCCTTGCGCGCATGGCCTTCAGCGCCTCGGGACCGTTCTGTTCTGGCAGGCCTTTCAGCAGGTTCGCCAGCCGGTTCACCCAGCGCGACGGCACAGTTTCAGCATCGGCAGAGCGTTTCGCCCGCGTGATCCAGACCTCGCGCCCTGCAATGGCCTGTTGATAGTCATGCGCTGACAGGCCAATCCGCCGCTCGGGCAACAAAAGCCCTGCCTCGGCCCGCATTGCGCGGTTCAGCCAAGGGTCAGGCAGTGGCGCTTCGGGCCAGACACCATCGTTCATGCCGCCCAGAATGGTCAGGTCAGCGCCCTGCACCCGTGCCTCCAGCGTCCCCCATATCAGGATATTGGGGTGGCCCGCATCGCGATCACGCACGGTGCCTTCAGCGATGACCGCACCAAAAAGGGCGGCATAATCGCGCGGGGCCGTCGTGCCGCCAGCATCAGCAGCCTGGATCAGAGTGTCACAGGTCTTGCGAGCTTCGCGCCCGGCAGCTTCATTCCAAAGTCCACCAGAGCCGGACGCGGCGGGACCCGCACACAGGTTTTCGGCCAGTGTGATATGCTGGTCCAAGCGGTCCGAGAGCGCTTTGGCACCGGTATCATCCAAACCGCCGATCAACCCGGCAATCCAAGCTGCCCAATCTTCGCGCCCCGCGCCCTTCTTGGCCCACGTCAGCAAATCATCCGCTTTTGGAAACGGCGGACCGAACCGGCGCAAATGCAGCTCAAGATCGCGGGTGTGCCGCAGGTGTTCACCCCGATCGCCCCTTTCTGAGTGACAGAGCGGGTGTTTGAGCAAGGCCAACAGAGCCTCGCCCGTCAACGGTTTGCCAAAAAGGTCTGCAACATGGCGCAGGAAACGCCCCGGTGGGGAGAGCGCCAGCGGTGTGCCCGCGCTATCGTCGGGCTTGATGTCCCAGCGGTCCAGAGCGGCTGTGACTTGACGGGTCAACATACGGTCCGGTGAAATCAGCGCCGCCGTGATCCCGTCTTGTGCCGCCTGACGCATGCGCAAAGCGATGGTTTCCGCCTCGGCCCTTGGTGAGGCGGCCTCAACCAAGGTGAGGTCATTCGTTGCCTGATACAGATCACCCAGAGCAGGCCCTTCGGACAGCCACTGATCCGTCACAGGCGCCGGGCGCAACGAAAGAGAGACAAGCGCGTTGCGTGCGGGGTGCGCGGAGGGATGCGCGGACCACTCTTTCACGTCGCTGCGATGAAAACCGATCAGATCCATCAGACGGCGGAACCGGAACTGCGGGTGGTCTTCTGCGGTCAGGCCATCATCCATTGCGTTCCAGACCTGATCTGGCAGATCAAAGTCGAACCCCGGCAGAATGATCGCCCCTTGCGGCAACTTTGCGACCGCCTGCATGAAAAGCGCGGTGGCCCCGCGTGATCCGGTGGACCCCGCGATCAGGATTGGGTGCAGTGGCGGCGCGGTTTCCCATTTTTTGGCCAAAGCCTCGATCACCATCCGTTGCCGGGCTTCCTTGTCTGGCGGTTCATCTTGTTGGTCAAAGAACGGCGTGATGATCTTGAGGAAGGCGAGCGCGCGTTCCCAATGGCCAGACTGATCCGCGACATTGAGGGTGGCGATGGTATCGGGGCTGACACTCTCGCCCTGCATTTCATCCATAAGCCTGGCAAGGCTGTCGGACAGATCATAAAGCGCGGCGCGCGGGGCTAGTTCCGGTTCCCGCTCCAGCAGCTTGGCGACGAATTGCGACAGCTCCAACCGACGCCTCAGGGGCGAAACTGCAGGCGGCAGATCAAGCGACACAGGATCATTTGCAAGCTCGGTGATCAGGCGGATACGAGGCAGCAGGCGCGCGGGCCCCGCTTGGAAAACCTCCCTGATCCGGCGCTGCATGCGCGTGGTGTTGACGTAGATTTCGACCTTTGCCAGATCGGCCGGTGGCATATTGGCCGCGCGCGCGACCAACCCATCAACCAACCCTTGCGCGAAATCGACGCCCGGTGGGCTGGCAAAGATGCGGGGTGTGTCGCTGCGTTCAAACATCCAGCATCGCCTCTGCTGCGGCGATGCTGGCGGGCTGTCCGACATCGCACCATTGCCCGTCATAGACCGTACCATATAGCCCGCCGCGTTCGGCGATGATGTTCCACGCCAGGTTCATTGAAAACGCCGTTTCTTCAATTTCCGATAGCACATCGGTACGGATGATCTGAAGTCCTGTGTAGATCGCATCGGGCGCGCGGTGCAGTCGCCCCACTGCGTCGATCCGAAAATCGCCCTGTCCAAGGTGGCCCATTGCGCTGCGCTTTTCCACGATCAGCAACAGCGCCTCCATCTTTGGCTGCCATGCGCGCAGGATGTGCTGCACCGGGTTCGGCCCTTTCCAAACGGCGTCAGTGTTCATCGTCAGCACCGGGTTGCCATTCAAAAGCGGCAGGGCGTGTTGCAAGCCGCCGCCCGTTTCCAGAAGTGCCGCGCTTTCATCGGAAAAGACGACGGGCTTTCCGGCCAGATGATCCCTGATCATCGTACCCCGGTAATGCAGGTTGACCACCTTTGTCGCGGTATTGGCCTCTGTCGCGAGATCAAGGGCATGGTCGATCAGCGGTTTGCCAGCGACCCTGATCAGCGGCTTTGGCTTGTCCTTGGTCAAAGCACCCATCCGTGTGCCAAGACCCGCCGCAAAGAGGAGGATTGGCATGGTCATGCGACAAGCCTCGCGAGGGTATTGGGTGTGGGTGCGGGCACTGTGTCCATCACGGCCTGTTTCAACGCGATAAGTCCGGGATCTTGCAAATCCTGAACGATATGCCCCCAGACGCGCGGCATGAAATCAAGGTAGCGCGGCTTGCCAAATTCGGTCGCCAGACGGGCGAATACGCCGAGGATGCGCAGGTTTCGCTGAACGCCAAGACAGGCAAGTGTCGTGCGAAATGGCCCCTTGGCGCGGGTGCGTTCGGCGAAATAGGTGATGGTTTGATCCACAACGCCGGGGCTGACGTCGCGCCGGGCGTCGCGGAGCAGCGAGGCAAGGTCATAGCCCGGCGGCGCAACAAATGCGTCCTGAAAATCAAGCAGGCCAACCTGTTCGGCACCCTCTGCCCGCCAGATCAGGTTTTCGGCGTGAAAATCGCGCAGGGCCAATGTGTTTGGTTCCGGCGCAAAGGATGCGAGCGCGTCATGCATTTGTGCGCTCAGGCCGTCGGTGGATGCGTGGCCATAATGGGTTCCGACGATTTCGATCATCTGCGCACCAACGGCGGGCGTCATGCGCTTGAGGTGCGATGGCGGTGGCACCGCTTCCAGCCGCAGCAGAATATCCGCCGCTGACCGATAAAGCGCGGCCTCGTCGGTTGATGAATTTCGCAGCCACCCGACATAATTGCACGCGCCAAGGTCGCTGAGCAGCAGCAACCCGTTCTCCACATCATGCGCAAGGATGCGGGGCGCGGCAAAGCCATGCGCCAGCAAGAGAGTAGCGATTTCGACGAAAGGCCGGGTGTCCTCGCCCTTGTCGGTCGGGGCATCCATGAGGATCACTGATTTTCCCGCTGATGAAAGACGCATGTAATGGCGCGATGAGGCGTCGCCTGACATTGGCGTTCGCGCCCATTCCTGCCAATCGCTGCCTGCAAGAAACGCATTGATGACAGATGCGCGATCAGCCATCCAGCCCTCGCAACCTGTCTGCCCAAGGATCCGGCCCGGTGATTGTTATATGATGCTGATGGTCTAGCGCCTTGAACGCGAGGGTCAGCGCAGTTGGTGGCGTAAAACCACCCAATCTGTCAGGCCACTCGATCAGGCAGATCGCCGTTTCAAAGGCTTCGTCCAGACCAAGCTCCAAGGCTTCGTCCGGGTGGGTAAGTCGATAAAGGTCGCAGTGCCAGATATCGCCGCTGTCATCCTCATAGGTTTGAACTAAGGTAAAGGTGGGTGACGGAACGTCCTCCATCCGGTCGAGACGTGCGCGGATCAGGGCGCGGGCAAAGGCGGATTTCCCCGCGCCGATCTCTCCTTCCAGCAAAAGTGCGTCGCCCGCCCTCAATCGTGGCGCGATCTGAGCGGCCAATGTGCCAGTGGCATCTTCATCAGGAAGGGAAAATTCAAATAAAGGGCGCGCCATAAGCCGACATTATGGGGTTGCGTGGCCCCTGCAAGCGGAAATCAGCGTTTGCCGGCATGGATCGCAGGATCGGGTTGGGTCAGCTTGGCCAATTCTGGGCGTCTGGGCTTGGCGACCACGAAACGCACCATGGTCATGCCGCCGGCAATCGGGCTGGCATGGCAATGCAAATGCCGCCCGTCATCCAATAAGGCATTGTCGGTCCAAGGCTTTCGCGCCCCCAATTGTTGGATAAAGTCGCGCATCTCATTCCACATCAGCGAGGGAATACAGTGGTTTTGCCATGTTTTCATTTCTGACCGCAGAACCCGGTGTTCCATGATACGTTCGGCACTGCTGCTCCACAGATCACCGTAGGCGCGGTTCGACATGACCAAAGTGCCCGTCGATGAAAACACCGCGATTGCGTCAGACAGCGTATCCAGCACCGCCTGTCCGGTTTCGATATCAAGCCGAAACCGCCGCGTCAGCGAAACTTCGGCACTGATATCTTCGAACAACAAGGCAAATGCACCATCAGGATGCGGTTTGCCGGTCACACGGTAGGTTTGCCCGTCCGGCAAGGCCCAGTTCTTGCTATAGGTGCCATCCTTCGCGGCGGTTTCCACGGCCGTAAACTGTTCGCGCCACGAGACATAATTCTTTGGCTCCGGCATCATCCGCATTTCGCGCAGCCGATCTAGCACCGTATCAATCACGGGGCTGGCGCTGAGAAAATCGACGGGCAGGTTTGTCATGTCGACAAGGGCCGGGTTGAACATCGTCAACCGTCTGCTCTTGTCAAAAATGGCCAGGCCGATGGAAAGCTCGGCAAATGTCTTGCCGAGCGTTTTGACGAACTCTGTTCTGGCGGCGTCCGCGCGAACACTTTCAGTTGTGTCATTTGCGAAGTGCAAAAACCCATCAGCGTGCGCAACCGAGGAAACATCGAACCACCGCTCTTTGGGTTCCCCTTCCAGCCTGACAGCAATTCTTTGGATTTGTTCGGTCTTTTCTATATCGAACAGCGATCTTCGCGTGTGCTTGCTGAGCGTTCTCGCATATGCATCATTGGCCCAGAGCAGGTCGCCTGATCCGTCTTCCTGCCAGATCAGTTGCGATGAATTTGCCGTGATGCTTTCAAACAACGTGACCTGCGAATCCTGGGCCCCGTTTGAAAGGCGCTCTGCCGCAGCCAGATATGCCGCGCGCGTGTCCCCGTTGATAGAAAGCCGCAGACGATTGCCGCTGCGCTGAACATCCACAAAGACCTTTGGGTCGCGGGCGCTGCGCAGCCGGAATTCGGCCATGGCGGTGCCTGCCAGCATTTCCTGTAGCTTCGGAAATTCTGCTGAAACGGCCGCCAACATGGCGTCAAAATCGTTCACGTTTTTGGTGTTATGGCTGATCAATGCCCAGGCGTCATTCGTGGCGTCGGCAAGGGCATCGTCGCAAAAAAGAAAAACCGCGCCTTCTTGTGTGGGGTTTGAGGATGGCATTCGACCACGCTGTGCCGGCCAGTTGCCGCGCCGCAGCAGAAACGCGATCGCCAAAGTCCCGAAAATGGCCGCCACCAAAATGGCGCCAAGCTCCGCCATATTCATCAACTTGCTCCGTACAATCCTGAACCTGCCAGCCCAAGCATCGGTCAGGAGAGTTAACGTCGGATTAACGGTGAAGGCCGATTTACGGCCAAGTCTGGATAGGCACGTTTTGACCCAAGGGCGCGCTGTGTTCCGGCCCGTTCATTTGCAGGGTATCGCGAGACCAGCTGATTTCGACGATGGCGCCGCCAGTGGGATGACCGGTCCAGCTTGCGTCCGCTCGCTTGCGACTGTTTGAAAATGACAGATCGGCGCCAGATCGCTCAAGCAATGTCTTGGCAATAAAAAGCCCCAGCCCCATGCCTTGGTAACCGGGCCGCCGCGCGCCATCTTCGGAACTGCGGCGGCGGCGGACAAAAGGGTCGCCGATCCGGCCAATCACCGACTGCGGAAACCCCCGCCCATCATCAAAGATCCGGATATTGATCTGATCGTCTGACCAGATAATCTCGACCGTCACCTTTGAATAAGAGAAATCAACGGCGTTCTGGATAAGGTTGCGCAGGCCATGAATGATGTCAGGGCGTCTTTGAATATTGGGCTGCTTGAGATTTGCGCCTTCTTGCGGAAGGACGTTTATTTGCACATCTTTGCCGCGCTCGAGGTGCGGCTCAGCGGCCTCTCGGACCACTGTTTCAATTGGCGCACTGCGCAGATGCAAATCATCTTTCCCCGCACGGCCCATTGATTGCAGAATATCGCGACAGCGGTCGGCCTGCGAACGGATCAGTTCTGCATCCTCCGAAAGCTCTGGCCGATCCTGCAACTCTTCCTTCAGCTCACTGCTGACCAGCTTGATCGTCGCAAGAGGCGTTCCAAGCTCATGTGCAGCGGCGGCGACAACACCGCCAAGGTCTGTCAGCTTTTGCTCTCGCGACAAGGCAAGCTGCGTGGCCAGCAGGGCTTCGTTCATGGCGTTCAATTCCGACGTCACCTGACGGGCATAAAACGCAAGGAAAACCAAACCGATGAGCAGCGCGACCCAGAATCCGAACTGGAACAGCAACGGCAGCGCGAGGACGGTGCCGTCCGAATTCACCAAAGGCACATTATAGCGGCCGATGACAGTGACCAATGATATGGCCGTCAGCCCCAGCAGGACGGTGCTTCTGGTGTGCAGGACCGTCGCTGAAATTGTCACCGGTGCAAGCACAAGCATGGCGAATGGATTGTTCAAGCCGCCCGTAAGATAGAGCAGCAGACTAAGCTGTATGAGATCAAACACCAGCCAGAGGCTCGCCTCAAATTCGGAAAGCCGTTTGTTCTTGGGGTAGGCAAAATATGAAATCAGGTTGGCACCGACCGCGACGGCAATCACAAGCGCCGCCTGCCCCACGGCCACATCAATGCCAAAGAACCGCACAGCGACAAGAATTGCGACCACCTGACCGGTGATCGCAAACCAGCGCAGCGCAACGAGCGTCCTCAGCCGCACCCAGTTGCTGCGTTCCTGGCGCTTGATCAGCTGAAAATCCGAGGATGGCATGAATGATGATCCGATGCTTTTGCTATCTTAGACGATAATCCAATTGTGTCCGGGTTCAATGCGATGTCAGTGCCTGTAGATTGCCCTCATTGTGGCTCTATGCTGAACGCATAACGCGATTGTGAAGTGCTTGTTGACGAAGACCCAGCCAAATCTACCTACACTGCGGGAGCATGGATAGGGTTGCACATGAACACTTTGGCGTTGGACCTAGGAGAAGACAAAAGCATTCTTCTGGTTGACGATGATGAAGCCTTTTTGCGGAGGCTGGCCAAAGCAATGGAAAAGCGCGGCTTTGAAGTTGAGATGGCCGGGTCTGTTGCGGCTGGCAACGCGGCGGTCAAAGCCTCTCCGCCTGCCTATGCGGTGGTGGATTTGCGCCTTGAAGACGGCAACGGGCTGGAGGTAGTCGAAGCCCTGCGCGCCCGGCGTCCAGATGCGCGGATCGTCGTCCTGACGGGCTATGGCGCGATTGCAACGGCTGTTGCAGCGGTCAAGATTGGCGCAACGGACTATCTGTCCAAGCCCGCGGATGCCACCGACGTGACAAACGCTCTTTTGGCCAGGACCGACGTGCTTCCACCACCACCCGAAAACCCGATGAGCGCGGATCGGGTACGATGGGAGCATATTCAGCGCGTCTTTGAGCTGTGTGATCGCAATGTGTCCGAAACGGCGCGCCGCCTGTCCATGCATCGGCGCACATTGCAGCGGATTTTGGCAAAGCGCAGCCCGCGATAGGCCGATGCCACCGATCCCGGGCCCAAAACCGGGCCCGCCGCCCGGCGCTGTGATGCGGCGCAAATCACACAATCTTTTGCTGACAGGGGTAGACCGCCCCATTTCCTGCACTAAACTGCGGGCTGACTGGGGCGAACGGTCACCGAAACTGGATCGAAGAGGATAACGATCATGAAACGTTTTACAATTGCAGCTGCCTTGGCTGTTCTTTCCGCACCCGCCTTTGCTGACGGCGATGTTGTCACCATCGGAGATGCTGTTGCCGGCGAAGAGCAGTTCAACCGCCAATGCGTTGCCTGTCACGTTGTTGCGGATGCATCTGGTGAAGTGCTTGCCGGCCGCAATGCCCGGACTGGTCCAAACCTTTTCGGCCTCGCTGGTCGGATGGCAGGGTCGGTCGAGGATTACCGTTATAGCGACGCACTGATCGAGCTGGGCGAAACAGGGGCAACCTGGACGGAAGAAGACTTTGTTGGTTTCGTTCAAAACCCAACTGACTGGCTGCGCGAAACGCTCGAAAACCGCCGCGCGCGCAGCAAGATGTCGTATCAGGTTCGTCAGGAAGAGGAGGCCTATAATCTTTATGCCTACCTCGCCACATTCGAAGCTGATGAATAATTGATGAAAAACGCCTGCTAGGCGACAGAACCTGCTTTTTATGGGGCCGCGAAGGATAGCTTTCGCGGCCCTGGTGTTTTCAAGGCGACGACTTGCGCAGCATGCCCCCTTGAACTCCCCCTTGAACGTCCCACAAATCGGTGAAACCATTGGGGATGGAACATCACATCAAATCATGGGCCGAGGTTGCCCCCCGATTGGTCGCTGTGGCTGCCGGGCGCGAAGCGGCTGATCTGGTCATTCGCGGCGGCAGGTTGGTCAATGTGCAATCCCGCGAGGTTCTGGATGGCTGGCAGGTGGCAATAGCGGAAGGCCGCTTTGCCTATGTTGGACCCGATGCCGCGCATTGTATTGGCAACGAAACGCGGGTGGTCGATGCCGCTGGGCGTTATCTGATCCCCGGTCTCTGCGATGGTCATATGCATATTGAAAGCGGGATGTTGACCCCGGCAGAGTTCGCCGCCGCGGTTATCCCGCATGGCACGACCACGATGTTCACCGATCCGCATGAGATCGCCAATGTGCTGGGTCTGCGCGGTGTGCGCATGATGCATGACGAGGCGCTGATGCAGCCTGTCAACATTTTCACCCAAATGCCGTCTTGCGCGCCCTCTGCCCCGGGACTGGAGACGACCGGTTTTGAGATATCAGCCGAGGACGTGGCCGAGGCGATGGCTTGGCCGGGGATTATCGGGCTGGGCGAGATGATGAATTTCCCCGGGGTCATCAACGGCGACCCTCAGATGCTTGCCGAGATGGCGGCGACGATGACTGCGGGCAAGACCGTGGGCGGTCACTATGCCTCGCCGGACAAGGGGAATGCGTTTTCAGCCTATGTTGCCGGGGGTGCTGCGGACGATCACGAAGGCACAGCCGAGGCGGACGCGATTGCGCGCGTGCGTAACGGAATGCGGTCGATGATGCGCCTTGGGTCGGCATGGTATGATGTAGAAAGCCAGATCACAGCGGTCACCGAAAAGGGCCTTGATCCGCGCAACTTTATTCTATGCACGGATGATAGCCATTCTGGCACCTTGGTTAACGAAGGGCATATGAACCGCGTGGTGCGCCATGCGATCGCCTGTGGCTGTGATCCGGTGATTGCACTGCAAATGGCGACGATCAACACAGCAACCCATTTCGGGCTGGAACGCGAGCTTGGATCGATTGCGCCGGGACGGCGGGCGGATGTGATCCTGACCTCGGACCTGACGACCCTGCCGATTGAAGAGGTGATAGCGCGCGGACGGACCGTCGCGAAAGACGGCAAGGTCACGGTGGATTGCCCACACTACGATTGGCCCGCTGCTGCGCGCGACACGGTGCATATGGGCAAGATGCTGGATGGCGCTGACTTTGCTATTCACGCGCCCGAGGGCAAGAACAAGGTCAAAGCCAAGGTCATCGGCGTCGTCGAAAATCAGGCCCCGACCGAGGCTTTGACAGCCGAACTGCCCGTCGTGGATGGGTTGGTTGAAGGTGAAGGTGATACCTATCAGATTGCTCTTGTTGAACGACACCAAGGGTCCGGGAAGGTCGTGAATGGCTTTGTCTCGGGCTTTGGCTATGTGGGCAAAATGGCCATGGCCTCGACCGTCGCACATGACAGTCACCATATGATTGTTGTGGGGACGGACCGCGCGATGATGGCGGCTGCCGCGAACCGGCTGGGTGAGATTGGTGGCGGTGTCACAGTCTGGAAAGACGGCGCAGAACTGGCTCTGGTGGAACTGCCCATCGCGGGGCTGATGTCTGACAGCCCAGCCGCCGAAGTTGCCGCCAAGGCCGGCAGAATGGTCGCGGCGATGGCTGCTTGCGGCTGCACATTGAACAATGCCTATATGCAGCATTCGCTGCTGGCGCTTGTTGTCATCCCATCTTTGCGGATCTCTGATCTGGGGCTGGTCGATGTCGATAAATTTGAGATTACCGAGATATTTGAGGAAAATGCATGAACGCGGCACAGAAAGTGACAGTCCGAACGCCCGATACCCCCAAACCCGAAAGCTTCACGGACCCCAAAAAGGCCGTGGCGCGGCTGCAAGAGCTTTATGCAAGCGCAGTGAAATTCCTGTCCGAGAATTTCGAAGAGGCGCTGATGAATGGCCAGCCGGATGCACGGGTGCGCGCCTACTACCCGGAAATTCGCCTGACAACGACGACATACGCCAAGACGGATACACGGCTGTCATTTGGTCATGTCGCGGAACCCGGTGTCTATGCGACAACGATCACACGTCCTGACCTTTTTGCATCATATCTGGAACAGCAGATCGGCCTTTTGATCGAAAGCCATGGCGTTCCAGTGGTCATCGGCGCGTCCGGCACGGAAATGCCGGTGCATTTCGCGGCGGCCAATGATCCGGGGCTGACTGTTCCACAGGACGGCTCGATGGAGTTTAATCTGCGCGACAACTTCGATGTACCGGACCTGAGCACGACGCATGACAATATCGTCAATGGCAAGGCGTTCACTTACCCCGACGGTGCGCGCCCTCTGGCGCCCTTTACCGCCCAGCGCGTTGATTATTCACTGGCGCGTCTGGCGCATTATACCGCGACAGCGGCAGAGCATTTCCAGAACCACGTTTTGTTCACCAATTACCAGTTCTATGTGGAAGAGTTCGAGGCCTATGCGCGCCACATGCTTGCGGACCCCGAAACCGGCTATACCAGTTTCGTCAGCACTGGAAATGTCGAGATCACCGATGCAGATGCGCCGATCCCCAAGCCCGGGAAATTGCCGCAGATGCCGACCTATCACCTGAAACGTGCCAACGGCAGCGGGATCACATTGGTGAACATTGGTGTCGGGCCGTCCAACGCGAAAACGGCGACCGACCACATCGCGGTGCTGCGCCCGCACGCATGGCTTATGGTCGGGCATTGCGCCGGGTTGCGGAACTCGCAGCGGTTGGGTGATTTTGTGCTGGCACATGCCTACCTGCGCGAAGATCACGTGCTGGATGATGACCTGCCGGTCTGGGTGCCGATCCCGGCGCTGGCGGAGATCCAGATCGCCCTGGAGACAGCGGTGGCCGATGTCACCGAGCTGGAAGGGTACGAGTTGAAGCGGATCATGCGCACAGGGACAGTTGCGACCATCGACAATCGCAACTGGGAATTGCGCGAACAGGCCGGGCCCGTGCAGCGCCTGTCACAGTCTCGCGCCATCGCGCTGGATATGGAGAGTGCGACGATCGCCGCCAACGGATTCCGCTTTCGGGTGCCCTATGGCACGCTTCTCTGCGTCAGTGACAAGCCGTTGCATGGCGAATTGAAACTGCCCGGCATGGCGTCCGACTTCTATAAAACGCAGGTCGCGGCGCATCTGATGATCGGTATTCGCGCGATGGAACGCCTGCGGGAAATGCCTCTGGAACGCATCCACAGCCGGAAATTGCGCAGCTTTGAGGAGACAGCGTTCCTCTAACAGGCCAAAAAACGCAAATATTGGCGCTTTTTCCCTTGTAAACCTACACTAATCATTGTGGTCTCACACAACATACCGTTAAATGTGCGGGTAACAGGCCCTACTGCTGGGGCGAACGAGGGAGACCAGGATAATGGCGACAAAACCAATGACAAAGGCGCAGCTTGTTGCTGCATTGGCCGAAGAAACAGGCATGGACAAGAAAGCTGCGGGGTCCGCACTGGACGCCGTGACCGGCATCATCACCAAAGAAGTATCCGGCGGTGGCGCTGTGACACTGCCTGGTGTTGGCAAGATCTACTGCCGCGAGCGCCCAGAGCGCATGGTCCGCAACCCGGCCACGGGTGAGCAGATCAAAAAGGACGCGGACAAGGTTGTCAAAATGACAATCGCGAAGGCTCTGAAAGACAGCGTGAACGGCTAAGGCCGCGCTGCCTAAACGAACGAGGTGAGATTTTTGGAAGGGTCGTCAGAATTGGCGGCCCTTTTGTATTTTCGCCGAACGCTGAATGTATTCGCGCAATGAGTGTAGAACGCGCAGTTTTTCGTGTATCGCATATAGGCGTTGCCGGGGAACAAAGAGGACAAATTGGAATGTCAGTCGAGACTCTGAAAGAAGGCTTTGCTGCAGCAGACGCAGCATTTGAAAGAAAGCGGTTCTTTGAGGCGAAAAACCTTCGACGGGCTCTTCAGGATGATGTCGAGAAGGCAACGTCGTACCGACAGCATGGCAAGCCTGTCTCGGAGAAGAACAATGTCCGGGCGTCAATCATCATTCTCAGTCACATTGACGATGATCTTATCAGTCAGGCCTTGTCGCGCGTCGCGTCTCAGCTCGAAGATGATTTTGAGGTGGTTCTGGTCAGCAATGGAAATGACAGGATTGAAGAACGCGGCCGGAAAGCATTTGAAAGGTTTACCTACGTCGATATCCCGCTGAATGCGGGCTGCAGTATGGGGCGAAACATCGCCGCAAGACGGGCGAAGGGCGATTGGATCGTCTTTCTTGAAGATGATGGTTTGATTGAGCCGGGTTGCATTGACGCCCTTCTGCGCTGTTCTGCCGAAACCGGCGCAGTGATGGTGCGGGGCAGGTATCGTTCATTGACCGGAGATCCCGGGAATGATCCGGCGCATTACGATATCGGCGACTATCGCCGCTATTTCTTTGCCAATTGTGAGGGTGTTTCCTGCGCGCGCCGCGAAGATTTTCTTCTGTTTGATGGCTTTGATCCGGTACTGGCTGGACATGAAGGTGTAGAGCTTTGTGCGCGGATGTGGCGGTTCTACGGACCTCGTGGATTTATGTATGAACCCGACGCGGTATTGTTGCATGACTATGCAGCCTCAACAGCTGACATCGCGGTCAAACTGAAGCGTCAATCGGCATTCAAAGAGTACGTTGATGTCGTAACCCCCAATACAATGCACCTGCACAATGCCACGGTTGAAACCGTTAGTCTTTCTGAAGGTGCCGCCGCATGGGCATCAATCGAGGCCAGGTTCGCCTCTTTGAAGAAACCAGCAGACGTGCCAAAAATTTCTGTCGTGACCACGGCAAGGAATGGGGAGAATTGGCTCAAAGACTACGTGCAATGTTGGTCGCGGCAGGAATATTCCAATTTCGAAGTCATATTTGTGGATGATGGATCCGATGATAACACGCATGCCCTCATGCAAGAGGTCGCACGCGATGATGATCGCTACATCGTGATAAAGGGGCCGGGGAGCGGTCGATCCGCAGCCCTCAACACAGCGATTGAATATGCAACGGGAACAATCCTGGCCATCGCGGACGTTGATGATGTCGCGACGCCCGATCGGCTTTCACTGACAGCGAAATACTTCCTCACACATCCCGAAGTCGATCTGCTTTCCTTCACCGTTTACGGCGAACGCTTCATGAGCTGGGCCGGTGGGCGACCAACTGACAACAGATTTGGTGATTTGGCGACACGCAGCCTGCTTGGCATGCCGGGCCGGTTCCCGACATATGCATTCAGAAGGGAGTTCGCGCGCGTGCCATTTGACACCAATCTAACGGCGGGCATTGATTATGCGTGGGTTTGCCAAAACCAGGCTGCCATGCCCTCTTCGGCTGGTGTGAGTGTTCCCATCCCGACAGTTTACTATCGCCAACACGCCCAATCGATCACCAACAACAATCTCGCAGAGCAGCAGTCAGTACGCGAGGCGACGATCCGGTCGGTCTTTGAACGGCTGATCGGCCCTTTGAGTGAAAAGGATACCGTTTTCATAGAGGCATTCAGCCGAAACTCAATTTCTGACCCTAGGTTTGATGCGGTGGCGTATTTGGGTTGGGTTGACCATCTCTTGGCCTTGAACGGAAGAACGCAATGTTTTGAACCCCGCGCTCTTGAATACACTCTCATCAGAGGCTTCAATGCCTTGATTGCGGCAGGCAAGATACCGGCCACCAATCCGGGCAGCGTGAACACGGAAAGTGCCTCGCTGGACCCCTACACCATTTCCAAGGCAGTCATGACGCGCGTTCACAGCGCGCGCGTTGATGGCAACAGCATAAGAGCACTCAAGCTGCTCAGGCAGTTCAGAGCTGGCGCCCGAGGTGTGGTGTTTGAGACCATATATGCAGAGGCGGCTTCATTTCTTCGCCGTTTGCGCAATGGTCTGATACGCATCTTCAAATTCCTCACCCTCCGATAGTGTTTGCCCAGCCTCGCCGGGCGATCCTTCTGGCCTTGCTGTTCTGGGCAATTTCTGTTTTGCCAAAGCATGGTTTCGCACGGCTATGGTCGGTGACTTGAAGGGGACTCACGTGGACATCAAAGCCGTTCTCATGGGCCTGGCCTTTGCGCTGATGTGGTCATCGGCCTTTACGTCGGCGCGGGTGATCGTGGAATATGCGCCACCGCTGAGCGCGCTTGCGTTACGGTTTCTGATTTCAGGAACGCTTGGGGTCGGCGTTGCCTGGGCGCTGGGCCAGTCGGCGCGGCTGAACCGCCGCCAGTGGCGGGGTGTCGTGATCTTTGGCGTCTGTCAGAACGCGCTTTATCTGGGCCTGAATTTTGTCGCGATGCAAACGATCCCGGCATCACTGGCGGTGATTGTTGCATCGACGATGCCGTTGCTTGTGGCCTTGGCCGGGTGGGTTGTTTTTGGACATACCGTGCGTCCACTGGGCATTGCCGGGCTGGTTGCGGGGCTGATCGGGGTTGTCCTGATCATGGGCGCGCGGTTGCAGGGCGGCGTGGACGTCTATGGGTTGGTGTTGGCTGTTATCGCGGTTGGCTCATTGACCATCGCCACGCTTGCTGTCGTCGGGGCGTCATCTGGCGGCAATGTGCTGATGATCGTGGGTTTGCAGATGCTGGTGGGCAGCGCGCTTTTGTGGATACCAGCGCTGACGATCGAAGTATGGGACGTCACATGGAGCTGGCAGCTGATTGTGGCCTTTGTCTATACAACGCTGGTGCCCGGTCTGGCTGCGACGCTGGTATGGTTCCTGTTGGTGGGGCGGATCGGGGCGGTCAAGGCATCGACCTTTCACTTTCTCAATCCGTTTCTGGGCGTGGCCATCGCGGCGGCCCTGTTGGGAGAGCGGATTGGCGTGTTAGATATTCTGGGCGTCGCGATTATCGCCGGAGGGATCCTGGCGGTGCAGATGTCCAGGCAATAAGGCAGTGTTCAGCCGCCCTTACCCGATTGTCCCACGCACACCGCCGGTTTGGCCACGGTCCAACAGCAGGTGATCGAGGACTACACAGGCCATCATCGCCTCACCCACGGGGACGGCACGAATGCCGACGCAGGGGTCGTGGCGGCCTTTGGTGACCACTTCGGTCGGCGTGCCATCCATGCGGATCGACTTGCGGGGTGACAGGATAGACGACGTGGGTTTGACCGCGAACCGCGCGACAATATCCTGCCCTGTGCTGATCCCACCAAGGATGCCGCCGGCGTGGTTTGAGGAATATTCCGGTCCGTTTGGCCCCATGAAAATCTCGTCTGCGTTGTCGCGGCCAGTGAGTGCCGCGGCGGCCATGCCTTCGCCGATCTCAACCCCTTTGACAGCGTTGATCGACATCATCGCGGCGGCCAGATCAGTGTCTAACTTGGCATAAACCGGTGCGCCGATCCCGGCGGGTACGCCGCGCGCGACCACCTCGACAATGGCCCCGACCGAGTTGTGATCGTCCTTGCGCAACCATGTAAGATAGTCGTTCCATTCTTTCGCGGCCTCGGCATCAGGGCAGAAGAAATCGTTTTGATCGATCTGGTCCCAATCGACGCGCGACCGATCAATCTGTTTGGTCCCCATCTGGGTCATATAGCCTTTGATCTGCACGCCGGGCGCAATTGCGGCAATCGCCTCGCGCGCCACGCCACCTGCTGCAACGCGCGACGCTGTTTCGCGTGCAGACGACCGCCCACCCCCCCGCGGGTCGCGCAACCCGTATTTCTGGTGGTAGGTGATGTCCGCATGACCGGGCCGGAACGTGTTGATGATATCGCCATAGTCCTTGGACCGTTGGTCAGTGTTCTCGATCATCAACTGGATTGGCGTGCCGGTGGTCTTTCCTTCATACACACCCGACAAAATCCTCACCGCGTCCGGTTCGTTCCGCTGCGTGGTGTTCTTGTTGAGACCCGGGCGCCTCTTGTCCATCCACTGCTGGATCATCGGCGCTTCAAGCGGGACACCGGGCGGGCAGCCGTCAACCGTTGCCCCTAGGGCAGGTCCGTGGCTTTCACCCCATGTGGTGAAACGGAACAGATGACCGAAGCTGTTGATCGACATGGCAGATACCCCTTTGCCGCACGGGTCTAGCGGGGCGGGCTATCAGGCTCAAGAGGTTTCACTTGCCCCTCGCTACATTCCACATTAGCTAGAACCTACCTCGGGGGGCCATCCAAGTGGCTGAGATGCGCATAGCGCGGACCCGTTGAACCTGAACCGGTTAAGACCGGCGGAGGGAAGGTTTAGCATCGACGCTATCCCCCAATCCGCCCGTCGCATTTGGAGGATACGATGAAAAAGACCACCTATCTGCCAGTTGCTGCGGGACTTGCCCTGAGCGCCGCAGGCGCTTTGGCCGAGACCCCAGTGCTGCAAGTTATGACCTACGACAGCTTTGTCACCGAATGGGGCCCCGGTCCTGCGGTGGAAGCTGCGTTTGAAGCAGAATGTGCCTGCGATCTGCAATTTGCGGGTGCGGGCGATGGTGCTGCTTTGCTGGCCCGCTTGCAGTTGGAAGGACCACGGACCGATGCGGACATCGTGTTGGGGCTGGATACGAGCCTGACGGCGGCGGCCCGTGAAACCGGCCTGTTTGCACCCCATGGTGTCGTGGCAGATCTGGATTTGCCGATCGCGTGGACTGACGCAGATTTTTTGCCCTTTGACTGGGGTTATTTCGCCTTTGTCGGCAATAAAGGTGCCGCCGCGCCAACATCGCTGCAAGCATTGGCCGACAGTGACATCAGGATTGTCATTCAGGACCCGCGTTCATCCACACCCGGTTTGGGTCTTCTGATGTGGGTCAAGGCGGCCTACGGGGATGAGGCCGCAGCGCTTTGGGCTGATCTGGCAGACAATATCGTCACCGTGACCCCCGGCTGGTCTGAGGCCTATGGCATGTTTCTTGAAGGCGAGGCGGACGCGGTTCTGTCCTACACGACATCGCCTGCCTATCACCTGATCGCCGAAGAAGATGACAGCAAGGTGGCATGGGCTTTTGACGAAGGCCATTACATGCAGGTTGAGGTCGCGGGCAAAGTCGCGAGCACGGACCACCCGGAACTGGCGGATCAATTCCTGGCGTTCATGGTGTCAAATGCGGTCCAGAGCGTGATCCCGACAACCAACTGGATGTACCCTGCGGTGATCCCGGAGGGCGGGTTGCCCGCAGGTTTCGAAACTCTGGTCGCACCGGACAGGGCTTTGTTGTTGTCCTCTCAGGACGCGGCAGCGCTGCGCGAGGGTGCGTTGGACGAATGGCGCACAGCGCTGTCCCGATAACGCCGCGATGGCCCAGCGTCGTGACGGCGGTGCTCGTGCTTTTGCTCACCATCGGCACGCTGGGTGCTGTTGCCTGGCGGGCGGAATGGGCGGGTGGGCTTGCGCCTGCCGACTGGGCCGCCATCCGGTTCACGGTTGAGCAGGCGCTGTTGTCGGCAGCGATCAGCGTGATCCTTGCGATCCCGGTGGCCCGTGCATTGGCGCGCCGCCGGTTTTACGGGCGGCAGCTGTTGATCACCCTGCTGGGTGCGCCTTTCTTGTTGCCGGTCATTGTCGCCGTCTTTGGATTGCTTGCCGTCTTTGGCCGAAACGGCGTGCTCAATAGCCTGTTGGAGCAGCTTGGCTTTGCCCCGGTTTCGATCTTTGGACTGCAGGGTGTTCTTCTGGCAAATGTGTTTTTCAATTTGCCACTGGCGATCCGATTTATCCTGCAAGGGTGGCTGTCGATCCCGGCAGAGCGGTTCCGTCTGGTGGCGTCACTGGGTGCCCCTGTGGGGCGCTTGCTGGAATGGCCGATGTTACGGGCAGTGGTGCCGACCACGCTTTTGGTGATCTTTCTAATCTGCCTGACTAGCTTTGCTGTGGCGCTCACCATGGGTGGCGGGCCGCGTGCCACGACGGTGGAGCTGGCAATCTATCAGGCGGTACGGTTTGATTTTGATCTTGGCAAGGCCGCGCTTTTGGCCAGCGTGCAGTTTGCGCTTGGCGCGACGGCGGCTGTCTTTGCCTTACGCATCACGTCAGAGAACCCCTTGGGTACCGGTATGGATCGTACCGTGCAACGTTGGGACGGTGCCAGAGCGAGCGTCGATGGCCTATGGATTATGGCGGCGGCTCTGTTTCTTCTCGTGCCGTTGGCAATGGTTGTCTTGCGCGGTCTGCCGGGGATGTTGGATATGCCGGGGTCGATCTGGGCGGCAGCGCTGCGCTCGGTTTTGGTGGCTGGTGGGGCCGCGACCCTTTGTGTCGCGATGGCGCTGACATTGGCCTTGCGCGGTGGCGCGGTGGCTTCGGTGATCGGTGTGCTGCCGCTTGCCGCCTCGGGATTGGTTGTCGGCACCGGGGCGTTCTTGATCGTCTTTCCGTTCATCCGGCCTGCAGATGCGGCCTTGGCGATAACCGTCCTGGTGAATGCAACCCTTGCCCTGCCCTTTGCGCTGCGGGCCATCGCGCCAGCCGCCACTCAAGTGAGGGCAGATTACGGTCGTTTGGGTGCCTCTTTGGGGATGTCCGGCTGGTCGTGGATGCGGTTGGTCGTGCTGCCGCGGATGCGACGCCCGTTGGGGTTTGCGGCTGGATTGGCAGCTGCCTTGTCGATGGGTGATTTGGGGGTGATCACGCTTTTTGCAGGACAATCAGAGGAAACATTGCCATTGGCGATGTATCGTCTGATGGGCGCTTACCGGATGGAGGCAGCCGCCAGTGCTGCGTTGCTTTTGCTGGGGTTGAGCCTTTTGCTGTTCTGGATCTGTGATCGATGGGGGCGCGGCAATGCTGAGTTTTGATAATCTGACACTGACGCAAGGCGGGTTTACGCTGGCAGCGGATACGGGGTTCCCGGTGGGTGAAGTGATTGCCCTGATCGGGCCGTCGGGCGCCGGGAAATCAACGTTGCTTTCCGCCATCGCGGGTTTTCTGACGCCCGCGCGTGGCCGCATCCTTTGGAATGGCATGGATTTGTCGGGTCTGCCGCCCGGTCAACGCCCGGTCAGCATGTTGTTTCAGGACAATAACCTGTTTCCGCATCTGACCGCCTTGCAGAGCGTGGGGCTGGGGCTGCGCCCCGATTTGCGCTTGTCGAGGCAGGAAATTGATGCAAGTGAGGCCGCCCTGGCGCGGGTGGGTCTTGCGGGCCTGGCGGATCGCAAGCCCGGTGCACTGTCTGGCGGTCAGCAAAGCCGGGTGGCGCTGGCGCGTGTGCTGGTGTCGGAGCGTCCTCTGGTTTTGCTGGACGAACCTTTTGCGGCCCTCGGCCCTGCGCTGAAGGATGAAATGCTTGATCTGGTCAAAAGCAGGCTGCATGCGGCTGGCAAGACAGTGATTATGGTGACCCATGATCCTGCCGATGCGCGCCGGGTTGCGGGCTTTTCCGCTTTGGTCGCAGAAGGGCGCGTTGCTACGCCCGTTGCAACGGATGCATTGCTGAATGATCCTCCCGCAGCGCTTGCCGATTATCTGGGGCATGGTGGATCATGATCTACGCGGCGTTCCCGGGGTCATTCATCGCCGAAACGAAAAAGGCCCGCTGAAACCAGCGGGCCTTTAGAATTCATCTGATCGCTTTGATCATTCCTTGTTCTTATGCGGTGCCCACAAACGCTTGTTTGTCAGGTAAAGCAGCACCGACAGCACTGTCAGAAAAAGCACACCGGTCAGACCGGCCTGCTTGCGTGCATTAAGCTTGGGCTCTGCAGTCCACATCAAGAATGCCGCAATGTCTTGAGAAACGGCGTCGATTTCAGTCGAGGCCCCATCTGCAAATTCCACATCGTCGCCCCAAAGTGGCTGCGACATTGCGATCCAGGACCCGGGCACTGTGCGTTTGCCCTTCTTGTCCAGACAGCTATCGGGATAGCCGCCCGCCGAGAATGCGGCGTTGTAGAAGCCATCGATCGGGTCACCATCCAGCGCGCATTCAGGTTCTTCCAGATAACCTGCCATAAGCGAAGCGATATATTCTGCGCCACCCATGCCGTTCACAAACTGGCTGATACCGGTGCCGTAAGGCCCGCTAAAGCCGGCGCGCGCCTTGGCCATCAGGCTCAGATCCGGGGCGCTGGACAGGTTGGAGTCAGGAAATTTATCGGTTGGTGTTGCCGGACGGAAATCACCATCGCCATCAAGGAGGCTCTGGTCATAGACTTCGTAGAATTCGGCATATGCACGCACCTGTTCTTCAGGCAAACCGGGGCCGCCTTCGTCAGCCAGGGTGCGGAACGCGACCAGGTTCAAACCGTGGCACGCCGAACAGACCTGCGTATAGATTTGCAGGCCGCGCTGAAGTTGTGCCTGGTCATAGCTGCCGAACGGACCCTCAAACGAGAAGTCGTAATCGGTAACTTCACCCCCAACGGGAGCCGCCATCGCCTGCCCGGTCGTCAGGGCAAGAGAAGCTACGGCGATCAGTATAATTTTTCGGAGCATGTCTTGGTCCTTTCTCATTCGGCCGGGCTTGCGACGGCCTTGGTGTCGTCGCTTTTCGGGGCGTAATGCGCGTTGAAGTCATCTTCGATGGTGGCCGGTGGTGTGGTTGGCTTCTCGATCACGCCAAGCAGCGGCAGAATGACCAGGAAGTAAGCAAACCAGTAGGTTGCACCAAGCAAAGCAATGTAGGGATAAATCCCTTCTGCCGGGCGGGCACCTACCCACGTCAGCATGATGAAGTTCACGACAAACAGCCAGAACCACCATTTGAACATCGGGCGATAACGACCGGACCGCATAGTGGATGTATCCAGCCACGGGGCCAGCGCCATCACGGCAATCGCTCCGAACATCGCCAGAACACCAAAGAACTTGGCGTCAATGATCCCGAAGGTGAGCCAGTTCACCGCGATCACCAGCCAGACTTCTTGGTCAAAGGCGCGCAGGATCGCGTAGAATGGCAGGAAGTACCATTCAGGAACGATGTAAGTCGGTGTGATCAGCGGGTTTGCCGGAATGTAGTTATCGGGGTGGCCCAGATAGTTTGGCATGAAACCAACGACAGCAAAGAACAACGCAAGGATCACTGCCAGGGCAAACAGGTCTTTGATGACGAAGTATGGCCAGAACGGCAGCGTGTCCTTTTCCGCTTCTTCCTTGGATGCGCGGCGCACTTCAACACCGGTCGGGTTGCTGTTGCCGGTCGTGTGGAACGCCCAGACATGCACGATTGTCAGGCCCAGCAGAATGAAAGGCAACAGATAGTGCAAAGAGAAGAAACGGTTCAGCGCGGGCTGCGCGATTGATCCGTTCGGTGTGCCGAGCAGCCAGATCTGAACAGATTCACCGATGAACGGGATCGCGCCAAACAGGCCGGTAATAACAGCGGTACCGTGCAGTGACATTTGCCCCCACGGCAGAACATAACCCATAAAGGCAGTGCCCATCATCAGGACATACATCAAGATGCCGAGGATCCATGTCACCTCTCGCGGAGATTTATAGGACCCGTAGTAGAGCGAGCGGAAAATATGCGCGTAAACGGCCAGGAAGAAGAGCGAAGCGCCGTTCATGTGCAGGTAACGGATCATATAGCCACCGTTCACATTGCGCATGATGCTTTCGACCGACTTGAAGGCCAGATCAACCTGCGGCACATAGTGCATCACCAGAACAACGCCGGTGACGATTTGCAGCACAAGCGTGAAAACAAGCACGACACCCCAGATCCACATCCAGTTCAGGTTCTTGGGTGTGGGGATCATCAATGTGTCGTAAAGCAAGCCGACAATCGGCAAGCGCTCGTTTAGCCACTTCTCGCCTTTGGACTTTGGCTCGTAATGGTCGTGGGGAATTCCGCCCATGGCTTTCTCTCCTTAACCCAGTTGGATTGTTGTTTCGTCGGCAAAGGACGCGACAGGGATATCAAGGTTGCGCGGCGCAGGACCTTTGCGGATCCGACCGGCGGTGTCGTAGTGCGACCCGTGACAAGGGCAGAACCAGCCGCCAAACTCGCCGGCCTCACCCACGGGCACACAACCAAGGTGCGTGCACACACCAATCTGAACAAGCCACGTACCGTCTTCTGACAATGCGCGGTTTTCATCGGTGGCAAGCGCATCTTTCGGCAGGTTCGCGTTCTCGCTGTTTGTATCTGGAAGCTCATCCAGATTGACGGCGCGCGCCTCTGCGATCTCTCCTTCGGTCCGGGACCGGATAAAGACGGGTTTTCCCTGCCAAAGCACGGTCAACTGCGTGCCGGGCGCGACGGCGCTGATGTCAACGCGGATCGAGGTCAGCGCCAGGACGTCAGCGGAGGGGTTCATTTGGTTTGCCAGTGGCCAGACCGCGGCACCTGTTACCACAACACCCGCGCCCGCGGTCGTGTAGTAAAGAAAGTCGCGGCGTGTGCCCTGATGGTCTTCTGCATGTGACACGGGATGCATCTCCGGTTATTTTGATGGGCTTAGCGCCCGCACGAACAATTAGACCGATGAAACACCGCTCAATTTCGCCGATGTTTACCTATCAAACCTTTCAAGGTCCAGCGGACAATCGGGCGCAGTCGCATTTGAAATCATTGTTGGGCGCTAACACAGAACACTCGGGTTACTGGTCCGCAAGAATCAGCACTCTGTCTCAATGTCTCCGCGCGGCGCCTGTCATCCGGTTTTGCACCGGAATCCGCCCATTCTGACACAATTTAGGCGGATTTTTTCCTTAATTGACCAATAGTTGTGTCAGGTGCGCCACATGAACGGCCGAGACGAGACCACCGGTTAGTGTTTTGTTGTCGGCAATGCTTCACAAGTTTACGCAAGTTATCTGTCACTCACCGTCGGACATTTTGAGATGAATCGCGCTTTCATCGTTTGTATCAGTGCCTTGATCGCCCCTGCATTCGCAGCGGCGGATGTCGAGCTGAGCTTTTATGGTGGTGCGCAATCTGTCCCAGCGTCGGATATCTCGATTCGTGATCCGCAAATCGGTGCAGACGACTTTGCAATAGACTGGGAAGGACGGTCACTCGAGGCGCCGTTCTACTATGGGGTTCGTGCAACGCGCTGGCAGACGCCTACCTTCGGTTTCGGTTTGGATTTCGCGCGCAACAAGGCCTATCCGCCGGATGGATCGTTGCCCGCCGGATATGACGTGCTCGAATTTGGCGAGGGCCTGAACACATTGACTATCAATGCCTATCGCCGCTGGAACGGTGCGATCGGCGATGTATCCCCTTATGTTGGCGGCGGTATCGGCGTTGCTGTGCCGCAAGTAGCGGTGTCAAACGGAGCCTCAGAGACACTTGGTTACCAACTGACCGGCCCGGCCGCGACAGTCGTTGCCGGTGCGTCCATGCCGATTAGCGACCAATGGTCGGTCTTTGGCGAGTATAAGGGCACCTATTCATCGAACACCGCTGATCTTGATAGCGGTGGTCGGTTTGAAGCCGACATTATTACCAACGCCGTCAACTTTGGCGTGAGTTTCAATTTCTAGAACCAGCTATTCGGGTTTGGTCGCCGTCATGCTGTCTCTGGCAGAGAACGCGGCGTGCCACTTTGCCAGTGCTTCGTTGCCGTTGCGCCAGCCGCGCGCATCATGGCGCAGGTCGATGTAGGACAACGCGCAGGCCATTCCGATCTGCCCGATATTAAGCGGCCCTGTCAGATGGCTCATCCAGCGGGTGTTGACGGCGGCGATGCCGCGGGCGGCCTTGGCCCATTGCGCCTCGATCCAGTCTGGCGATTGCTGATCGGCAGGCCGCAGCCGTGCTTCGTAGGCCATGGAGACCGCTGCATCCATGATCGCGTCGGCTGTTGCCTCAAGCGTCAGGATCTCCCAGATACGGCTTTGCGGGTAGAGGTCCGCGCCCGCCAGATCGTCCAGATAGCGCGTGATGACGCGGCTGTCATAGATGGCCGGACCGTCGGCGCGGATCAGGGCGGGGATTTTGCCCATCGGGTTGGCCGCCACCACCTCTGATGCGGAGTTCATGGGCGTCGTCGCGACGCGCAATTCCTCCACCCTGTCCATCAGGTTTGCTTCGCGGATCAAAACGCGCACTTTGCGCACGAAAGGTGAGGCAGGTGAGACGAGCAGTTGCATGGGCGTTGGGTCCTTGTCCGAGATCAGGGAAACAAGACCTGATCCTGCCCGTTTTGCCAAGGCGGATATTTCGTCATGATCGCGCGAAACCGATCCGAGGCGAGGAAATCATCCAGCCAACTTGTCAGCGGGCCCAGCCCCTGCGCATTGAACCAATCGCGGTCGGTATTCGCGAACTGGCGCACGAAAGGCAGGATCGCCATGTCGGCCAAACTGCGTCTGGACCCCATCAGGAATCTGCTTTGCGTCAACCGGTCATTCAATTCGGTCAGGAACACCATCGCCTTGGCGCGTTCCTCGGCTTCGTCGCGGTCGGGAAAACGTACCGCATATTTGGTGTGGTCCAGCGCGGTTTTGAAAGGCCCGTCACTCGTGTCGATCAGGGCATGGCCCTCTTGCGGCATATCCAGCCAGCCTTCGGGGTCATTGCGGCCCAGCGCCCAGAGCATCACCTCGCGGCTTTGCTCGATCACGATATCACCGTCCTGCACCACCGGCACGGTGGCCTTGGGCGACGCCGCAAGGAAAGGCGCGGGCTTGTCCTTGAGCAGAATTTCCCGCAGCGCGACCTTCTGCCCGCTCGACCGGATCGCCAGTCGCGCCCGCATGGCGTAGGGGCAGCGGCGAAAAGTCCAGAGGATCGGAAGCGTTGTCATGCGGTGAGTTGCTGGCCCGCAAATCCCGTAATTTGGGCCTGCACAATCTGGCTTGCGGGTTGATCTGTGGCGAACAGAACCTCGGTGAACTGCTCGGTCCGGCCCATGCGGGCGTTTTCCATCAGGATTTTATGGGTCTTGCCAGCTTGGGCCT
>Ga0316204_10001523_pt1 | contig 61629 bp, 41 predicted proteins | sample 6monrhotite_MG_2_FD_205661 | JGI IMG/M metagenome (GOLD analysis project Ga0316204, IMG submission 205661) | Microbial mat bacterial communities from mineral coupon in-situ incubated in ocean water Damariscotta River, Maine, United States -... | ecosystem: Environmental > Aquatic > Marine >...
GGCGGTGTCTCCCGGGCCCGCCCCCCCCCCCCCCCGCGCGGGGGGGGGGGGGGGGGGGCCCCCCCCCCCCCCAATAAACCAGCCCCCCCAATAAACCCGCCCCACTACGAGAGATAGCGCCGGGCCACGCCCTCCAGGAAGCGCGCCGAGACGCCCAGCGCGTCCTCGTCGAAGTCAAAGCGGTCCGAGTGGTGGGGCTCGGTCAGGCCTCGCTCCTCGTTACGCGACCCCACGAAGGCGAAGCAACCGGGACGCCGCTCCAAGAACGCAGAGAAGTCCTCGCCACCCATGGTCTGAGTCCCGACGCCGGTCGTGCGGACGGCGTCTGACCCGAAGACCTCGCTCGCGACCTCGCGGGCGAAGGCCGTGAACTCGGGCTCGTTGATGGTCGGCTTGCAGATCCGCTGGTAGTCGAGGGTCGCCTCGACGTTGTAGGCAGCGGCGATCCCGTCCACGACCCGCGCGAAGCGCTTGGGGAGCTCCAGGTATGCCACGGGGTCATAGGTCCGGCAGGTCCCCGTCAGGGTCGCCTCGACGGGGATCACGTTGAAGGTGTCCCCGGCCTTGAAATGTCCCACTGTGACGACACAGGAGTCGAGGGGGCTCGTCTCGCGGCTGACGAGGGTCTGGAGCGCCCCGACGAGAGCCGCCCCCGCCACGAGGGGGTCGCGGGTCTGCTGCGGCATGGCCCCGTGGCCGCCCTGGCCCCGCAGGACGAGGTCGAAGCGATCCACGGCCGCCATGACCGGGCCCGAGGCGAGGCCGATGGCGCCTGTCGGGAGGCCGTTCCAGAGGTGGACCCCGCAGACCGCGTCCACGCCGTCGAGGATCCCGGTCGCGATCATGGCCTCGGCGCCGCCGCGGCCCTCCTCGGCGGGCTGGAAGCAGAGCACGAGCTCGCCGGCTAGGTCAGCCTGCGCCAAACGCTCAGCCGTGGTCAAGAGCGAGGCCACGTGGCCGTCGTGGCCGCAGGCGTGCATGACCCCGGCCGTCTGGCTGGCGTAGCCGTGCTGGCTGGCCTCCTGGATCGGGAGCGCGTCCATGTCGGCTCGGAGTAACAACGTCTTCCCGGGACGTTTGGCGGGGAGGCGCGCCACGATCCCGGTCTCGGCGATCCCGGTCTGGAGGGTGTAGCCGAGGGCTTGGAGGCGCTCGCTGACGAGGGCTGCGGTCCGCGTCTCGCCGTAGGCCAGCTCCGGGTGAGCGTGGAGATCCCGCCGAGTCGCGACCAAACGAGCCGCCTCGTCTGCGCTGAGGGGGAGAACGGCTGGGTCACTCATTGGGGGCTCCCGGGGAGATCAGGCTTGCGCAGGCTCTGCGGCAGCCTCGGCGGGGGGCGGCGCCTCGGGCGCCTCCTCAGCCAAGAAGTCGTAGAGCTCGTCGATCGCGCGGTAGACGCCGGTCACGGCTGGGTGCAGCTCGTTGGCCTGGATCGGCTCGAGCCGCGAGTTGACCTTCGCCTCGAGGACGCGGATCTGCTCGCGCACGCGGAGCCCCTTCTTGAGGAGGGCGTGCATGTCTATGTCGTGGGCCACGTTCTTGCGCTCGAGGGGGATCAAGTCGAGGCGCAAGATCCCCTGGATCCCGTCGGCGGGGTGGAGGCTGGTCTCGGTCATGACCTCGCGGAAGGCTGCTCGGATCTCGCCCTCGGAGTAGGGCGCGACGGAGTCGGGCACGTGGCGGGGCTGCTTGGGCGGGCTTCCGCCCCGGCCGGCCGTCTGGCTCGCCGTCTTCCCGCCGCCGCGCCGACGGCGCGTGGTCTCGGGCGTAGAGGCCCGACGCCGCTTGGGCTGGAAGCGAACCTTGGCCGTGCCCTTGCGCTCCTTCTTGGGGATCAGGTCGAGGAGAGCCGGCGGCGAGCTCCGAACCTGGAGCCGCTCGGGGACCGAGCGCAGCTCGAACACGAAGTCCGCCGGCGCCTCGTCGAGGACCTCGTTGTCCTCGTCGTAGAAGCGATCCTCTTCGCGCCAGTGGAGGACGTGGACCACGATCTCGTAGTTACCGTTATCGAGAGGGAAGAGCCCGCCGGTCCGGGGGATCTGGGAGAGGACCTTGCCGCGGCCTTCGCAAGGCAAGCGCTCGGAGACGCCGAAGAAGATCTGCTCGGAGACCACGTTCAGGCCGTAGCCGCGCGCCTCGCCGACGGCGAAGGCTTGCTCGGCCTCGGTCAAGCCGCCTGTGGTCCGGAGCGAGATGCGGTAGGTCCCGTCGCGCCCGACGGCGAAGATCCCAACATGTCCCTCAGCGACTTCTTCTACGACGTGCTGCGGCTGGAGCTGCCACCAGTCGCGTCCTTCGCGGACGCGGCCTTGGAGGTTCTCGGGGTCGAACACGACGAGCGAAGCCTGATCGGTCTCGACGGGAATGACTTTCATGAACTCTCCAGGGAAGGGGCAGAGGGAGGGGGGGCGAGGTCGCTCAGGTCAGGGAGCCAAGCCAACTCGCTCAGGTCAGCGGCAGGAGCGTATCCGGCTTGGCAGAGCTCTGCGACCACCAGCAACAATCCGGGCCCGAGGGTCGGCCCCGTGACCTGATCGCGGAGGGTCCGACCGAGTTCGCGGGCGCTCGGGGCTCGGAGCCCGAGGTCGCCCAAGCGAAGCAAGCCCCGGCGGAAGCGGAGCAGGTGAACCAGGCGCTCCTCGAGGAGGGCGGGGGCGCCGATCTCCCAGGCGACCTCGAGGGCCCGCTCGAGGGGAGCCTGCTCGACGAGCAGAGCCCGCAGGGCTCCCGCCTGGAGCAAGGCTGCGTGAAGGCGTCGCGCGTCCGCGCTCGGCGCCTCGGCCTCGAGGAGGCTGGCGAGGGCCAAGAGTCGGAAGGCTGCTACGGGCTGGCCGCTGGGGTCTGGGCTGAGCTCGACGCCGCTCGCAGGGCGCGGGCTGGGGCCGGCCAACCACCACTCGGTCGCGATCCCGAGCGCAGCCCGGTTGAGTTGGACTCCGGCCTGCGTCGTCGGCTCGGGGAGGCGCGCCAAGGCGCCTGAGGAGCTGAGCAGGCGCCCGAAGGAGCCTGTCCGCCCGAAGCTCGCGGGCGGCTCGGACGCGCTCAGCGGCGGCGCTGCGGGAGTCGGAGCAGGCGCAGCCGCTGAGGTGAGAGGCGCGGCGACAGGCGCTGGGCTGCTCTCGACAGCGGGCGCGGTGGGTGCCGCTGCTGGAGTCGCGGCCTCTCCTGCTGGAGTCGCAGCGGGGGGACTCGCCGTTGCCGGGGCCGCACGACTCGCGGTCTGAGACCCAGCGGCGCCCTTGGCACGCGCCACCGCGCGGGGTCGGGCCCGAGCCCGCGCCGGCGCAGAGCTGGTGGCTGGCGCCGAACTGGTCGCCGGCGGCGACGAGGCCTCAGCCGCGGCCGGAGCAGGAGCCGGCTTGGGGGCCACCTTGGGAGCTGGCGGGGCCGCGCTGACGTCCCCGCCGAAGAGGCGGTCCAAGGCCGCGCTCGAGATCGAGACCGAGGGCTCGGGCGGCTCGGCGGCAGCCTCGGGCTCCGGCGGCGCCGGCTCCGGATCACCAGGGGGCGCCGCGAGGACTGGTGTGGGCACGACCTCGGTCTCTGCTGGCTGCTGCCAGTAGGGCACGACGTCTGGATCGGCCTCGGCTTCGGGAGGCAGGTCGAGGCCTTCCTCCTCGAAGTCCTCCCCGAACTCGTCCTCCGCCAGGTCTCCGCCCTCGAACCCGCCTTCTCCCTCCGGATCGGCGCCGGTCCCCGGAGCGCTCACGGCCGGGTTCGGAGTCAGCGCTGGGCCTGCGTCGTCGGAGGACGTCTCAAGGGGCGGCGCGGGCTCTAGGTCCTGCTCCTCGTCCTCGTCCTCAGCCAGGAGCTCCTCGAGGGGGATCCCGTGGAGGTAGCTGTAGAGCTCGCCTCCGGCCTTGGTCACCCGATAGCGGAACCCGACCTTCCCGATCCCACCCAGCCAGTCGAGCCAGCTCAGCCAGCCCTGGAAGAGGGGCATGGAGGGGCGGAGCGCTTCGTAGTCGGCCGAGCTGATCCGGCGGAAGAGCTCGCCCTCGCTGAGGAAGTCCTCGCCGATCTGGGCCAGGGTGAAGCGCGTCAGGTAGGGGTTCAGCTCTGCGAAGCGCTCGAGGAGCGCGCGCAGGAAGGGGTCGTCGTCGGCGCTGGGGGCCTTGCGCAGCTCAGGGTTCTGGGCCTCGAGGGCGCTGTCGTCGAGGCGGCGTCGAACGCGGGCGGTCGGCGCGTCTTGGCCCTCGGGGGGGCCTTCGCTCTGGCGCGCCGCCTGCTCCCGCTCGCTCCGCTCCAGCTCCTCGATCAGCTCTTGACCGACCTCGCTCAGCCGCGGGGCCTGGCCCCGAGCGGCGGTGATCCCTAGCAAGCGCTGGCAGAACTCGACCAGGTCGCGATCGAAGACCTTCCGCGTCCGGAGCCACTTGGTGTAGCGGCGACCGGTCAGGCCAGCCTGGACCGCGCGCAGCCAGTCCTTGAACAGGACCTGGTGCCAACCCCACCGTTTTCCGGCGGCGACTGCGGTCTTTGTGTGCTGAGGCATCGATCTCCGGTCGATGGTGGGTGCGAGGCTGCTGCGAGCCGCGCGAATCCTACCCTCCCGCTCGGCGGGGCGGGAAATCCGACAGGGAGTATGATCCCGCGCCTCTCAGGGTGGGCCCACCAGGCCGCCCCACGAGGTTGGAGGAACCCGACGTGTCATTGAGCTTCCAAGAGATCGTGCTGAGACTGCACACCTACTGGTCCAAGCAGGGGTGCACCTACGCGTTCCCCTACGACAGCCCCAAGGGTGCTGGAACCCTCAACCCCCACACCTTCCTCCGCGCCCTGGGTCCCGAGCCCTGGCGGGCTTGCTACGTCGAGCCCTCGCGCCGGCCGACCGACGGCCGCTACGGCGAGAACCCCTTCCGGCTTCAGCACTACTACCAGTACCAGTGCATCCTCAAGCCGGCCCCCGAGAACGCCCAAGCCCTCTACGAGGGGAGCCTCCGCGAGCTCGGGATCGACACCGCCCAGCACGACCTGCGCTACGTCGAGGACGACTGGGAGCAGGCGACCTTCGGCTGCGCCGGCCTGGGCTGGGAGGTCTGGCTCGACGGAATGGAGGTCAGCCAGTTCACCTACTTTCAGCAGGTCGGCGGGATCGACGTCGACCCGGTCACCTTCGAGATCACCTACGGCCTCGAGCGGATCGCGATGTTCATTCAGGGCGTCGACAGCGTGTTCGACATCGAGTGGGCGCCCGGCGTCCTCTATCGCGACGTGCACATGCAGACCGAGCGCCAGTGCTCGGTCTACAACTTCGAAGAGGCCAACGTCGAGATCCTGACCAAGCGCTTCGAGGAGGAGTTCAACGAGGCCTTCCGGCTCCTCTCGCTCCACCACGAAGACGACGCAGACGTCCTCGTGCGACCGATCTACGACCACATTCTCTGCTGCAGCCACACCTTCAACCTGCTCCACGCTCGGGGCGCGCTCTCTGTCGCTCAGCGACAGAACTACGTGGGCATGATCCGAATGCTCGCGTCCCGCGTGGCCGAGGCTTACGTCCGTCAGCGCAAAGCCCTCGGGCACCCGCTCATTAAGAACCAGGAGGAGGTCGCAAGTGCCTGATTTGCTCCTCGAGCTCGCCACTGAAGAGCTCCCGGCTCGTTTCCTTCAGCGAGCCCTCGACGCCCTCAAGAAGCAGGCCGAGCGTGACCTCAAGGCTCACGCCCTGCCCGCCGCTGAGGTCAAGATCGCCGGGACCCCGCGTCGCTTGACGATCCACATAAGCGGCCTCCCCGAGCGTCAGCCGGACCGGACCGAAGAGAAGGCTGGGCCCGCCAAGGCCTCGGCCTTCAAGGACGGTCAGCCCACGATTGCGGCGACCAAGTTCGCTGAGTCCTTCGGCCTGAGCGTGGACCAGATCGAGTTCCGCGAGGTCACCAAGAAGGGCAAGACCCGCGAGGTCCTGTGGGCCAGCCGCGAGGTCAAGGGCCAGAGCGCCCTCGAGGTCCTGGCCGAGCGGATCCCGACCTGGATCAACGGGCTCCCCTTCCAGAAGTCCATGCGTTGGATCGAGGGCAGCAAGACCCGCTTCGGCCGCCCCCTGCGCGGGATCACGGCCCTCTTGGGCGACGAGACCGGCGCCGAGGTCGTCCCCGTGGTCTGGGCCAACCTCAAGGCCCGCCGCCAGATCGTGGGGCACCGCTTCCTCCACCCCGAGCCCCTCGACCTCCCGACGCCGGACTGGGAGGCCTACCTCAAGCTCCTCAAGGATCACCACGTGATCGCGGAGCCCTGCGAGCGGCGGACCCTGATCGAAGAAGGGCTCCGGACCGTCCTCGGCGCTGAGGGCCTGACCCGTCACGCCAAGCTCCTGACCGAGGTCATTAACCTCGTCGAGTGGCCCGCCGTCGACGTCGGCAGCTTCGACGAGCGCTTCCTAGCTCTGCCCGCCATCGTGATCGTGGAGGCCATGACCGGGCACCAGCGCTACTTCCCGGTCCAGAAGTCCTCGGGGGACCTCGAGCCCAAGTTCGCCTACGTCGCGAACCGGCCTCTGCACCCCGTGATCCGCGACGGCAACCAGCGCGTCTTGGACGCGCGCCTGAGCGACTCGATCTTCTTCTACGAGCTCGACCAGAAGACGCCCCTAGACGAGCGCGTCGAGGACCTGGCTCCGATCGTGTTCATGGAGGGCCTCGGGAGCTACCTCGACCGGATCCCGCGCGTGGCTGCCCTCGCCCTCGAGGTCGCCAAGGCCGCCGGCTGGTGCCCCGAGGACGCCGAGCTCCCGACCGAGGCCACGGGCACCCGCGTGACCCGCTCCCTCGGCAAGGGGGGCGCCCTGGCGCTCCACATTCACCTCGCGGCGCGCCTCTCGCGCGCCGACCTCACGACGGAGGTCGTGGGCGAGTTCCCCGAGCTCCAAGGCCAAATGGGCGCGATCTACGCGGCTCAGCAGGGCCAGCCGGAGGAGGTCGCGACCGCGATCCGCGAGCACTACCTCCCCCGCGGCGACGGAGACGACCTCCCCGAGAGCCAGGTCGGGATCTGCTTGGCCGTGGCCGACAAGCTCGACACGATCGTCTCGGCTTGGGCCACGGGCAACGCCCCGACCGGGAGCGGTGACCCCTTCATGGTCCGGCGCAACGCGCTCGGGATCCTCCGGATCCTCCGCGAGCGCGAGGTCGACCTCGGCGTCGACCGCCTCCTGCGCGCGGCCGTCGCTGGGCTCCCCGCGGCTTCGCGGACCGAGACCCTCGAGGACGAGATCAAGACCTTCTTCCGCGACCGGCTCGAGGTCATGGCGACCAAGACCGAGAAGCGCAACCACCTCCAGACCCGGGCTTGCCTGACGGCGGGACGGGACGCGAGCAACGTCTTGGACTTCTGGCGGCGCCTGGACGCGCTCGGGGAGCTGGCCGAGGACGAGCGCTTCGCCAAGCTCTGCGAACTCGTGGACCGGACGCGGACGATCACGGCCAAGAACGGGCCTGACGTCGACCCCGACGACATTGACACCTCGCGCCTGGAGCACGAGGCCGAGAAGGCCCTGGCCGTGGCCTACGAGAGCTGCCGCGAGGAGATCCGGACCGCGATCAGCGAGGGGCGCTATGTCGACGCTGGACGCCGCTACGTAGCCGACCTGGCCGAGGTCACCCACACCTTCTTCGAGCCGGCGCCCGTGGGCGTGTTCGTCATGGACGAGGACCTCCGCCTGAGGACGAACCGGCTCGCGCTCCTGAAGCGGATCCACCTCCTCCTGGCCGAAGGCTTCGCCGACTTGGCCGAGGTCGCCGGCAAGGCCTAGGGGTCGGTGGGGCTGCCTCCGCAAGTCGGTGCCTATCGCCTGACCGGCGAGCTGGGCCGCGGAGCCATGGGCGTCGTGTATCGCGGCCTGGCTCCCGAGGGGCGCGAGGTCGCGGTCAAGGTCCTCAACCCAGCCAACCTCAGCGCCACGGGCGCGGCGCGCTTCGAGCGGGAGGCCCGCCTCTCGCAAGAGCTGGTCCACCCGAACCTGATTCGCGTCTATGAGAGCGGCGTCCACGGCGGTCAGCGCTATCTGGTCATGGAGCTGGTCCCAGGCGTCAGCCTGGAGGAGACGCTCCGGCGGGGCCCCCTCCCGCCGGCCGAGGTCCGGGCCCTGGGCCAGGCGCTCTGCGCGGGGCTCGCCGCCGCCCACGCCCGCGGGGTCCTCCACCGCGACCTGAAGCCAGCGAACGTCCTCATGGGACTCGACCGAATCGTCTTGACCGACTTCGGCCTGGCCCTCGACGCGAGCGAAGACCGCGAGCGCCTGACCAAGACCGGAGTCCTCCTGGGATCACCGGCCTACATGGCCCCCGAACAGATCGAAGGCAAGAGCCCTCTGGTCGGGCCGCGGACCGACGTCTATGGCCTCGGCGCGACGCTCTACGAAGCCATGACCGGCCAGCCTCCCTTCAGCGCGCCCTCGCTCCTGGAGATCGCCGTCAAAGTCACCGAAGGACGTCCACCCTCTCCGCTCAAGCTGAACCCAGAGGCCGACCCGCGCCTGGCCGAGGTCTGCCTGCGCTGCCTCGCGAGCGACCCGGCGGATCGCTACGGCTCGGTGGAGGAGGTCGCTCGGGACCTCGAGGCTGCGGGATCGGGAGGGGGAAGGCGAGGACGGATCGGGGCTGGACTAGCGCTGATCCTGGTCCCGATCTTGGGCTGGCTCGGGTTCGTGGCCTGGTCCGAGCTTCGCCCCACGCCGCAGAGCCAGGTCACCCCCAGCCCCTCCCCGGAGGCATCGCCTCGCCCCTCGCCCGCGGCCTCGACCTCGCCTTCGCAAGCCGGCCCTGACGCCCACGCCCTAGCGGACAAGGGAGACGTCCTGGGCGCCTTGGCCGCCTTGGGCGAAGACCGGCGGGACCTAGCCTTGCGCGCCGAGCTCCTGTTCTGGCGCAGCAGCAAGCTCTACTTCGAGCGAGGCAACGGGTCGCGCGCAGCGATCAAGGAGGCCCTGCGGGCCAACCCAGGCGACCCCTTCCTGGCCGCGCTTCACCACCACGCCTGGCGCGACAACCCGCTGCCCGAGGGGTCCCCGCCGCGGCCCCGACGAGGTCTCCCGGGGGCTCTCCTGACGGCCTGGGACCTCGCCGACAAGGGGTCCCGCGACCTCGACCACCTCCGCCGCATCTACAACGCCTTCGAGCGAGCCTACGAGCTCGACCCTCGCAATCGCTGGGTGCACCTGGGCAGGGTTCGCTTCCTGGGGGAGGTGGCGAAGGTCTCCCAGGCCCAAGCAGACTTCAGCCGCGCCCGCCGTCTGGCCCGAGAAGCGCATGAAGCCTGGCCCCAGGACCCCCTCCTGACCTGGAGGGTCGCTTGGACCTACAAGATCGAGGGTGAGGTCCTGATCAACGATCGCAGGACGCGGCCCCGGGCCCTCGAACTCCTCCAGCGATCGGTCGTCCACATGAACGAGGTCGGCGAGCGAGAACCCAAGTGGGCCTACCTCCCCCTCGAGCGCGGCTACACGAAGTTCTTGATCTCGAAGCTGACTCGCGCCCAGAACACGGCCCAAGAGGCCTTGAGCGACCTCGAGCAGGCGACTCGACTCCGCCCCAACAACGCCCACGCCCACTTCACCCTCGGCCTCGTGCGTCAGGACTTTGGCCTCCTAGACGCCGCTGCCCAGGCCTACCGCGAGGCGATTCGCAAGGACCTGAACGTCGTGAGCTACTACCTCCGCCTGACCACCGTCTACCTCAAGCTGGGGAAGGTCGAGGAGGCACACCACCTCCTCTCCACTGCCATAGACCGCCCGACCCTCAGCGCCCGCGACCGCGCGACCCTGCGCCAGACCCAGAGCAAGCTCCCGCCGCTCTGACTACCGGCTCACTACTCTTCCGCAGCTCGGCCAGCGCTACTGGCGCTGGTCGAGCTGCGCCTTGAGCTGGACGAGGGGGGCGTAGCTCGGATCCTGCTTGGGACAGCGCTTGACCGCCTCTGCGGCGGCTGCCTTCGCCCCAGTCAGGTCGTTGAGGTGGGGGAACCTCACCTGCGCGAGCTTGGCCCAGCCCAGGAAGTGGTCGGGGTCGGTCTTGACGCAGGCCAGAAACGCGAACTGAGCTGCGGCGTGATTCCCGTAGCTGGCGTAGGCGATCCCCAACACATAGGGCGCATGGGCGGAGCTCGGGTCGGCCTTGACGGCGTTCTCCATGTCGCTGATCGCGGCGGCGCGGTGCCCTGCCTGATTCTCGACCGATATCGTCGAGTGCAAGAAGTGGGCGTAGCCGCGCTCGAGCAAGAGGGCCGTGAACCTGCGCTCAGCCTTGGCCGCCTCGTCGTAGGCCGCCAGCGCTGCTTTCAGCGAGGCCGCGTTCTTCGTCACCTCGCCGTGCATCTTGTAGTTCATGCCGCGCCGAAAGTAGAGGTAGGGGTCGCTTGGCAGCTCGAGGAGTCCTGCGGCGACGACAGCCTCCGCGTCCTGGTATCGCCCGAGGCCGGTGTATCTCCCGGCGAGGTCGCCAACGGCCCACCAACACTTCGGGTCGAGCTTGACCGCCTCCTGGAGCAGGAGGACCTCGTGCTTCTCGTTGAGCGCCTTAAGGCTGGGGTCCGCGCGGGCCTCGAAGAGCAGGAAGTCCGCCTCCGCCACCTTGGCCATGGCGCTGGTCCCCTTGCCCAAGCGAATCGCGAGGCGAGCGTCGGCCTCGTAGTCCCGCTTCTGCCGATAGCGGACCTTGACCCGGAGGGCCACGGCGCGCACCCGGCTCGGGTCGAGCTCGAGGGCGAGGTCCAGCTGACGGCCGGCCTCTTCGAGTCGATCCGGGCCGCCGCGATAGAAATACCCCCGCAATGCGGCCTCGCCCCGCAGCTCGCGGACCGCCGCCGATCGCGGGTGCTCCTTGGTCAATCGCGCCAGGTCCTCGTTGAGCTCAGCCCAGCGCCCCTGGGTCAGCTTCCGCCGCTGCTCTGCCAGAGGAGGTCCGACCTCCGCTCGGGGTGACGGCGTCGCTCGCGGCTCGTCGAGGAACTCGTCGAGCGGGGACACGTTGGGTGTGGGACCGGCTGGAGAGGGACTGGCCGGGCGCGAAGGCGTGGGAGCTTGGCTCCCCGCAGCTACCTCCTGAGAGGGAGTCGGGGTCGGTGCGGGGCCGGAGCCCCTATCGCTGATCAGGACCGCCGCGCTCACGATCGCTAGGGCCAGGATCACGATCGCGCCAGCCAGGGGCGCGCTGCTCTTCGGAGCGGGTCCCGTGCTGACGAGGTATTCTTCGAGGGCCTCGCGCAGCTCGCTGGCGCTGGCGTAGCGATCCTCAGGTTCCTTCTCCAGGCAGCGCTGGACGATCGCGTCGAGGGCCGGCTCGACGGGGGCCAAGCTCGGGAGCTTGGGCGGAGCCTCCATCAGGACCGAGCGGAGGAGGTTCACGACGGAGTTGCCCGCGAAGGGCGGGCGCCCGGAGAGGCACGCGAAGAGGGTCGCGCCCAGGGCGTAGACGTCGGCGCGGGCGTCGATCCGATCCTTCTCGCCGTCCACTTGCTCGGGGGGCATGAAGCCGGGCGTCCCGAGCATGGTCCCGCTCTGGGTCAGGCGCTCCTGCTCGCTCTTGCCGTCGAAGGCGATTCCAAAGTCCGTCAACACGGGACCGTGGGGCGTCAGGATCACGTTCTCGGGCTTTATGTCCCGGTGCAGGATCCCCTGGCTGTGGATGTATTCGAGGACCTTGGCGAGGTCGATGGCGATCTCGACCGCGCCTCGGGACTGGAGTCGCTGCTCGAGGCGGATCCGGTTCTGGAGGGTGTCGCCCTCGAGGAAGGCCATGACCAAGTAGGCGTTCCCGCGATCGCTCCCGGCGTCGAGGACCGGGACGACGCGGGGGTGATCGAGGCGCGCGCAGGCTTGGGCCTCGCGGACGAAGCGCGCCGCAGCGTCGCCATCTCCCGCGAGGCCGCCCAGCATGACCTTGACCGCGACCCGGCGGCCCGTGGCGCGGTCGATCGCGTCGTAGACGACGCCCATGCCCCCGCGAGCAAGCTCGCGGGAGACCTGATAGCGATTGGCGAGGAGCCTCTGCTCCATGGCGCCCGACCTACTGGGTCAGGGTGCTTATGCCCGCGTCGTAGGCTTGGGCTTGGTTCTCGAGGCCCTTGGCCGTCTGACGAAGGGTCCCGATCAGCGCCGCCTTGACGGGCTTGCGGGCCAGCTTGTAGCCATTGGAGGTCGCATAGAGCTCGATGGCCTGGTTGTAGGACTCGCCCTGGAGCCGCAGGAGGTGGAGCGCCTCGCGGAGCTTCTTGGCCTGGACGAGCTGGTCCGCCTCAATGGCCTTCTTGTAGCGGTCGATCAGCTTCACGGAGCGCTCGTAGCAGGCGATCTTGGCTTCGGTCAGGCGAATGATGTCGGCGTCCTTGGTGAGCTTCATGCCCCCCTTGTTGTTGCGAATCCGCGCTTTGCGGTCCTTCTCCACGTTTCGGGCGTGGTTCATTTCGGCCTTGTTCCAGAGGCCGGCCAGGCTGGTGCCGGCGACTCCGAGGACGACACCGAGAGCGAGAGTAGAGGAGAGCTTGAAGCGGTTGCGCATAGGGTTCCTTCTGGGGGGCAAGAGAGGCTAGCAATGCCCTGCCAGCTATGCACCGGGACGAGGGGTCACCCTCTTGATTCAACCCTGGCAACCAACGAAACCGACCCCGCGTGGGCGGGGTCGGAAGCTGGCCAGCGGCCGGTGTTCTGGGGTGCGAGTCGCGGCTTAGCGCATGGACTGGAGGAGGCGGTCCACGGTGTTCTGGAGGCGCTCCTCGGTCAGGTATTCGCCGCGAGCGATCAGGTTGCGGATCCGCATCACCTTCTCGAGGCGAACGGGGGGCAACTCCCGGGCGATCTTGAGGAAGCGACGGTGGGCCTCGGCCTCGGTCTCCTCGGTGGTCTCGGCTGCGGCGGCGTCCAGCATTGCGCGATCCTTGGGATCGAGGACGTGGACTCCGCTGTCGGAAAGGCTGTCAAAACGGCTCGACTCGAAACGGGACATGGCGAACTCCATTCGCTGTTGGGCCTACCCCCTCGGCAGGCATGCGGGTGTCACCGTCTAGGTCGTCCTTTGGACCGTGCCTCGTGCACAGCGTTGGGGACTTCCTGGCGACTCGCGGACCCACTCGTTGGGTCTGAGCTACCTATCGGCCCCTCTCTCCCCAACCTTTGCATCTTTCGGGAAAGGCCTCGTAAGTCTTTTGTTTGCAGTGGGAAGGAGCTACGAAAGTGTGGAGAGAGCCAACCCGCTCTCGTCTTGGGGGGTGGAGACCAGCCATGAACACCCGCGCCCTCGCCTCGATCCTCCTCCTGTCCCTTGCGACCGCGAGCAGCGGCCAAGAAGCCGAGCTCGACTCAGTCAAGGTGGACCTCGATCTCCCCAAGGGGCGAGTCGAGGTCGCGGAGATCGTGGAGGGCAGCGCGCGCTCCTTGGCCGCCCTCGCAGTGATCGACTCGCGAGCAAGTGGAGCTGCGATCACGATCGCCCACCCCTGGAGCGGCTCCATGTCCTGGGGAACCCTCCGGCGTGTCCTCGCCATGCATGGCGTCAAGGCTTGGGTGATCGGGGGCACTCAGAGCCCCCCGATTCTCCAAGTCACCAAGGTCTGCGATCTACCCGCGAGCTCTCCTCGCTTCGTCCCAGGAGAGGCCAGGCCCCAACCCGCACCGCAGACCAGGATCTTTGAGATCGAGCACGGAGCTGGCAGCGCGATCTACGCCAACCTCCGAGGTATCCGTCCCCGCCACTCACCCAAGGTCCTCTACGTCCAAGGGCCAGAGTTGATCGTGGTCACCGGAAGCGCGGATCAAGTCCACCACTGCGCCCAGCTCGTCCGCTCCCTCGACGTCAGCGGCCCTCGCCAGCCTCTGCTGACCTTCGTCGTGGGCGACGACGCTGAGGAGATCGCGCAGGCCCTCCGGGCAGCCCTGACTCAAGAACGAGCCAAGCGCTTGGCCCTGGACCTCGTCTTCCGCCAGGGGCTAAAGACCTCTCCCGCTGTCTCCGCGTTCAAGGGCCGCGTCTATGTCCGGGGGGACCTCCACGACCTGGCGCTCGCGCGGCACCTGCTGAGGGTCTGGAAACCTGGGGACTGAACCCTCCCGCGTCTGTAGGGAGAAGCCACTCCTTGGGGATGAACTTCCCTCGGAGAACGCTATACTCCCCGGCCTCTCTGGTCGGCCTAACTCTTTTGGGGCTAACCCTTTCACCCAGTCTTGAGGGATCCATGCCAACTCGGCTCCGCGCAGCGCTCCTAGCGCTCGTCCTCGTCCTCCTCGTGGCGGGGTCCTCCTGGGCTCAGCCTAGCGACGACGCCAAGATCGACCTCAAGGTCCCCGAGACCGCCGAGCTGCAGGTCCCGGCCCTCCTCGAGACCGTCGCCACCAAGTTCGAGGCGATCCTGGTCTTGGCGCCGAGCGTGACGGGCCTCCGGGTCAAGTTCGCCAACCGGGCCAACGTCCCCCTGACCTGGGGCACGATCAAGAAGATCCTCCGCTTCAACGACGTCGTCGTCCACGAGAGTCAGCCCTCGGGGCCCGGCGGCCCCTGGATGCTCCAGGCCATGGGCGCGCGTGAGGTCCAGACCAAGGCCGGCGGCCCGACTCGCTTCGTCCCCGGCACCGCGCTCCCCGACCACGACGAGGTCGTGACGGCCGTGTTCCAAATGGAGAACGGCGCGGGCAGCGCGATCTACGCCAACCTCCGCGGGATCCTGGCTCGCGACCCGACTCGCGGCGGCAACATTCTCTATATCCAGGGCCCAGAGCTCCTGATCATTACGGACGCCACGAGCAACGTCCGCTACTACAGCCGCCTGATCCAAGCCCTCGACGTGGCCGGTCCGCGCAAGAAGCTCTACTCCTTCCCGATCAAGTTCGCTGAGGCGAGTCAGCTCTCGACCGTGATCACGACCCTCCTCCAGAGCCTGGGCGGCGGCGGCGCTGGCGCTGGGGCCACTGGGCGACCCGCCCCGACGGGCGGCGCGGGCGGCGGCGGCTCTCAGCCCCAGGTGATCGCCGACGAGCGGACCAACAAGCTCTTGGTCGCGGCCTTCCCCCTCGACGTCCCGATCATTCAGGACATCATTCGCCAGCTCGACATCAAGTCGGGCATCCAGACCGGTCGCTATCACGTCTACAAGTGCAAGGACTCGGACTCCGAAGACCTCCAGGAGAAGATTCAGCAGCTCCTGACTGGCCAAGCTCCAGCGCGCGGGGGCGCCGCTGGAGGCCGCCCGGGCGCTCGCCCAGTTCGTCCTGGAGGAGCCGGAGCGACGGGCCTCGGCGACGGCGGCGTGGGCCAAGTCGAGACCCGGATCGTGGCCGACAAGCGGACCAACTCGCTCCTGATCCAGGCCGAAGACGACGTCTACCGCGACATTTTGGCCCTCCTCGAGCAGCTCGACAAGAAGTCGCGCCGCGTCCTGATCGAGGCTGAGGTCTGGGAGATCACGACGCCGACCGACCAGCTGACCATTGGCTTCGAGCTGGCCGGCCTGACCAACGCCCACGAGGACTCGACTCGCCCCGCAGCCCTGACGGCGTTCGGGCTCAGCAACGTTCAGCCCGTGACCGACGCCGACGGAAACGTTCAGCGCCTCGGGCGGACCCCGAGCCTCGGCACGGGAATCACCGCGGCCTTGACCCGCGACACCTTCGACAAGCTGCCCGTGATCATGTCCGCGCTGCACAACTACTCGAAGGCCAACCTGGTCACGCGGCCCTTCGCCATGACCAACGACAACACCGAAGCCAGCTTCGCGATCAACAACCGCCAGCCCTTCCTGACGACGACGGTCAACCAGGGCGTCAGCCAGCAGAACGTCCAGTTCGCCGAAGCCAACACGACGCTCACGATCGAGCCTCAGGTCAACTCCCTCGAGAACCTGACCCTCAAGATGACCCTCGAGCTGAGCTCGTTTACCGCGCGCCCGAGCGCCAACCTGCCCCCGCCCAGCAACAGCCGGCGCTATCAGGGCGAGGTCACGGTCCCCAACGGCAAATACGTCGTGTTCGGTGGCCTGGAGTCGGAGAACGACGCCTACACCGAGGCCAAGGTCCCCTTCCTCGGCGACATTCCGATCCTCGGTCACCTCTTCAAGACCTGGACTCGCGACCGGAGCAAGACCAAGGTCTACATCTTCATTCGGACCACGATCTTCAGCAACGACGGCTTCGGGGCCGAGGAGCAGCTCACGGGCCACCTCCGCGAGCGCGCCCACGTCCTCAGCGAGCGCACCGACTGGCTCCCGCCCATTGTCCCCTCGCGCTTCCTGAAGGGACCCGGTTACAGCCTCCAGCACGAGGCCCTCGAGCTCTTCGGCACCGGCAGCGGCAACCCCTTCGAGGGCGGCGGCTCATTCATTAGCGCTTCCGAAGGCGGCGGCGAGTAGGCCTCCGGGCTTTCGCGCCTCCGCGCTAGACTCGAAAGAAGCAGCCTTCCACCCACGAGGCGAGCCCGAGCTCGCGAGTGACTGACTCATGCGTCGACGGATCCTGAAAGCACTGGTGCGCGAAGGCCTGCTCAACGAGCTCCAGGTCGAAGAGGTCGTCGAGCTCGAGCAGGAGACCGGCGACAGCTTCGACAAGATCCTCAAGGACAAGGGTTGGGTCACCGAAGAGCGCCTCCTGACGGTGATCCACCGCAAGACCCTCTGGCCCTACGAGCGCGACCTCTCCAAGTTCGAGTGCCCCGAGGAGTTCACGGACTTGGTTCCGCTCCACCAGGCCCGCAACAGCATGCTGGTCGCGATCGGGCGCGACGAGGAAGGGACCTTCAAGATCGCGACCTGCGAGCCCTTCAACTACCTAATCATGGACGAGATCGGGACCCTCCTCGGAGACGAGGTCCGCCCGATCCTCTGTGGCCGCCCTGAGATCACGACCTTTCTCAACCGGGCCTACGCGGGCAAGGCCGGCGACAGCTACCAGATCGATCGCGACGACATTGGTGACGACATCATCACCGTCAGCGACGACGAGGAAGGGATCGAGGACCTCCTCAACGACCAAGACAAGTCGCCGATCATTCGCAAGGTCAACCACCTCATCTTCGACGGCTACCGAATGCGCAGCAGCGACATTCACTTTCAGCCCCTCGAAGAGAAGCTCGTGATCCGCTACCGGATCGACGGCCTCCTCTACACCAAGGAGGAGGTCGCGAGAGATCTCCAGAACGCGGTCCTGACGCGCCTCAAGGTTATGTCCAAAATGGACATTGCCGAGCGACGCCTCCCCCAAGACGGCCGCGCCTCCTGCAAGATCGGCGACGTCGAGATCGACCTCCGCTTCAACTCGGTCCCGACCGCCTACGGTGAGCGGATCGTGCTCCGGATCCTGGACAAGACGAGCAAGACCTACTCGCTCGAGAAGATCGGCCTCGCCAAGGAGGACTACCGCAAGGTCAACCAGCTCCTGAGCTATCAGCACGGGATCATTCTCGTGACCGGACCCACGGGCTCTGGCAAGACCACGACCCTCTACGCCGGCCTGAGCAAGGTCAACTCGGCCAGCATCAACTGCATCACCATCGAGGACCCCATCGAGTATCAGCTCGGCGGGATCAGCCAGATCCAGGTCTCCGAGAAGAAGGGCCTGACCTTCGCCAAGGGGCTCCGGGCCCTCCTGCGACAAGACCCCGACGTGATGATGGTCGGCGAGATCCGCGACATCGAGACCGCGCGGGTCGCGATCCAAGCCGCCCTCACGGGTCACTTGGTGTTCTCGACCCTCCACACCAACGACGCGCCCTCGTCGGTGACCCGCCTCCTCGACATTGGGATCGAGCCCTACCTCGTGGCCAGCTCCGTGATCGCCGTCATCGCCCAGCGCCTGGTCCGCGTGATCTGTCCCGACTGCCGCTCGGAGTATGAGCCGAGCGACGAGGAGATCGGTGAGATCGGATTGACCCGCGAGGACCTCGTCAACGGCCTGGCCTACCTCGGTATGGGCTGCGAGCGCTGCATCGAGACCGGCTACATCGGCCGGACCGCGATCTACGAGATCCTGACCATCAACGACGTCGTCCGCGAGAAGATCATCCTCCGCGCGGGGGCCAGCATCATTAAAGAGGCCGCGATCAAGAGCGGCCTGAAGACCCTCCGCAGGGACGGCGCGCGCAAGGTCGTAGAGGGGGTCTCCACCGTGGAAGAGGTCCTCCGCGTGACCCAGCTCGATTCGTAAGGGAGCAGCCATGCCAGTCTTCCAATACGTAGCCTTCGACGACGCCGGTGACACCAAGCAAGGGATCATTGACGCCACCACGGCCCGCGAAGCGCGCGAGAAGCTCCGCGGCCGCAAGCTCTTCGTGACCGACATGACCGCCGTCAAGCGCGGCGGGGGCGGCGGCAAGAAGGCGACCAAGAAGACCCGCAAGGGCCAGAGCGGCATGGGTCGCGTCGAAGAGGACACAGGCGACGCCGCCGGCGCCCTCGCAGGCGCGACCTTCGCGATCAAGCAGTTCAGCGTGCGCAAGGCGCGAGCCGAGCTGGTCGGCGTCACCCGTCTCCTGGCGACGCTCCTCCGGGCCGGGATCAACCTCGTCGACGGACTGACCTCGGTCATTCAGCAGGTCAACGACAAGCACCTCGAGGGCGTCCTCCGCCAGATCCGCGAGGACCTCAAGGGCGGCGTCAGCTTCGCCGACTCCTTGGCTCAGCACCCAGAGCTCTTCGACGCCCTCTTCGTCAACATGGTCAAGGCTGGTGAGGCCTCAGGCGCCCTGGACGAGGTCCTCTCGCGACTCGCCGAGTTCCTCCAAGCCCAGTCCAAGATGAAGAACCGGGTCTCGGCCGCTTTGGCCTACCCCATGATCATGTGCGTGATGGGTGGCGGCGTGGTGGCCTTCCTCCTGGCCTTCGTCGTCCCCAAGATCGTCAAGGTCGTCCTCAAGAAGGGCGGCGTGCTCCCGGTCCCGACCAAGATCCTGATCACCGTCCAAGACCTCTTCCTCGGCTACTGGTGGCTGGGCTTGATCATTGGGATCGGGCTCTGGCTGGCCTACATGGGCTTCGTCTCGACCGAGAAGGGAGCCATGGCGCGCGACACCTACAAGCTCAGGATCCCCGTGATCGGCGACCTGTTCCGCAAGCAGTCCGTCTCGCGCTTCGCGCACACCTTCGCGACCCTCCTCAGCTCAGGGGTCCAGGCCACCGAGTGCCTCAAGATCCTGGCTGACATTGTCGACAACCGACTTCTTGGCAAGACCCTGGTCGAAGTCCGCGAGCGGATCTTGGAAGGAACCGACATCTCGACGCCCCTCAAGCGGAGCAAGATCTTCCCGCCCGTCGTCGGCGACATGATCGCCATCGGTGAGGAGTCGGGTCAGCTCGAGGAGCTCTTGACCCGGATCGCCGAGACCTACGACGAGGAGGTCGACCTCACGACCCAGAAGGTGACCTCGCTGATCGAGCCCCTGATCATCGTGGCCATGGCCTTCGTGGTCGGCTTCATCGTCCTCGCGATCGTGCTCCCGCTGGTCGACGGCTTCAACTTCTAAGCCCCCGGAAGGGCAGGAGGCCGTGGGGGCGGGTTTGGTTGAGCCAGTGAGGGGTTGAGGTGGTGGTTCGCTTTCTGGTGGACGGGGTGCACCTGCTCGAGCTCGACGCGGCCGATCACGTAGACGCCTTGGGGGCAGCCTTCGCCAAGGCGGCTGGGATCGCGCTCCCCCCACCCGAGGGGGAGTCCCTCGTCCTCGCGCTGGATCGAAAGCGCTGGGTGCAGCTCGAGTCTCGAAACGACTTCCCGATCTCGCGCTGGTTGGAGGAGTGGGTCCCCGAGACGCCCCTGGCGCCGGGCTCTCCAATTCCTGCGGCCACCTACCAAGGTCCGCGCTGCATGCACGGCTCGCCGGCTGTGCCGAGCCTCGGCTACGCCTGCGGCTGGTGCTGAGCTTCGGCGCCCCACCGGCGAGACACCGCCCGATCTAGACCGCCTCCGAGTCGCGTATCGTGCTCGGTCTTGTCCAAGGAGTCCCGTGCTCGACCTCTTCATGCTGGCTGTAATGATCCTCTGCGCGCTCCTCGGTCCAGCCGACGCCGAGCGCTTCGCCCTTGACGTCTACGACGCCAAGTCGGGTCGAGTTGAGACCCTCGACGTGAAGCGCACTTCGACTGGCTTCGAGCTCAGCTCAGGCCCTCGACGCGCTGTGGTGATCGAGGCCCTGGGCGAGGGCAAGTACTCGGTCCGACCCGGGGGCGAGGAGGCCAACACCCTCGACCTCAGCGCCTCGCTCGCCTCTCTGGCGAATAAGGCCCCGGTTCAGACCCTTGAGCTCGAGGGCGAGAAGGTCCGCGTCAGCCGCAGCCCAGGCCTGATCTTCGTGTCCCCGATCTCGCGCAAAGGGGCCCCTCTCTTTGTGATCCGAGCCAAGGCAGGAGCCCAGCCCCCTGGCCTCGAGATCCCCCCCACTCGGCCGGGGACGACCAAGGACTTCCTCGGCTGGCAGGAATACGAGGCTCCCTGGGAGCTCCTGAAGGGGCAGGCTCAGGCTGGAGCGCTCGGAGGACACGGCTCGCCGGCAGAGGTCGCGATCCGCTTCTTCGCCAGCTTGATGCGCGGCGACGACGACTACCTCGAGGCCCTCTCCCCCAACTTCAAACCCGAGCTGCGCAAGAAGCTCGAGGCTGAGATCAAGAACCAGACCAAAGACCTCGTGCGCTTCGTCAGCTACGCCAAGATCGACTTCGCCCAGGCGCTCAAGGTCAAGGAGCTGGGGAGGAGACCTCAGGCGCTCAAGCAGGCCTTCGGCGACTACGACGTCCTGATGTTCGGCGAAGGGAATACGTCACGCACAGACATTTACCTCGTGTTCGAGCGCGTCAAGGGCAAGTGGTATCTGAAAGGCGTAGCAGCCAGCTTCAGCGAGTTCCTGCTCGAGTCTGGCCGCAAGTAGACCTCGGCACCCGCAGCGGCTCCTCTCCCTCGGGCTGGCCGGCCTGACGCGCGCTCCTCGTCGCTACGGAGCGCGAGGGCTGGCGGCCGCCGGAGGCGACTCCGCTCTCCCTCCCGGGGGGTCGCACGGGCGATGTAGAGTCCGGGCCCTCGAGCTCGACTCGAGGTAACCACCGCACGGAGGCTCGCATGGCCAAGCTGGGACAAACGCTCTTGGGTCGCTACCTGGAGACCCTCTCCGACGGAGAGATCCACTCGGGGGCGGCCTCGACCTACGCCGCCATTGATCACCTGATGCTCGAGAGTCCGAGCGTGGCGCGGGCGATCGTGAACGAGGTCCGGGACCAGCGCCAGACGCTGAAGCTGATCGCGAGCGAGAACTACGCCTCCCTCGCGACTCAGCTCGCCATGGGCAACCTGTTCACCGACAAGTACGCCGAGGGCTATCCCGGGCACCGCTTCTACGCGGGCTGCGACAACGTGGACGCGATCGAGAGCGAGGCGGTCGAGCTGGCGAAGTCGCTCTTCGGCGCGGACCACGCCTACGTCCAACCCCACTCAGGCGCGACGGCCAACCTGGTCGCCTTCCTCGCGATCCTGAGCTGGAAGGTCCAGCGCCCGCTCCTCGAAGAGCTCGGCCAGGAGGATCCGACTCAGGTCGAGGCCGCGGGCTGGGCCAAGGTCCGTGAGGCCATGCAGGGGCAGCGGATGCTCGCCATGGACCTCGCCTCGGGCGGACACCTGACCCACGGCTACCGCCACAACGTCTCGAGCATTCTCTTCGACGCCCACTCCTACGGCGTCGACCCCGTCAGCCACCTCGTGGACTACGACCAGCTCCGAGCCCGCGCCCAAGAGGTCAAGCCCCTGGTCCTGATCGCGGGCTACAGCGCCTATCCCCGCAAGCTGAACTTCGCCAAGATCCGCGAGATCGCCGACGAGGTGGGCGCGGTCCTGATGGTCGACATGGCGCACTTCGCCGGCCTCGTCGCCGGGCGACAGTTTACGGGCGACTTCGACCCCGTGGCCCACGCCCAGATCGTGACCTCGACGACTCACAAGACCCTCCGCGGTCCGCGCGGCGGCTTGATCCTCTGTAAGGAGGAGGTCGCGGAGTTCGTGAACCGCGGCTGCCCGGCCGTGATCGGGGGGCCCTTGCCCCACGTCATGGCGAGCAAGGCCGTCGCCTTCCGTGAGGCCCACAAGCCTGAGTTCCAGACCTACACCGCCAAGATCATCGAGAACGCCCAGGCTCTCGCGGCAGGACTCCTCGAGCGGGGAGTCAAGGTCGTAAGCGGCGGCACGGACAACCACATCGTGCTCGTGAACGTCTCAGACACCTTCGGGATCACCGGACGCCAGGCCGAGACCGCGCTTCGCGAGGCTGGCCTGACCCTGAACCGGAACACGATCCCGCCCAGCGACCCCAACGGACCCTGGTACACCTCGGGCCTCCGCTTCGGGACCTCGGCCGCCACGACCCTCGGCATGGGCACGGCGGAAATGGCCGAGATCGCCGACGTGATCGCGACGGTCCTCAAGGGCACCCAGGGCAAGGAGATCACCAAGGGCAAGAAGAAGGGCCAGCGCAGCCGCGCCAAGTACGTAATCGACGACGCCGCCCGCTCTGCCGCCCAGGCCAAGGTCGGCGCGCTCCTGCCCCGCTTCCCGGTCTATCCGGAGCTGGACCTCGACCTGCTCCTGTCTGGCGTCGAGGGCTAGCTCCCCGGCACGTTCGGAGCGGTCCGACGAGGGTGGGCACCGGCGCGCAACGAGGAACACCCCTCGACGTGTGCACCTGGTGCGTATAGTTAGGAGGTCAGGTCAGCCAGGAGTCACCGTGAACCTCAAGTCGCTCGCCCAACGCTTCACCCAAAAGGACGAGTTCCGGGCCCAGAACTGGACCGGCTCCTTCGCGGAATACCTCGAGATGGTTCGCAAGGACCCGCGCGTGGCCCGCAACGCCTTCCAGCGGATCTACGACATGATCCTGTCCTGGGGCTCCGAGGAGGTGACGCGGAACAAGCGGCCCCTCACGATCTACCCCTTCTTCAGCGACCCCTTCGACGAGGCCCACAAGGACGGGATCTTCGGCCTCGAGCAGCCCCTCCAGCGCCTGGTCGGCGTGCTCAAGTCGGCGGCTGAGGGCTACGGAACCGAGAAGCGGGTGATCCTGCTCCACGGGCCCGTCGGTTCGAGCAAGTCGACCATTGCCCGCCTCCTCAAGAAGGGCCTCGAGCACTACACCCGCACCGACGAGGGCGCGCTCTACACCTTCCAGTGGCGGCTGTCTCCCGAGGACGATTGGGAGACGAGCCCCATGCACGAGGAGCCGCTCAAGCTGATCCCTGAGGAGGTCCGGGCGGAGTTCGTCAAGGAGCTCCTCGACGGCGTCGAGTCGAAGTATCCCGTGCAGGTCAAGGGCGAGCTCGACCCCGCCAGCCGGTTCCACTTCCGCTCGCTGATCGATCGCTACGACGGCGACTGGTGGACCCTCCTCGAGAACCACATCCGTGTGATCCGACTCGTGGTCTCCGAGAAGGACCGGGTCGGGATCGGGACCTTCCAGCCCAAGGACGAGAAGAACCAGGACTCGACGGAGCTCACGGGCGATATCAACTACCGCAAGATCGCGCTCTACGGCTCGGACTCGGATCCGCGGGCCTTCAACTTCGACGGTGAGTTCAACGTCGCCAACCGCGGGATCATTGAGTTCGTCGAGATCCTCAAGCTCGACGTGGCCTTCCTCTACGACCTCCTGGGTGCGACCCAGGAGCACAAGATCAAGCCCAAGAAGTTCGCCCAGACCGACATCGACGAGGTGATCCTCGGGCACACAAACGAGCCCGAGTACCGCAAGCTCCAGAACAACGAGCTGATGGAGGCCTTCCGCGACCGGACGGTCAAGATCGACATTCCCTACAACACGGTCCTCGACGACGAGATCAAGATCTACAAGCGGGACTTCAGCAACCAGCGGATCCGCGGCTGCTTCGTCGCTCCCCACACCGTCGAAATGGCCGCGATGTGGGCCCTCCTGACGCGCCTCGAGGAGCCCAAGAACGCGAGCCTGTCGCTCCTGCAGAAGCTCAAGCTCTACAACGGCAAGAGCTTGCCCGGCTTCACCGAGGACAACGTCAACGAGCTCCGCGAGTCGGCGCCTCGCGAGGGCATGCAGGGGATCTCGCCCCGCTACATCCAGGACAAGATCTCGAACGCCCTCGTCAGCGAGCAGTCCGAGGGGACCATCAACCCCTTCATGGTCCTCAACGAGCTCGACTCCGGCCTCCGGCACCACTCCCTGATCGCCAACGAGGAGCTCCGCAAGCACTACCGCGACCTGCTCGGGGTCGTAAAGGAGGAGTACGAAGACATCATCAAGAACGAGGTCCAGAAGGCGATCAGCGCCGACGAGGACGCCATCGGCCGCCTCTGCGCGAACTACGTCGACAACGTCAAGGCCTACACCCAAAAGGAGAAGGTCCGCAACAAGTACACGGGCCAGGACGAAGAGCCAGACGAGCGCCTAATGCGCTCCATTGAGGAGAAGATCGACGTCCCAGAGTCCCGCAAGGACGACTTCCGTCGCGAGATCATGAACTACATTGGGGCCCTGGCCATCGAGGGCAAGCAGTTCCACTACTGGACCAACGAGCGCCTGCAGAAGGCCCTCGAGCTCAAGCTCTTCGAAGATCAGAAGGACTCGATCAAGCTCACGAGCCTGATCAGCGACGTGATCGACAAGGAGACCCAGGAGAAGATCGAGGTCGTCAAGTCGCGCCTGATCAAGAACTACGGCTACAACGACGTGTCCGCCACCGACGTCTTGAACTACGTGGCCTCGATCTTCGCCCGCGGCGACGCGATCCGGTCCTCGTAGGTAGGGCTGGGAGCTCAGGAGCGCCGATATGGCGACCAACAAGATCGGCCGGGACCACTCCCGCTTCAAACAGATCGTGCGCGGCAAGATCAAGAAGGAGCTCCGGCGCTACATCACCCAGGGCGAGCTGATCGGCCGCCAGGGCAAGAAGGCCGTCAGCATTCCGCTACCTCAGATCCAGCTCCCCAAGTTCCGCTACGGCTCCCAAGAGAAGGGCGGCGTCGGTCAGGGCGAGGGCGAAGAGGGCGATCCCCTCGGCAAGGGCGAGCCGCAGCCGGGGGAGGCTGGCGAGGCCGGCGAGTCGCCGGGCGAGCACGTCCTAGAGGTCGACGTCGACCTCGACGAGCTGGCCGAGATCTTGGGGGAGGAGCTCTCGCTCCCCATGATCGAGCCCAAGGGCAAGAAGCAGATCGCGGCCGAGAAGGACGTCTACACCGGGATCCACCGCCAGGGTCCAGAGTCGCTGCGCCACTTCAAGCGGACCTTCAAGGCCGCGCTCCTGCGCGAGATCGCGTCGGGGACCTACGAGCCGGACAACCCCATCGTCCTCCCGCGGCGCGAGGACAAGCGCTACCGCTCCTGGAAGACCCACAGCGTCCCCGAGGCCAACGCGGTGATCATCTACATGATGGACGTCTCGGGCAGCATGGGCCACGAGCAGAAGGAGATGGTTCGGATCGAGAGCTTCTGGATCGACACCTGGCTCCGCTCTCAATACAAGAACATCGAGAGCCGCTTCATCGTCCACGACGCCGCCGCCAAGGAGGTCGACCGCCACACCTTCTTCCACCTCCGGGAGAGCGGCGGGACCAAGATCAGCAGCGCCTACGAGCTCTGCCTTCGCATGATCAACGACGAGTTCCCAGCCGAGGAGTGGAACATCTATCCCTTCCACTTCTCCGACGGTGACAACTGGGGCGGCGACGACACGCGCCACTGCGTCGAGCTCCTCGACAAGGAGCTCCTCCCCAAGTCGAACGTGTTCTGCTACGGACAGGTCAAGAGCGCCTACGGCAGCGGCCAGTTCATAAAGGACCTCCGGGGCGCCTTCCCCGAAGACGACGAGCGGATCATTCTCTCGAGCATCGCCTCGCGCGACGAGATCTACGACTCGATCAAGGACTTCCTCGGGAGCGGCAAGTAGTGGCCTACGAGCTCCGACGACACCTCCCCCGAGAGCTGGCCGAAGCCGCCGAGCGAATCGAGGCCCTCGCGGTCGACTACGGCCTCGACTTCTTCCCGATCTGCTTCGAGGTCTTGGACCACGACGAGCTGAACGAGGTCGCGGCCTTCGGCGGCTTTCCGACTCGCTACCCCCACTGGAAGTGGGGCATGGAATACGACCAGCTCGCCAAGAGCTACGAGTACGGGCTGGGCAAGATCTACGAGCTCGTGATCAACAACGACCCGGTCTACGCCTACCTGATGCGGAGCAACTCGCTCCTCGATCAGAAGCTGGTCATGGCCCACGTCTGCGGCCACGCCGACTTCTTCAAGCACAACCTCTGGTTCAAGCACACGAACCGGAAGATGATGGACCAAATGGCGAACCACGGCGCGCGGATCCGCCGCTACGCCGAGCGCCACGGCCACGACGTGGTCGAGAAGTTCATCGACTGCTGCCTCTCTATCGAGAACTTGATCGACATTCACTCGCCCTTCGTCAAGCGACGACGCGCTGCTAGAGCCAAGGACGACGAGCAGGAGGCCAAGGGCCCGGTCAAGCTGCGCTCCAAGGAGTACATGGACCGCTACGTGAACCCGCCGGAGTTCATGGAGGAGCAGCAGCGCTTGCTCGACGAAGAGGTCGAGCGCCAGAAGCGCTTCCCGGCCGAGCCCGAGCGCGACGTGATGTGGTTCCTCCTCCAGCACGCCCCCCTCGAGCGCTGGCAGAAGGACATTCTGGGGATGCTGCGCGAGGAGGCCTACTACTTCGCGCCCCAGGCCATGACCAAGATCATGAACGAGGGCTGGGCCAGCTTCTGGCACAGCAAGCTCATGACCGAGCAGATCCTGATCGACGCCGAGGTCATTGACTACGCCGACCGTCACGCGGGGACCATGGCCAGCGCGCGTGGCCAGCTCAACCCCTACAAGCTCGGGATCGAGCTCTTCCGCAATATTGAGGAGCGCTGGAACACGGGCAAGTTCGGCCGCGAGTGGGAGGAGTGTGACGACCTCGAGGCCCTCCGGACTTGGAACCGCGACACCGGCCTCGGCCGCGAGAAGGTGTTCCAGGTCCGCAAGATCTACAACGACGTCCTCTTCGTGGACGAGTTCATGACGCCTGAGTTCTGCGCTGAGCAGAAGCTCTTCACCTTCGAGTACAGCCGCCAGGCCAGCGACTACGTGATCGCGACCCGGGAGTTCGAGAAGGTCAAGGAGAAGCTCCTCGACCAGCTCACCAACTGGGGGAACCCGGTGATCTGGATCGAAGACGGCAACTTCGAGAACCGCGGCGAGCTCTACCTCAAGCACCGCCACGACGGCGTCGACCTCCGCCTGGACTGGGCCCGCGACGTGATCGAGAACCTCCACGCGGTCTGGTCGCGCCCGGTCCACCTAGAGACCCAGGTCGAGGACCGGATCAAGCTCCTCAGCTACGAGGGCAAGAAGCACAGCGAGAAGACCCTCTAGGTCTCTGTCTGGTGGCTCCCTCGAGTTAGGGGACGCCTAGGCTCTGTTCGAGAACGCTGGCCCAGCCAGCCTTCGACAAGGAGCAGCTCCCTTTTGCTCCGCAGTAGTCCCCGAGAACCGGGTTGTGGGCTGCGCTCTCTTGAATCACAGAGGGCACGGAGATCCACGGAGGTCACAGAGGTCGTCTCGCGGGATTTAAGGGCGCTCCGGAGTTGGAAGTGGCGGGATCGGGTTGGCGAGTCGAAGACGGAGGGGAGGGGGAAGCTCCGCCAGACAAGGCCGGGTCGCTTCGGCGCGGTTTCGCGACAGCCTTGGCGAGCACGGACGCGGTTGCAAGGGCGGGCCTCGGCCCGAACCTCTTCCTCTTCGAACAGAGCCTAGGACGCCGACCCGCGCGATCCCCACCAGGCGCGCCAGAGGCCTGAGATGGAGAAGCCGAGGCAGAACAGGGAGCCGCCCCCAGCGAGCAGGAACACGAGGGCCCCGAGGGCCGTCCAGCCGCTGGGGTAGGGGGAGATCGTGGCGATCACGAACAGAGCTGCCACGATCGCCACCAGGAACAGGCCCAGGGCTCCGAGGCCGTATCCCCAGGCCTGCGCGAGGCCTTCCCGGCGCCGGCGGGCGCCGAAGCGCCTGCGGCGGGCTGGGGCGCGCCAGGGTCGAACCCGCTTGGTGTAGACGACGCACACCGCGCAGCCGCCGTGGGCCAAGTCGCAGGCTGGGTGCTGAGCGCTGGAGCAGGCGGGGCAGATCCGCGCGTCAGCGACCTCTACCGAGTCATGGCAGAAGGGGCAGCGGAGCTGGGCGGTCGGGCGGGCGCAGATCTTCAAGGGGGCTTCCTCTGGCCGGGCCCTGCGTCGTGGGCTGGCCCTCCTCGCTCGAGCAAAGGAGCGGCCGCTCGCAAGCCGCGCCTGCCTGGACCGGGCCCGTCAGAGGCGGTCAAGTTCCTGACGCGCCTTGAAACTGGGCTCTGAAATGGCCTGGTGGGGGTTTAGGCTGGGGGGAGACGTGCCCCTCCCCGAGCCCTACGACCACCTAGCGCACAGCTCCTACGACAACGGAGCGATGCTCGACGGGATGCCCACCGACGCGGGCCCCGACGCGGCTGAGTTGATCGACGAGCTGCGGGAGCGGGTCGAGACCCTGACCCAAGAGCGGCGTCACCTCCAGGCCGTGTTGGCCAACGCCGGCGACGCGGTGATCACCACGGACCTCGACGGGAAGATCATCGACTGGAACCGCGGGGCCAAGCAGCTCTTCGGCTACGCGTCCAAGGAGGTGATCGGTCAGCCGGCCTCCATGCTCTACCGCCACCAGAGCTCACCCCGCCGGCTGATGGCCAAGCTCAAGCAGGCCTCTGAGGGGATCGTCCGCAAGGACGTCCGGGTCCGGCTCAAGTCGGGCGAGAAGCGCTGGATCGGGCTCTCGCTGACCTGGCTCCGGGACAAGCAAGGCGAGATCGTGGGCACCATCGGCGTCAGCAAGGACGTCACCGAGCGACGCAACCTCGAGGAGCGCCTGCGCCAGCTCTCGATCACCGACAAGCTGACCGGCCTCTACAACCAGAGCCACTTCTTCCACCGCCTCGAGATCGAGAAGGAGCGCTCGCGCCGCCTGGGGCACCCCCTCGCCCTCCTGCTCTTCGATCTGGACGGCTTCAAGCCCCTCAACGACACCCAGGGCCACGCCGCGGGCGACCGCCTCCTCAAGGAGGTCGGCGAGATCCTGATGAAGAACGTCCGCAAGGAGGTCGACTCGGCCTTCCGCTACGGCGGCGACGAGTTCACCGTGCTCCTGCCCGGCGCGCGCGTCGCGCCGGCCGTGAACTTCGCCGAGCGGGTCCGCCTCGCGATCTCCAAGCTCGAGGGCGGCGTCCGGGCCAGCCTCGGGATCTCGCCCTTCGACCGCGAGGCCGGGACTCAGCAGATCCTCCAGCAGGCCGACGCCTCGATGTATTGCGCCAAGCGCGCCGGCGGCGATCGGATCGCCGTGTGGAGCCTCGAGGCCGACGAAGCGGCGGTCACGGCGGCCGCCCCGCGCCGCGGAAGCGTCCGCCTGAACGACCCCTCGCGGGACTAGCGCGAGCGACGAGTCCACCCCGGCTCCGCGAGCTGGGACGGATGACGGATCTTCCCAGCGGATCTTCGGCTGACTGGCTGTAGCCCCGATACACTGCCCTTCGGAGGTGGCCGTGACCCCCACAACCAGAGCTCCGAGCGCCCAAGTCAGTCGAGCCCGCGAGGCAGGCGCGCGTGACTAGCATGAGCCTCCCTCCCGGGATCTTCCCTCGCGTCGGCGTCGTCGGCGCTGGACAACTCGGGACAATGCTCGCGCGCGAGGCGAACCGACTCGGGTTCGAGGTCCACGTCCTCGACGCGGACGAGCGGGCCCCGGCGTTCCGAGTCGCCAAGAGCCACGTCGTCGGGAGCTGGCGCGATCCGGTGGCCCTCCGCGAGCTAGCCAGCCGCGTCGACGTGCTCACGGTCGAGCGCGAGGACGTGGACACCAAGACCCTCCTGGAGCTCGAGGCGGAAGGGCTCCCCGTGTTCCCTGACCCTCGGGGCTTGGCCCTGATCCAAGACAAGTTCGCCCAGCGCGAGCGAATGGCCGAGAACGGTCTCCCGGCCCCGCGCTTTGCTTCCTGTGGGACCTCCGGCGCGCGCGACGAGCTCGAGGCCGCCGCGCGAGCCTTCGGCTTCCCCCTCGTCCAGAAGCTCCGCAGCGGCGGCTACGACGGCCGCGGCGTCTCGGTCCTCGAGGGACCCGAGGACCTCGAGCGAGAGCTCCTCTTGGGTCCCTCGCTCTTCGAGGAGAAGGTCGACCTCAGCCGCGAGCTCGCGGTCATGGTCGCCCTGGGAGCCGACGATCAGCACGCGGAATACTCGGTCTGCGAGCTCCTGGTCGATCCGCTCACGAACCAGCTCGACACCCTGATCGCGCCAGCGAACTTGCCCTGGGAGGTCGCGAACCACGCCCGCGAGTTAGCCCTGCGCGCGGCGAGAGCCTTCGGCTCGCGCGGAATCTTCGGCGTCGAGCTCTTCATGGCCGAGTCCGGGCGCCTCTTGGTCAACGAGGTCTCGCCGCGGCCCCACAACAGCGGGCACTTCACCATGGAGGCCTGCATTACCTGCCAGTTCGAGCAACACCTGCGGGCGATCTGCGGCTTGCCCCTCGGCTCGACCGAGCTCCTGCGGGCCGTGGCCATGGCCAACGTGGTCGGCTCGGGCCAGGTCTCCGGGCCGCCCCTGATCCACGGAATGGCCGACGCGCTGCGAATCCCAGGCGTCGCCGTTCACCTCTATGGGAAGGCCGAGGTCCGACCCAAGCGCAAAATGGGCCACGTCACAGCGCTCGGGACTGACCGGGCTCAGGCTCTAGAGCGCGTGCGCGAAGCGCAGCGTGTTCTGCGAGTCGAGGGGAAGAAGACATGAGCGCAACAGAGCAGACCCCGACTGTAGGGATCGTGATGGGAAGTCAGAGCGACCTCCCGCATTTGGAGCCCGCGATGGAGATCCTGAGCGAGCTCGGCGTCTCCTACGAGGTAGACGTCGTCTCGGCTCACCGGACGCCCGAGCGGATGTTCGAGTACGGTCGGACCGCAGACGCCCGCGGGCTCCAAGTGATCATCGCTGCCGCCGGCGGCGCCGCGCACCTGCCCGGAATGCTGGCCTCACTCACGGTCCTCCCGGTCGTCGGCCTGCCGGTCCCGCTCAAGCACCTCGACGGCCTCGACAGCCTGCTCTCCATCGTCCAGATGCCAGGCGGCGTCCCCGTCGCGACCGTAGCCGTGGGCAACGGCAAGAACGCGGGCGTGCTGGCGGCTCAGATCGCCGCCGTCGGAGACCCGGCCCTCCGCGAGCGACTCCGGGCCTACAAGGCCGGGCTCGAGGACAAGGTCGCCAAGATGTCGGCCGCCGTTCGCCGCCAAGGTTAGTCCCCTCTGGACATGGAACGAGATCGTTCCTCTGCTCGGAAGCCCCCGGCGGATGTCAAGGTTGTTGCCGCCTCGAGTGATCGGTCCGCTTCGCCCCGCGACGTCTCGGCAGGGATCCAGAGGCTGCTGGACTGTGAAGGCTGGACGTAGGGCACCCCTCGAAGACCCATGCGACCACCACACCATCTGCCCCGACTCGTCTCGAGGTCGGGCACGGGCAGGGGAGGCTGTCGCTAGACCGAGCCGAAGCGACCCGGCTCTGTCAGGCAGAGCTTCCCTTCCCCTTCGACTGGCCAAGACGACCCCGCCACTTCCAACTCCGGAGCGCCCTCAAATCCCGCGAGACGACCTCTGTGACCTCTGTGGATCTCCGTGCCCTCTGTGATTCAAAGAGCGCAGCCCACAACCCGGTTCACGGAGACGAGACCCGGGCACGGGAGGCCGTCGCGAAACCAAGCGACGCGCCTCCTCGGCCGAATCCGCTAGGCGAAGCTTCCCTTCCTCACAGTTCCCGACCCGCCGACCCGACCCCGCTCCTTCCAACTCTGGAGCGCTCAATCCCGTCAATCCGCTCTTCGCGCCCTCTGCGACTCAAAAGAGCGCAGCCCACCACCCGGTCAACGGGGACGAGATCTGGGCACGTGGTTCAGCAACTGCCTCACGAGCACGAGCACGGAACTCCCGCGGCGGCCAAGGGAGATCTGCTCTTCGTCGCTGGCTGGACGGGCCAGCGCGCGTTCTCGAACAGAGCCTAGGTGTTGATCCGCGAGCGGATGTAGCGGACGTCGAGGCCGTAGGCCATGAACTCCTTCTGGCGGCTGGCGAGGCGCCTGCGGAGGTCGAGGGGAATGTCGTCGTCTTCGTTGCGCATCAGGTAGCCGTAGCGGGTCTTGGTCAGCATGTAGGTGTAGAAGGGGTGCTGGAGCGCGTCGTAGGGGCGGACCTGCTCCTCGAGAGGTCCCGCGAGGACCTCTGGGTCCGTCAGGTCCCCAGAGACTCCGAGCGTCGCGAAGCGGACCTCGCCGCCTATGTCGTATTGGGTGTCGTTGACCCAAGAGTGCTGGAAGGTCGTGACGTAGAGGAGGTAGCGGCAGACCTGCTCGAGGTTCGCCAGGCCCTCTGCGTCGGCGGTGTCGCTGGTCGTGATCGCGCTGATCGCCGAGGCGCCGAGCTGGCCGCGGTCTGGGTGGTCCTTGTCGGGGGTGTTGACCTCGCCGGCGTCGTAGTAGCGCGCGCCCTCCTGGGGCTCGTAGGTCGCGGCGTGGGCGACGAGCTCCTGGGACATGCGGTGGATCTCGGGCCAGTGGGCGCGAATCTCGGCCTCGTGGGCCTGGAAGTAGTCGGCGACGTAGTCGCCTATGAAGCTCCAGTAGAGGTTCGCGAGGTGCGCGTAGCGGTGGGACTCGCAGAGGGGCGGCCGCGGCCGCCAGCCGGCCCAGTTGTAGGTCGGGAAGCTGCGCTGCGCGATCACGCCGACCGAGGTCGGCGTCACCGCCGAGGTCTGGGGGATCAGGCCTTGGGGCGCGATCAGGAGCCCGTTGGCGCCGAGGTTCACGGCCACGGTCCCATAGAAATGCGGGTTGAGGAGTCGCGCTACGGGACTCCGGTGCACGTTGCGTCGCAGGGGGACAATGTACTGCTCGACGTTGAGGTGCGTCGCGCTGAGGTGGGTCGTGATCTCGCCGAAGAGGAAGTAGTTGACGCGGAACAGACGCTTGACGCCCTGCCAGGCTGGGTCCGCCGAGGTGTAGGTGACCGGCGCCTCGTAGGCAGCGTCGCTCGAGGCCGCGTCAGCGCCGGGTGAGCGCTTGGTGACCACGATGCTCTCGAGGGTCAGGGCCCCGTCGCTGAGGCGGAAGTTGGCGCGGGTGTCTGGCGCGAAGTGGATCCCGTCTTGGTCGAGGCCCTTCCAGCTGAACTCTTGATAGAGCAGGCCCTCCTCCTCGCCCACGAGCAGGAGGCAGGGGTTGAACCCGTTCAGGACGAGCTGGCAGAGGTAGTCGTCTGAGTCCGCCGCCTCAGCGCCCATTTCCCGGGTCAGGTTCTTGGGGAAGGCCTCGTTCATGGGCAGGATCTTGGGCAGGCTCTTGTCCTTGGCGTTGGCCATCATTCCTGCGCCATAGACCTGCATGTGGCGGGCCGCGACGGTGCTCTGCTCCAGGATCCGCCCGGTTCGAAAGGACTGAGGGACCTCCCCGTCGTGGACCGCGACCCGGGGTGAGAAGGCGACTGCCCCTTCACGCCCGGGGTTCTCGTATTCCCAGTAGCCGACGCTCTGTGTCCCCATGTCCACGACCTCGCCGGGGTCTGGGAGCGAGCTCGAGCGGTGGAAGGCCGCGATCAGCTCCCACTCGTCCTCGGGGCCGTCGTCGTCGGTGTAGTGGTAGTCGCGGTCCATGAGGCGCACCACGAGCTGGGGCTTTTGGAACCAGGTCTCGCTCGGGCAATCGGGGTCGTAGCTCAGGGCGTAGCCGCCCTCGAGGTCGGTGAACCCGCGCGCTATGGGGCAGTTCGTCTTGCGGTCGAGGTCCCAGAGCTCGACCCGCATGTTGTGGAGTGGCTTGGCCGCTCCCTTGACCTGCTCGGCGAAGACGAGCCGCCCCTTGACCGTACGCGTTCCCATGACCAGGCCTCCTCTTTGACCGAGAGGATCATGCAATCAAGAAGCCCTGACCGCGAGGGGAGCTTGGCGGAAAGTCCTCAGAGGGCGTCAATGATCTGCAGGACGAGCGCCGCGAATCCGAGCCCGACCGCCACGAACAGCAGTCCCAGCGCTCCCGCAACTCCGAGGACTGGGTCGCTCGCCTCCAGAACCAAAAGCGAGAGCGCCCGAGCGGTCAGGCTCGGGCGCTCCATGTGTCAGTCAGTGACGCCTAGGGGGTAGCTCAGCTCTTGCCCTGGTTCCGAAAGCGCTCGAGGCGCGCCTTGCGGACCTCGCGCCCGCGGTTGGCCTGATCGACGAAGGCCCGCTCGCGCTCGGCGCGGCTCAGACGGCCGTCCTCGTCCTCGTCGTAGCGCTCGATCAGCTCGCGATCCCGAGCCTTGGCGCGGCGAGCTTGAGCCCGCTCGAAGCGACGACGCTCGCGGGGGCTGATCTGTCCGTCCTCGTTGTCGTCGTAGCGGCGGAGGAGGGCCTTGCGACGCTCGGCCCGCTGAGTCGCCTCGGCCTCGGCCAGGAGGCGCTTGCGGAGACGACGCTCGCTGCCCGAGAGCTTCCCGTCCTCGTTCTTGTCGCAGAAGTCCTCGAGCCAGCGCTTGAGGTGCTTGCCTTCCTCGCGGTCGATGATCCCGTTGTCGTCGACGTCGAAGCAGTCGAAGAGGCTCAAGGGCTCGCGATCGTCGTCGTCCTTCTTGCCGTCCTTGCCCTTCTTGCCCTTCTTGCCCTTGCCCTCCTCTTCGTCGTCGTCGCGGTCACGCTTCTTGCCCTTGCCGGCCTTGGGCGCGCGCTCCACCACATCGGCCTCCTCGCGCTCGCGCTTCTTGTTCCACTCGCGCTTCTTGGCTCGCTCCTCCTCCTCCTCGGCCTCTTCGCGGGCGCGCTTCTTCTTCCAGGCCCGCTTCTTGGCGCGCTCCTCGGCCTCTTCGGCCTCCTCGCGAGCGCGCTTCTTCTTCCAAGCTCGCTTCTTGGCCTCAGCCTCCTTGGCGTCAGCCTTCTTGGCGTCAGCCTTCTTGGCGTCAGCCTCCTTGGCGTCCTCGCAGCCGTCTTCGCAGTCGCCCTTGCTGTCGACGTCCTTGCAGTCGTCGTCGCGATCGTCCTCGGACTTCTTCTGCTCGGCTTCGCAGTCGGTGCTGTGGATCCCTGGCTCGCAGTCGGCGTCGCACGCCAGCGCGACGGCGGGGAAGAGGAGGGTCAGGGTTAGTAGGGGGGACCAGAGCTTCATGGGATTCTCCAGCAGGCTTTCCTGCGCACTGCCCCCTAGTAGCCCCCGGCCAAAGACCGTCACGCCCTTTTTGCGACTCTCGCCTAAGCCCTTTGTTGCCAACGAACTAGACGTGCTCTCGGCTTTACGCCCAGTGAGGCTTCGCCTGGCGAGGACCGGTCGCTTTGATTGACGCGAGAGAGCGCCACGGCCTAGAGAGGAGAGGAGCGACGCGAGGCGGAGGCGCCTCGATTCGGGCTGGCGGGGGGGTGCCCTGAGGGGGCTGATTTCCCTTCAATTGCCCCCAGGGCGTGTCGTATGCTCTGCGCCTTGCCCGAGGCCCCGCTGAGCGGCCTCATTGAGGAGCACCCCATGTTGAGCGCCAAGCGTGCCCTGGCCGGGCTGACCCTGGCCTGCGGCCTCGTCGCCTTCACGACGCCCGCCTACGGCTACGCCATTGAGGTCCACAAGGACTTCTTCGACCTGGCCTTCGGCGGCCAGCCCGCCGGCGCCACCGTGACTCCGCCGACGCCCGCCTCCCTCGAGGAGTTCCGCAAGTTCGTCTACCGCCAAGCCTCCCAGAACCCTGAGTTCCGGCGTCGCTGGCCGACCGAAGCCAGCTTCGACACGACCGCCTTCAAGGCCCTCCTGCAGCTCAACCCCGGCAAGCGCGTCGTCGCGATCGACTACGTCCCCGCGGGCCGGGGGACCGACGTCCGAACCGTCGTCCGCGAGGGCTCCGTCGACCCCGACAACGACAACCGCAACCAAGACCGCATGTTCACCGTCGCGGGCCAGGTCCAGCTCGACGCCTTCGGACGCGCCGTCCCCCACGACCCCCGCACGACCTGGTTCGGCGGCCTGACCGGGACCCCGAGCCAGTTCGACGCCCACGGCGCCACGCTCCGGACCGGGAAAAAGGGGAGCGGAGTCTGGACCGCCCTCCGCAACCCCGAGCAGTTCGCGCGCCCGGCCGTCGTCCTCGGCTCCGCGCCGGACTTTTCCGAGACCTACACCAACCTGGCCATGATCGCCAAGCTCTGGGGCGGTCAAGGCTCCGAGTGGCTGGCCCTGACCTTCGGCGGGAACAACCTCCACGGGATCGAGGACCTCGGCAACCAGATCCACTGCACCGTCCTCGGGACGCCCAAGTTCTTCATCGACGCCAAGTGGACCTACTACAAGACGCGCATGAAGCGCTTCTTCAAGAAGGGGACCAGCGTCACCCAGACCGGCTACACGGCCCCCGCTAGCTTGACGCCCGCTGAGATCAACGACGCCATGATCAAGATCAAGGCGGGTCGCGAGAGCGAGGTCGACAAGAAGGTCCTCTTCGCCCTCGGCAAGGAGCCCAAGAGCTACCCGACCGACACCGAGCTCGGGATCCAGATCATTGGCAACCACCACCGCCTCCTGGAGGACTTCGTTCAGCAGCTCTACTTGTCCAGCCGCGACGCGATCGCGGCGGGGCGCCCCGGCGACGCGCGGGACGAGGTCAAGGACCTGATCCGAATCGCCCGCGCCGGCGACCAGGCCTTCGAGACCGAGTGCCGGGCCGCCCTCCGCGCGGCCGGGATCGGGACCAAGGGCAAGGGCGAGACGCCCTACAGCCGCGTGATCGCGGAGCTCATGATCACCAAGTCCGGCCCCGAGGCTCAGCCGATCTATGAGGCGATCCGCAAGGTCAGCAAGAAGGAGCTCAAGCGCGACGGGATCTACAACGAGGAGCTCGGCCACAAGGTCCTCGACTTCGTGACCGACGACAAGACGAGCAACAAGCACGTCGCCAAGATCTGGGACCTGAGCGGCAAGGCCTTCGCCCGCGTCGTGACCGCCGTCCGCCTCTGGGACGAAATGTTCAAGGCCGAGACCGAGGGCGTGACCCCCGGCAGCGCCGCCGCCCAGGCCCGCGCCAACGCCATCGTCGATCGCCTCGTGACCCGCCAGCTCAAGCGCCTCGACGAGGAGGAGGCCCGCCGCACGGCCTACCTGGCCGAGAAGCAGGCCGAGTGGGACGAGCTCCAGAAGCCCAAGCAGGGCTTCCTGAGCAAGATCACGGGCTGGTTCCGCTAGGTAGGTAGGTGACCTGGGGCGGCGAACTCGCGACTTTCAAGCGGGCCCGAAGGCTCCCGGAAGCCGCAGCCTAGGCGCCGTGGGCTCCCTGCCCCAAGGAGCCCTGACGGTTCTGATATCGCATTAGCTCTTTGGCGGAGATCAACTCGGCTTCCAAGAGTCCCTCGAGGGCCTGGTTCATCGTCTGCATCCCAAACTGCCGGCTGACCTCCATCGTGCTGTAGATCATTGACGCCTTCCCCTCGCGAATCTGATTGCTCACGGCCTGCGTGTTGATCAAGACCTCAAGGGCCAAGAGCCGTCCTCCCTTGATCGCGGGTACGAGGCGCTGGCAGAGGATCGCCAGCAGGACCTGGCTCAGCTGAAGCCGGATCTGACGGTGCTGACTGTCTGGGAACACGTCGATGATCCTGTCGATCGCTTGCCCGGCGTCGTTGGTATGGAGCGTCGAGAGCACGAGATGCCCTGTCTCGGCGGCTGTGATCGCGGTCTGAATCGAGTCCCGATCGCGCAATTCACCGATCAGGATCACGTCGGGGTTCTGCCGCAGGACGCGTCGCAGTGCCTTGGCGAAGCTGTGGGTGTCTTGCCCGACCTCACGCTGTTCGATCACACTGCGGCGGTTCGGATGGAGGAACTCGATGGGGTCCTCGACGGTGATCACGTGCCGAGAGTGGAGCCGGTTGATCCGATCCAAGAGGGAGGCCAAAGTCGTCGACTTGCCCTGACCCGTGGCTCCCGTCACTAGTAGAAGTCCTTGAGGGACGTCTACTAATGTCTCGACGTGCTCGGGTATCCGCAGCTCGCGAGGAATAGGAATTCGGCTGGGGATCGGGCGCAACGCTGCGGCCAACGACCCCCGCTGCCAAAAGGCGTTCCCACGAAAGCGCAGACCCTTGTAGGTGATCGAGAAGTCGAGCTCCTTCTCGGCCTCGAGGTCCTTGATCTGGTCCTCATAGAGCACGCTATAGACGAGGTCCTTGACCTGCCTCTCGCTCAGGCGCGCTCCTTGTAGCGGACGCAGCTCCCCTTCGAGACGAAAGTGTGGGGGGGCGTGCGCACTCAGGATCAGGTCCGAAGAGCCGATTTGATGCACGAGGCGCATCAGCGACTCCATGCTCAACTCCTCCTCGAGGCTCGGGACCGGCGGTCGCTTCGGGTGGGGCGGGACGCGTCGGCCGCTAGGGCCCGGCAAAGGAGAATCGGGGCGACGAGGACGGGCAGTGTTCACGAGCACGACGGGAGGGGGTAGCGCTCCCGGGCGGGTCGTCGCTGCAAGCCCCACGCCGAGCTCAAGTCCAGAGTCGTCCGCGAACGCGTCTCGGTGTCGAGACAGCGATGATGCAGGTCGTCACAAGGCTGAGACAGTCAGCGTTCCACGACCTCGACCTTAGGGGCTCCCTCGCGGATCACGAGGCGCTGGCCAGGCTTCAGGTCCCAGAAGGTGCTCCGGCTGTTGTCGCGATTCGGCCAACGAACCTCGAGCTTGTCGACCTTGGCAGCGCCGCCCAAGCCGAAGGCCGCCTCGAGGGCGTCGTTGTGGCCGGCGTGGCCCTTGCTCCCGACGATCTGGCGGACGTGCTGTACGCCCTCTGCCCAGACCGTGACCCGCGCTCCGAGGGCGTCCCGCGCGGCGCCTCCCTCCGCGGGCCCGCGCCCGACGAGGCGCACGTTCAGCCAAGACTGTCGCGAGCCGACCTGGTTCTCATAGAGCGCCGGGCGGAGGACTTTGTGGCGGAGTGGCCCCGAGAGGCGGTTGTTGCTCTTGCCGACCAGGACGTCGACGTCGCCGTCGCGGTCGTAGTCGGCGAGGCTCATGCCGGTGCAGCTCGGCCAGTCCAGACCCGCGGCCTTGGTGCGGTCGACGAAGGTCCGCTCCGGCGTCTGCCAGAAGAGACGCAGCCGCTGGTCGTCGGGGTATTCCCCGCTGGCTACGAGGAGGTCGAGGCGCCCGTCGTTGTCGACGTCGAGCCAGCCTGCGTAGAGGTCGCCTTGGTTCCAGTTCGGCGTGGCGTGACTCCGCGGGAGGGCCGTCTCCGCCGTCCGGCGAAAGCCGAGGGGCTCGCCGCCGTTGGTCAAGACGGCCGAGCGGTCCGAGCTCGGCCCGGCCCAGGCGTGGGTGATCTCGCCCAAGAACACGTCCAGGTCGCCGTCGTTGTCGTAGTCGCCGCAGGGGGCGTCGAAGGTGTTTCCGTTGCTGCGAAAGGGGGCCTCGTCCTCGCGGGCCTGGCCGAAGCGACGCTTGAACATGTCCTTCGTCGACTGCGGGTAGGCCCCGCTCTGGTCGGCGTCGCCGCTAAAGCGCGTCTCCTGACCGACCTCGCGGAAGCTCCCGTCGCCCTGGTTGAGGTAGAGCAGGTTCCGCTGGCGACCGTAGGCGCAGAGCAAGACCTCGCTCCAGCCGTCGCCGTCGAGGTCCGCGAAGGAGACCCCAAACACCGGCCGCCGGCTGTCTGGCCGCCCTGCCTGCGGCCGCAGCGAGAGCCCGGCCGGCTGAGTCGCCTCCCTAAAGGAGAGTCGCGGCCCGCCGGCCAAGAGCCGAGCCGGATAGGCCTCCAGCGGCCCCCCCCGCGCGCGGTAGCTGTTCCCGAGCACGAGGTCCAGCCAGCCGTCGTGATCTCGGTCGAAGAACCCGCCCGCGACGAGGCTCTCGGGCGCCAGGCCGAGCTTCGTGCTCGAGGGACGAAAGCGGAGCCCACCTACGTTGATCAGGATCCGACTTCGGACGCCAGGGTCCTTCCATTTTGGATCCCGAGCGTCGCCCTTGACGCCGAGGAAGGCGTCGCGGTCGCCGTCGTGGTCGAGGTCCGCGAAGCAGAGCAGGACCGGAGTCGGCTCCTTCTCGCCGAGCCCCAGGGCGCCAGGGACCTCGACGAAGCGCCGACCCCCGCCGGGCGCCGGCACGTTCCGATAGACGTGGCGGTTGGCCAGGATCACGTCGGGCCAGCCGTCGCCGTCGAGGTCGCAGAAGCGGTTGCGGCCCGAGAAGAGCTCACCAGGCAGGCCGCGCTCGCGGCCGACCTCGCGGAAGTAGGGCTCGTCGGCCGTCGCTGGGGCCGCGACCCAGAGCAGGCAGGAGGAGGCGAGGGCCAGCGCGAAGCGGAAGGAAGAGGACACGATCACGCTCCGGGGGTTCGGGAGGAGGAAGCTACTCGTTGGGCTCACTGAGGGCGACCCGAAAGCCCGCCGTGCGAATCGTGTTGCCAGGGAGCACCCGGTGCCGGATCGAGCCCCAGCAGCACATGTGAGAGTCATTGGCCCAGTCTCCGCCCCGATTCACCATGCCGTCTTGGTGGTGATCGCCGCGGTGAAGGGTGTCGCTCAGATCCCCCGTCCAGACCGAGTAGTCGTCCTCCACCCACTCCGCCACGTTTCCAGCCATGTGGAAGCAACCGACGGGTGAAACGCCCTCTGGGAAGGAGTCGACGGGAGCGACGAACTTGAACTCGTCGTCACCCAGAATGTTCGCCCTCGAGAGCTCGGTGGCGTCGCCCCAGGGGTAGATCCGACCGTCGGTCCCGCGGGCCGCGCGCTCCCACTCCAGCTCCGTCGGGAGCCGCAAGCCTGCCCACGCACAGTAGGCCCGCGCCTGCGCGCGAGAGATCCCGAAGGCCGGGTGATCCGGGCCCGCCAAGAATGGCTTGCGCAGCCTCATGGTCTTGATCTGCCCCGGGACGTCGGTCGGAACAGCCACCCAGTCGATCTCGGACGACGCGGCTGGGAGCACGGCTTCGCGGGTGTAGCGGTCGAACTCGCGCCAGCGAACCTCGAACTTGCCTATGAAGTAGCCCCGAGTCAGCGTGGCCTTGGCTGGGCCCGGCAAGACCCAGTCGCGCATTGTGTCGCTGGCCGACGCTGGGCTCACGAACCCGTCCCCCGCCGAGCCGATCTTGAAGCTCCCCGGGGGGACGTAGACCAGGACGCTTCCGTCCTGGCCCCACTCGTATTCGCCGTCGTTGAGCCGGGGCTCGAGGCCCCGGGGCAGCCGCGGGCGGGACTTGAGCCGCAGGAACCAGGGCGGGAGACCGGCCTGCGACTCGACCTCGACCACGTAGGCCTCGGACTCGACTCCGCCTGCGCTGGCTCGCAGCTTGAGTCGGTTTCGTCCAGCCCTGAGGGCCGCCCGAAGCCGGAAGCTCCCTTCCCGAACCTGCGTCCGGCTGGAGGTCTCCTGCCCCTCGACCCAGACCTCCGTGGGCCCGGTCCCCTTCGTGTCCACGCGTCCTCGAATCACGATCGATTCCCGCTTGGTCAAAGCCTCGACCGGCTCGACGCTCAGGGTCACCTCGACGGCGCTCGGCGCTACGACCTCGTCCCGGCTGGCGACGACCGTGGCGACCAGGAACCCGAGGGCCAGGGTCGGCACCAAGACCCAGGGCGCGCGGCGCACCCAACGCTTCCAGGGCTGTGGCGGGAGGGCCTCGACAGGCTCGTCCGAGAGGGCCCGGCGCAGGTCGGCAGCCATGGCCAACCCGTCGGGGTAGCGATCCTGAGGCTCGCGAGCCAGAGCCTTGAGGCAGATCGCCTCGAGGGGTCGAGAGACCTCCGGGTCGTGCTTGCGGGGCAGGATCGGCTCCGCCGCTCGGATCTCGACGAAGAGGCCTATGGTCGTCTCTCCCGCGAAGGGCCGAGTCCGAGTCAGGAGCTGGTAGAGGATCACGCCTAAGGCCCACACGTCCACGGGGGGCCCCATGTCTCGCTCGCCGCCGACTTGCTCCGGCGCCATGTAGCTCGGAGTTCCTATGGGGACCCCCGTCTGCGTCAGGCGCTCCATGTCCGCGGCCGCCGCCAATCCGAAGTCCGCGACACGGACCCGTCCGTCGCTCCCGATCAGGAGGTTGTCGGGCTTCACGTCGCGGTGCACGACCCCTTCCTGGTGGGCCGAGCCGAGCGCCTCGGCCGCGTCCGCCAGGCGGGCGATCCGCTCCTCGAAGGGGAGCTCTTCTACGCCTCGCAGGAAGTTCTGGGCTCCGACCACGAGCTCGCACACCAGGTAGCCGCCGCCACCTGCGGTCGCGCCCGCCGCGTGAATCCGGAGGATCCCCGGGTGGGAGAGGCGGGCGGCCAGTTCGCCCTCGCGACCGAAGCGCTCCTTGAGGGTCCGGCTCGGGACGTGAGGGAGGATCCGCTTGATCGCGACCTCACGTCCCGTCTGAGTGTCGCGGGCGCGGTGCACCGTCCCCATCCCGCCGCGCCCGAGCTCCTCGAGGAGCTCGTAGTGGTCGACGAAACCAGCCGGATCCCGCCCAGCCGCGAAGCCCGAACCCGGCCCGGCGCTGGGACTCAGGGGGCCCCCTGCGGGCTGATCCTCCCAGGCCGTCGCTTCGGCCTGGGGACCTGGGAGCGAGGCCTCGGGCGCGACGCGAGTCGTGTCCGGGTCCTCGGAGGCGCCGCCCCAGGCCGTCGCCTCGCCAGCGGCGGGGCTCGCGCCCGCGCTGGTCACGTCGAAGTGGAAGCCCGGCCTGCGCGCGCCGCCCGCTGGAGCTCCCGCCGCGTCGGGGCAGTAGGTCGCGTCGTCCTGAAAGCCCGGCTTCGCGCCTCCCTCCGGGGCCGCCGCGTCGGGGCAGTAGGTCGCGTCGTCCTGAAAGCCCGGCTTCGCGCCTCCCTCCGGGGCCGCCGTGTCGGGGCAGTAGGTCGCGTCGTCCTGAAAGCCCGGCCTCGCGCCTCCCTCCGGCGCCGCCGTGTCGGGGCAGTAGGTCGCGTCGTCCTGAAAGCCCGGCCTCGCGCCTCCCTCCGGCGCCGCCGTGTCGGGGCAGTAGGTCGCGTCGTCCTGAAAGCCCGGCCTCGCGCCTCCCTCCGGCGCCGCCGTGTCGGGGCAGTAGGTCGCGTCGTCCTGAAAGCCCGGCCTCGCGCCTCCCTCCGGCGCCGCCGTGTCGGGGCAGTAGGTCTCGTCCTGGTTGAAAGTCGCTGGGGGACTCTTTGGATCCCCCTCGCCCCAAGCCGTCGCGGCGAGGTCCCTCGCCCCTCCCAGGCCCGGACCTCCGGCCCCGCCCGGGGTCGCGTCCGGCGGGAGGTAGGTCTCGTCCTGATTGAAGCTGGCGGAGGCGCCCCCGGCCGGGTCCGCTTCCTCCCAGACCGTGGCCCCCAGCCCTGCCCGCCCTTGAGGGGCGGCAGGCGCCGCCCTAGAGGGTCCCTCTTGCTCGACCTCACCCCACGCCGTCGCGTCGAGGGCCTGCCCCCGAGCCTCGCCCGCTGGCTCCTGGGCTTCCCGCGGCGGGGCCTCGAGGTCGCCCCCGCCCTTCGCGAAGCTCTCTGGATCTAGGACTTGGTCGAAGCGCGCCGTCTGATTCGAGCCGCCGTCCTCGCTCAGGCTCGCGATCTGCGCGTTGCTGACCCAGCCTCGCTCGACGAGGGCCCGCGCGAGAGGGCCAGGCTCGAGGGCACCCAGCGCGTCGAGCTGCTCAGCACGCACCCAGCCGCGGGCGATCAACTCCCGACGGATCGCTGCTGGCGTCATCGATCTGACCTCAGGACCTGCACCACCCCAAGCTACTCGACGGCGCGGCGCCGGTGCTCAGCGGCCGGGCGAGATCCCGGGCAAGGGAACTTGGAGGCCATCTGCGGGGTCGGGCAAGGTCGAGTCGGTCGCCTTGGAGGCGGCCACCGCCGCCATCACGAGGAGAATCAGGTTCAAGACGACGAGCGCGATCAAGATCAAGATCCCCGAGCTCGCGCGCGCAGGTGCGGTCTCAGCCTCCGTGTCTTTGTGCTGCTTGGGGATCGGCTCGATGGTCTCGCCGGCTCGCACCTTGCGAATGTCTGAGAGCAGGTCGTTGGCGTTGGCATAGCGCTCGCCTGGGACGTAGCCGGTCAGCTTCCCGACCAGGACCTTGAACCCCGCCGAGATCTTGGTCCCCTGAGGTGGATCGAGGGGCGGCAGCTCCTGGTTGAGCTGATCCAAGAGGCTCTGAACCGCGTCGTCCCCGCTGAAGGCTGGCTTGCCCATGACCAAAGTCCAGAGCACGCAGCCCAGGGCATAGAGCTCGGCTGAGGGGAGGACCTTGCCCGAGTCCACGACCTCAGGCGCCAGGAAGCCGGGGGTCCCGACGACCTCGCCGCCCGCCGAGAGAAAGGTCAGCTCGGGACTCACGCGCCCCAACCCGCAGTCGCAGAGAACGTAGCTCCCCGGTCGCTCACGTCGGATCGTGCCTATCGAGACGTCGCCGTGCACGAGCTCGCGAGTGTGGATCAGGCCCAGTCCACTCGCGATCTGCTCTGCCAAGAGCAAGAGCTCCTCCTCGGAGAAGGAGACGTCTTGAGCCAAGAGCTCCTCGAGGGTCGCTCCGAGGGGCAGCTCGTGCCCGACGAAGAACGCGTCCTTCATGCGTCCTGCCCCGAGGCAGATCGCGAATGAAGGCGTGGCCGCTCGCACGACCCGCTCTGCTCGGGCCGCGAGCCGGCTCAACTCCTCGCCGTAGGAGCCCTTGAGGGGATAGACCCGGATCAGGACGGAGTCCTTGCTCTCCTCTTCCTGGCCGAGATAGGACCTGACGCCGCGCTCGATCCCCAAGAAGGCGTTCGCCTTGAAGGGCCCGACCTCCTTCCCGAGATAGGGGTCGCCCTCGGGAACCGGCTCGATTCGGGCCTTGGCGTCCTCGAGGGCGCGCCCGGCTTCTGCTGGCGTGCGTTGGCGTCGCTCGATCTCCTTGGCCGCCTTAGGGGTCAGCGTTCGGTTTCGCGAGCTGCTCTGGAGCGCCTTGAGGCGCGCGCTGGGCCGAGGCGCGCGCTTGGCCACGGGCGCATCCGAGACCGCCTCCCCGCCCTGGCTGTCGCTAAAGGAGAGGCCGTGATCCTCAGCAGCCCTCTGGCCCGGAGGCGCCAATCGGGAGGCAGGCCCCGTCGGGATCGAGGTTCTTTCGTCGTCGAAGGACAGCTCGCCGGCGTCGACGCCAAGACCCTGAGCCTGTGGCGCTGCGTCCTCGAAGACTCGCTCGTCCGAGAAGGCGACCTCTCCAGCGTCGACCCCTTCTCCAAGGGCCGCCGCCTCGCGCGAGCCAGCCTCGGCCTCCTCGCGGAAGCCGACGGCGTCGTCGCTGAAGGCCAGCTCTTCGTCGGCTGCGCTGGGGGGTTCCGCGCTCACTATTTGCCCGCCTTGATTCGAGCCGCGATCAACTCGCGGACCTGGGCGACTAGGGCCTGGTGATCGAGACCGGGGGTCTCGGAGAGAGGCTTCACATGAAGGACACGACCGAGGGTCTGGGTCGGACGTCGAACGCGCGGGACCGTGAGGTTTCGCGAGCGGTCGCCGCTCCAGCGCTTGCCGACTCGCTTCCAGACCTTGACGCTGACTCCGACTAGGTAGATTGCGTCGCCGCGAATCTCGTGGTGGGGATAGACGTAGGCCTGGTGGTCCTTGTCGAGCTTGATCCTCCCGAAGTAGCGCGAGTCCTTGCCGACGCTCAACTGGGAGTAGCGAGAGCTGAGCTTGCCCTTCTTGGTGATCGCCTTCTTGATATGAACCCGGACTTCGCCGATCGGGATCGCCTTGGCGATCGGCGTCAGCGAGCGCTGGACCACAGGCCCCTCGAGGCTGCTGAACAGGAGCTCGAGCTTGACCGGCTTGTGCCCCGCCATGGAGAGCTCAATCGGGAGCGGACCCCGGAGGCTGACGTTGACGTGGACCGGGGTCTTGGTCTCGTAGGGGGCCTTGTCGACCACGATCGAGGCCCCTGGCGGCGTCGTCTCGATCAGGACGGGGACGTAGATCTGATAGAGACGCTCCGGCAGCGCCCGGAACTCCTGTCGTGTCGCCTTCCCCAGCTCGAAGACCGCGCTCAGCTCCTCACCTGTGGGCTTGCCCGCGCTCAGCTCACGGAGCTTTCGCTGGCGGGCCTCGAAGCTGTTGAAGAACTCAGTCAGCTCCCCCCGCAGCTGCCCCAAGGGGCCGCCGAGCGCTGGGGACTTGATCTGACTGGCGAGCTCGTCGACGCGTACTCTGAGGGCGTCAAGGTTGGTGTGCTTGCGCCAGGGCAAGAGGCCGCTCAGCTCCCGCGCGAGGTGGCAGTCCTTCTGAATCGCGCGCAGGCGCTCGTTGGTCTCCGTCGCCTTGGCCGCGATCTCCTCGCGCCCCTTGAAGGACTCCAGGCGACTGATCGCGCTCTGGAGTTGGCCCTCGAACTCTTCGAGGGTCCGCGCGGCTGCCAATCCAGCAGCTGCCTCCTTCGCCGCCAGCCGATAGGCGTTGCGCTCTTGATTGACCCCGTCGGCGGCGAAGTAGGCCCCGCCAAAGAGAAGGGCGAACACGAGCAAGATCGCGACCTTGACCCGATCGACGCCCGCTGCCCGCGCCAACTTCTGGCGCGCAGCCTCGTCGCCGGTGCGCATCAAGTCCTCGGCCAAGCTCCGGGCTTCGTCGAGCTTTCCCTCGCGCCGAAGTCGGTTGATCAGGCGCTCGCCTGCCTCAGCGGCGGCGCCGCCACGATCCAGCTTGACCAGACTGGTGACCAAGAGCTGGAGTGTGCTCGTTTCCTCCTTGAAGCCGAGCGCCTTCTCCAGGACCCGGCGAGCGCGGCCGGGGAGGTTCAGCTCCAGGTAGCGCTTGCCCAGCTCCTCCGACTCGGACGCCGCGTCCTCTTGGCGACCGGTCGCCCAGAGGCTTTGAACCAAACCCTCCCGAGCCTCGAGGTCGTCCTCAGCGTGGCCTAGGGCCTCGCTGAAGGTCCGCGAGGCCTCGTCGTTGCGACCAGCCTCCAGCAGAAGCCCACCAGCCCGGGCCATGTGCCGGGCTGCCCGCTGGCCTTCACCTTGGTCCGCGGCGGTCTTGGCGACCCGGACCCGGCGCAGGAGTTGGTTCAGGGCCTGGTCGAGGCTCTCCTCCATTTCACGGAGGCGCTCGAGCTCAGCCTTTTGATCCAAGCGTGCGCGAGTCAACTTGACGAGGCCCGCGTTGACCAGCATTTGGAGGCGTTGGGCCATGACGACTTCGCCGGTCAGGGAGCGAAGCGCCAGGTGGCGCACGCTAGCGCCGGGCTCGTCCACGATCTGGCGGAGGAGCCTCGCGAACATCCGGCCCTCAGGACCCGGGATCGGCGACTTGCCCGAGTTGACGACCTGCTTGGCCTCCGCCGTCGGTTGGACCAGAGCCCTCGCTGAGGGGACCGTCGTTCGGACCTCTTTGACTTGGCGCATGCGGCCCTTGAAGGAGTCCAGGAGCTTGTCGACGCCGATCGAGAGCGTGAGCGCGTCGAGGTCTCGCCGGCTCATGACCTCTTGGTCGGGTTCGCCAGTCCGGAGCTCGAAGTCAGCGCCCTCCCAGAGGAGGCAGCCCAGGAGGACGTCCTCGATCAGCTGGCCCGCGACCTTGTCGAGTTCGTGGGGCTTGAAGCCTTGCGCGATCAGCAGCTCCCGCTCGTCGACGAGCTTTCCCCCGGTCTGGCTGGCGCGAGCCTCGGCGAGCCCTGCCTCCAAGGTGTCCGCGTCTTGAGGAGTCAGCGCCTCCTGCTCGAGGAGACGGCCCCGCAAGGTCGGGAGGGGACGACCGCTGGCGAGGACCCTCAGGCCGCCGCGGGTGAAGAAGGCGCAGAGGTCCTGCAGGCCGTCAGTGATCGTGAGGGAGCCGTAGAGCTTCTCGCGCCGAAGAAGATCCAGAGCACGATTGGCGCCTGCGATATCAAAGGAGCCGCCAATGGTCCGTCGACCGGAGGCGAGTCGTCCGCTTTGAGACTCGGAAACCACGGATACGAGCGTAATTGGGCAGCGAGGCGCTCACAAGGAAGCCTGCGGCGATATGTGGACTTTCGCAGCTGTCTCAAAAGGATCCAGGCTGGGGTGATCGAAGGAGCCTGGCCTGAGCGCGAGGGTTTGTGGTCGCGGACCTCAGACTTCCTCTGCGGGATGAGCCCGCTGGAGCACGAAGGTGCTAACGGGGACACGCCTCCGACCGAAGGCCAGGAAAGCCTTGCCCAAGAAGGTGTCCGGCCCGAGCGCTACGAGGTAATCCCGCAGTCGTGCCGACGGATCCCAGCTCGGGTTTCGCCCGCAGGCGTAGTCGATCAGGAGCGCCTGGGGGTAGTGATCGTCGGGGAAGCTCGCCGGGCGGACGTCATAGAACCCGTGCCGGAGCGGAGCCCCGCGCTCGCTCCGGACGACCTCCCAGGGGTCTAGGGGCCCGCTGGGGCGAACTCGGACGTTGTAGCCACGAAGCAACTCGTCCCCCTCGGGCGGGAGGAAGCCCTTCTGGAACTTGCGAATCCCGAGCAGTGAGGTGAAGTCCGGCAGGTTGTAGCCGTAGAACTCCCAGCCGCAGAGGTGCTCGAGGGCCGGAGCTGGGCTCGTGAGGAGCGCCTCCTCGACTTGCTCTGGGCTCCAGGTCACGACCTCGACCAGATCCAGGGGGCGCGGGGTGTTGACCTCGAGGGTCTGCGCGGTCGCGGTCATAGCCAGCCCTCCTGCTTGAACCAGGCCATGGTCTCGCGGAGGCCAGTGGCGGGGTGAGGGAACTCGAGGGCGAAGCCCGTCTGAGCCAAGCGTCCACTGGTGACTCGTGGCGCCCCCCACGAGAGCATGGGCGGCGCAGCGTCCTGCCGGCGTCGTCTCCGGAGAGCGCGCGGCCAGCGCGTGGGCGGCTGCGGCAGGGGCAGGGAGAGGTGCGGTCGGCCCGCGAGCCGCGTGACGAGCCTCGTCGCGTCGGCGTGTCGAAGCCCGACGGGGTCGCCGAGGTTGTAGGTCGTGGCCTGAGCCGACTCGGCTCGGGCCGCGAGGTGGAGCGCTGCGCGGGCGACGTCCCGCCCGTGGACGAGGCCCAAGCGGGCCTCGCCCCCCGCCCAGCTGATCCCAACTCGTCGGCGCGCCTCACGCAGTCCCCGCTGGCCACGGGGCCCGTAGGTCCCGGTCGGCCGGAGGACGACGTGGGGGAGCTCGGAGTTCCGGAGCGACGCTTCGAGGTCGAGGAGGTCCCGGGCCCGGCTTCCGTTGGGAGCAGGCGCAGACTCCTCGCAGAAGGGTTCCTGCCCGGGTTCGCCATAGACCTCGGCTCCGCTGATCAAGACCACGCGTTCGAAGCTAGAGAGGTCGACGTTGGCCAAGGCGGCCTCGACCTGGACTCGAGGTCCTTCGACGACGAAGAGGAAGTGGACCCCGGTCAGGCTTCCGCCCCAGTCCAAGGGCCAGGGCTCAGGCGCCGCCCCCAATCCACGCAAGACCTCTGGGAAAGCGTCCGCGAGCCCGCCCGCCACGCGACTCGAGGCGTCGTAGGTCCCGACCTCATGACCGGCCTGGGTCAAGACCTCGACTACGTGAGTCCCGAGGAAGGCGCAGGCTCCAAGCACTACGCTTCGGCGCGGACGCGGCGAGGGAGAGCGCGGATCGAAGAGGTGGTTCATGAGGAGCCTCACGCGGCGGGCCGCGGCAGGCGCGCATTCGAGCCGCCGAGGGACGCCGGGTCAAGCGGCGCTTGGTCTGCGGTGACTCGCAGCCTGGGCGGAGTCGCTCGAACTCCGCCTGCGACCCGAACCGGTCAGCTCCGTGCGCGAGCGTCTGCCTGGCTCGTCCGCTCGATCTCACCGGAATTCGTCCTCGTAGGGACTCGGGGAGACCGCTCCCGAAGCTTGGGCCATGTCGTGCGAGAGCCTTGCTTCAACCCCAGCGGGGTGACAAGGTCTGCGCCCAGAGCCGAGGAGGACTCGTGAGCGAACCCGTGGTCGGATTGAAGCGTGAAGGCGCCGTGGCGTGGATCTGGCTCGAGCGGCCGGAGGTCCACAACGCCTTCAACGACGTAGTCGTCGGTCTCCTCGAGGCCGCCATCGACGAGGCCGTCTCCAGCGACGCCCGTGTGATCGTCCTCGGCGGACGCGGGAAGAGCTTCTCGGCCGGCGCTGACCTGAACTGGATGAAGAGCGCTGGCCTGACGAGCGAGGAGGAGAACGTGGCCGACGCCGGGCGCCTGGCGAGCATGCTCCGGCGCTTGGCCAGCGCCCCCCAGGTCACGATCGCTCGGGTCCAAGGCGCCGCCCTCGGTGGCGGCCTCGGCCTGGTCGCGGCCTGCGACCTCGCCATCGCCGTCGAGCGGGCGACCTTTGGCTTCAGCGAGGTCAAGCTCGGCTTGATCCCGGCCGTGATCTCGCCCCACGTGATCCGCAAGATCGGCCCCGGCCGATCCCAGGCCCTGTTCGTGACCGGCGAGCGCTTCAAGGGTCAGGCGGCCTTCCGCCACGGCCTCGTGAGTCAGGTCGTCGCCGACGAAGAGGCCCTCGACGCTGCCCTCGCCGAGACCCTGAGCCAGGTCCTGGCCAACGCTCCCGAGGCCATAGCCAAGAGCAAGGAGCTCGTGGCCGAGGTCACCCGCCTCCAAGCCGCGGGTAATCTGTCCGCCGTAGACGCATACACCGCGCGCGCGATAGCAGGTCGCCGCGCGTCTGCTGAGGGTCGCGAGGGGATCGCAGCCTTCCTCGAGAAGCGGGCCCCGAGCTGGAAGCCGGAGGGCTAGTCGTGTTCAGCAGCGCGCTCCCCAAGCGAGTGACCGTCTACGAGGTCGGCCCGCGCGACGGCCTCCAGAACGAAGCGGGCCTAGTTCCCGTGGCGGCCAAGCGGACCTTCGTCCAGGCCTTGGCCCGAGCCGGCTTGCCTTGGGTCGAGGCCACGAGCTTCGTCCACCCCAAGTGGGTCCCTCAGCTGGCGGACGCCGCCGAGCTCCTAGCCAGCCTCGAGCCCGTCGAGGGGACGCGCTTTCCGGTCCTAGTCCCCAACGCCAAAGGCCTCGAGCGGGCCCTGGCTTCGGGGGTGGACTCGGTGGCCGTGTTCTTGGCCGCCAGCGAGTCCTTTTCGCGGAAGAACACCAACGCCTCCCGCGACGAGACCTTCGCGCGCGTCAAGCCTCTCATCGAGGACGCCAAGGCAGCTGGCCTCTACGTCCGGGCCTACCTCTCGGTGTGCTGGGGGTGTCCTTACGAGGGACCGGTCTCGCCCCAGACCGTGGCAGAGCTCAGCGAGACCCTCCTGGCCGCTGGTGCCGAGGAGCTCTCCCTCGGAGACACGATCGGCGTCGCCGACCCTGCTGGCGTCGAGCGAGTCCTGGGCGCCGTCGCGGCCAAGGTCGACCTCGCCAAGATCGCACTTCACTTCCACGACACCCGTGGGACCGCGCTGGCCAATGTCCTGGCCGGCCTCCAGCTCGGCGTCACGACCTATGACGCTAGCGCTGGCGGGCTCGGCGGCTGCCCCTACGCACCGGGCGCCTCGGGGAACCTCGCCACCGAGGACCTCCTCTACCTCCTCCACGGCCTCGGGATCGAGACCGGCGTCGACCTCGAGGCCGTCCGCGCCGCGACCCTCGAACTGGCCAAGGTCCTCGGTCGCCCCGCCCCGAGCCGCTACGCTGCCGCAGGCCCCTGGATTCCCAAGGGCCCCGTCGAGTAGCGGCACCGCACAACTCGTTCCTCGGGGACGAGACAGGGCTATGCGTCGGACAAGGGCAGAGGCACGGATCCTCCCTAGAGCCCCCGCTCCAGCTGACGATCTCGGTCAGGCATGCCAGAGTGCCTTCCCCATGAGGAGGCGCCATGCGCTCACGCGGAGTCGGACTCGCCCACGTCGGCCAAAAGCGATCCAACAACGAGGACTGCTGGGTCGCTGACGACCAGCTGGGCCTCTACCTCGTGGCCGACGGAATGGGGGGGCACAGCGCCGGTGACGTGGCCTCGGCCATGGCCGTGAGCGCCGCCGCTGGCGTCGTCCGGGAGGACCGCGAGCTCCTGACCCGGGTTCAGAAGGGAGAGGTCGCGGCTCGCGAGCTGATGCCCTTGGTCAAGAGGGCGGTCGACGCGGCCAACGAGTCGGTCCATGAGGCGGCCAAGAGTGACGCGACCAAACAGGGCATGGGCTGCACGCTGACCCTGCTCTTGATCGCCGGGACGCGCGGGATCATGGCCCACGTCGGCGACAGTCGGCTCTATGTGTCCCGGGGGGACCGCGTACACCAGCTCAGTCAGGACCAAACCGTCGCGGCGGAGCTGGTCCGGGAGGGCGTCCTCAAGCCCGAGCAGGTGGCTACCAGCCGCTGGCGCAACGCCCTGGCCCAAGCCATAGGCACCAAGGAGAGCGTTAAGCCCGACTACCTCCGCTTTGAGCTCGCGCCTGGCGACCGGTTCTTGCTCTGCTCGGACGGCCTGAGCAACTACTTCAAGGACGACGCTGGCTGGCTCACGAGCCAGCTCCGCCAAGAGGACCTCGAGGGGATCCCCAGCGAGCTGATCGACTTCGCCAACGCGGCTGGCGGATCGGACAACATTACGGCGGTCGTCGTCGAAGTCAGCGCCGAGCCGAGCGAGGACGCCTTGAGCCTCACGGCCTCGGTCACGGGACGGATCAACGCCGTCGGCGAGACCTTCCTCTGCCGCGACCTGAGCCTGGCTCGTCAGGCTCGCGTCCTCAGTCACTGCGAGCTCGAGACCTACTCGGCTGGAGAAGTCCTGGTCAAGGCCGGCGACCCGCTCCCCGGGCTCTTCCTCGTCGCTTCAGGTGCCCTCTGCCTCGAGGTGGAGGGTCAGACCGTCGACACCCTCGCGGCGGGCGAGTCCTTCGGGGCCAGCGCCATGGTCCTGCCCCGCGCGGCCCGCGTCACGGTCCGGGCTAGCGAGCCCTCTCAAGCCCTCCTCCTTCGGAGCGAGTCGATCCAGGAGCTGTCTCGCAGTCGACCTCGCCTCGGAATGATCCTCCAGCGACGAATCGCGCGTGAGCTGGGCCAAGCCCTCGAGGAGCGACTGGAGCAGGAGACGTCGCCGCCTCCTTCGCTGCGACCCTAGCTAGATCCTCCTAGCGAGGCAGGATCCGGATCAGGCCGCGCGCCGCGCGAGACTGATAGGCCGCCCAGAACTCGGCGCGACCGGGACGCTCGCTGGGCCAGGCGTCGGCGAGGAAGCGCTCGGCGCGGGCGCGTTGCCCGCAGGCCTCGAGCTCGAGGAGCGTCGCCCAGAGCGCGATCGGAGCCGACTCGCCGAAGTTCGTCCGGAGCTTCTCCGCGCGGAGGGAGAGCTCTTCGGCCGTCAAGGCGCGTTGAGGAAGGAGGTCTGGCGCCAGGCGCCAGCCTGCAGCGCTGTAGCGCATGACGACGCGCGGAGCGGGCGAGTCCGCTTGGCTCGCGCCGCGCCAGCCACGGAAGCTGTCGTCGTGGGTCTCGAGCTCGGGGCGCCCGTCCCCGTCTAGATCCCGCAGGCGGGTGTAGGGCCCGTGCCAGCCAGGGAGCTTTCTCAATGTGGGACGGTCTCCGCCGGTCAGGAGCCAGAGGCGAGCCCGACGGCCTGACCAGGCGCTGATCACGAGGTCAGCGGCGCCGTCGCCCGTCACGTCGTAACCGGCCTTACCCTCGAAGCTGAGGGGCGCGAAGCGCTCGGCTCGCAGCGTTCGACGCAGCTCGCCAGCTCGGACCGAGAGGGTCCGATCTCCAACCCGGAGCGCCACCGCCAGGACCCGCTTGGGCCGAGGTGCCGTGAGCGCTGGTGCGTTCGTCGTCTGGGGCGCGGCCTGAACTCGAGGCGCCGTCACCAGCCGGCGGGCCCCTCGACCCGGGCGAAAAGCCCGGCTCGGGGCGAGCTCACAGCGAAGGGCGAAGCCCTCGCCCTCCAGCGTCCAGGGGGACTCCTGGGGCAGGATCGGCGTCTCCTCGGCCGCAGCCGAGAAGGCGGCGCAGGACACGAAGAGAAGCGCAATGATCAAAGGACGTAGAGCGAACACGAGAGCCTCCAAGGGCTCTATCGGTCCCCGCTGCCCTTGTCCGTTGCACTTTCCTGAGGATCTTTCAGCCCGCACCCGCTTCCCGGGTGCGGATCCAGCGACCCCAACTCCCCTCCTACCTCAGGGCCTCCCAAACGGCGTCAGCGAAGTCGCTATTGGAGAAGGGCTTCTCTAGCAGCGTAAACCCGCCTACCAAGGCCTGATCGCGATAGCCGCTCAGGTAGAGGACTCGCTGGGTCGGCTTGCGTTGGAGGAGCTCCTTGACGAGGCCGACTCCTCCGAGACGTGGCATTACGACGTCGGTCACCACGAGATCGTGATTGTCAAAGCGCTCGAGCGCTTCGAGCCCGTCGCGCGCGACGGTGACGTGGTGTCCTTGCCCCTCGAGGACGAGTCGGATCAACTCCCGGAGCTCGCCCTCGTCTTCGACGGCGAGGATTCTGCCAGGTTTTGGAGCCGCTGCAGCGAGCGCTTCACCGCTCTCGGCGCTGAGCTCCGTCGTGGGAAGGAGGAGCTCGACGCTGGTCCCAGCGCCTTCGCTCGACGTGATGTCGACCTTGCCACCGGACTGAGTCACGATTCCGTAGACGACGGAGAGGCCGAGCCCGGTCCCGGTCTTCTTGGTCGTGAAGAAGGGCTCGAACACTCGCGGGAGGGTCTCGGCGTCGATGCCGCTTCCCTCGTCGCGGACGACGACTCGGACGGACTTGGGCTCTAGGACCTCCGTTCGAATCAGGACCTTGCAGGGGCCCTGCGTCGCCTCGCGAGCGTTGAAGGCCAGGTTCATTACGACCTGCTCGAACTGACTCCGATCGAAGAGGACGCTGGGCAAGCCGTCGGCGAGATCGAGTTCGAGCTCGCCGTCCTCCCCGAGGAGTCCGCGCAGGAGAACGTCTAGCTCGACGACGACCTTGTTCAGGTCGAGGGCGACCGGGGAGGCCTGCTCGAGTCGAGTCGTGGCCAAGAGCTTGCGGGTCAACTCCATGGAGCGCTTGGTCGCAGCCAGGATCGCCGTCGCGCAGGTCTCGGGCGAGGCCCGCTCCTCGAGGAGGAGCTCGGCGTAGCCGGAGATCACAGTCAGGAGGTTGTTGAAGTCGTGGGTCATGCCTCCGCTGAGGCGACCGACCGCTTCCATCTTTTGGGCGATCTGAAGCGTCGCCTCCTCCTTCTTGCGCCGCGTCAGGTCGCGGAAAGTGAGAATGAAGAGGTCCCGATCCCGCAGCCTGCGAAACCCGACGGCCATTTCGAGGGGGAAGTCCTGGCCATCTCGGGTCCCGACCAGCTCTTGGATCTCTCCAACGCCAGCTCGGATCCGCTCGAGCCCACCACCCGAGGCGCAGATCTGCTCGATGGGGGCCCCGACGAGGTCGTCGGCCGTGCGCCCAAAGAGGGCCACGGCTGCTGGATTCACGGTCTCGATCCGAGCCTCTCCGTTCACCGTCACGATGGCGTGGAACACGTTGTCGACGATCGCGTGTAGACGGGCCTCTGCCGCCTCCCGCTCTTGTCGCCACTGCGTCCAGGCTTGCCCGAACAGGAGCTGGGAGAAGGTCCCCGAGATTCTTCGGTCCTCCACCGACTCCAGCATCTCCACGATCATGGAGCCCTCGTGGACCTGAACGAGGTAGTGCAGGGCCGGGACCCCCTTGAGCTTTCCCTTGGACGTCGAGGCCTGACAAGGGAGGCCGGCTCCGAAGAAGATCTCCCCTTGCTCGCCGTCCTTGGCGAGGATCGTGACTCGCCCCGTGGACTGCTTAGCCTCGACGTTCCAGAGGACCTGAATCAAAGAGGTCTTGGAGAGATCGCTCCGAGTCACGAGGTGCGCGGTGTCCGCGGGCTTGAAGCGCTCGGTCTCGTGATCGTCTATGGCGTCGAAGCGGGAGTCGGAGTCCTTGTCCCACTCTGAGCCCACCGAGCCCAAGAGGTGGTGAAGGCGCTCGGGGCCGATCAAGGTGAAGGAGGTGATCCCGAAGCGCACGACCGAGCGCTGATCGAGGCGAGCGCACTGCCCCGGCACGAGTCGCTGGCCGTCGACATAGGTCCCGTTGGTGGAGTTCTTGTCCTCGACCTCGAAACCTCCCTCGATCTGACTCAGGACCGCGTGGAGCTTCGACACGCTGGAGTGCGGGATCGTGATCTCCGAGCGCGTGTCTCGCCCAACTCGGAGCGTCTCGCGATCGAGGGGATAGACCTGCCGCGCTTGATCTCCCAGGGTCGTCCCCGCGCGCAGCAGGAAGGGGTTGGGGAAGCGCTCGATGAACGCTTCTCGCTCCAGATCACGGTGATTCTTGCCGAAGGTCTTTAGGTCCACGTGCAGCCTCGCCCTGCAAGACTAACTAAGACCCCTCCAGGATTGGACTCCGCCCGCGAGAGGGAGCGCCCAGACTGTCCGAAAGTCTCCCTCGGCCGCCGCGGGCTCCTACATCAGGTCTTCGCTGGCGAGGTCCTCTTCGGTCGCCTCCGGGTTGACTCGGGCCAGCCCCGCCGAGAGCTCCTCGGCCGAGGTGTAGCGCTGCCCGAGGTCGAAGGTCACGTAGTGGGCCTTGTTGTGCTGGCTGTCGAGGATCAAGTGCCGCTTGTTCGGGATTCGCCAGCCCTTGTTGGTAGGGGTGTGCCCACAGAGGAAGACGTCGCACTCCATTTGGTCCGCGAAAGCGTCAGCCGTCTCAGGGGCATAGTCGCGTCCGTTGACCATGGCGTTGATCGCGCGCTGCTTCTTGAGCGGCTTCTCCGCGGCTTCCTCAGCGAGGTAGCTCTGACTGAGGGCCGGAACGTAGGCCCGCTTGGGGGTGCTGTGAGCCATGAAGACCCCAGCTGCAGGAGCGATCAAGGCCGCTGGCATGTCGGCAATGAACTTCCGGTACTCCGTCAGGACGTCCTCGTAGCGGTCGCGATACATGTAGGCCATGCCGCGGAAGAGGTAGCGGTTCAAGTATTTCCCGCCCTTGACCAGCTCGCGGTCGATGTGGACGGCGAAGTCGTGGTTCCCAAGCAAGTAGTAGACCCGCCCCGGATAGCGGGCTTGGAGCCGAATCGCCTCCATGATGGCGACGAAGCTCAAGTCCCGATTGTCAGCCGTTATGAGTCGCGAGTGGACGATCTCTTGAAGGACTAGGATTCGCTCGGGGTTGTTGTCTAGGTCCGCGAGGGACACGAAGCGCTTGAGGTTGTCCAGATTGCCGTGGAGATCACCGGTCAGCCAGAGCTCACCCGTGCTGGGGAGGACGACCGAGCGTCCGCGGATCTTGTCGTCCTTGGCCCGAGCCTTTCCGGCGCTCTTGATCAGCTCGATCGCTTCGTCGGCTTCGCTGGCCTCGAGCCGCGCGCTGCTCGCCTTGCGAGCTAGGCGGCGGATCTGCTCGAGGGCGTCGCCCCCGTCGTAGTCGACCTTGCTGGCGGCCGTCAGGGCTGCGGAAGCGCGTCCGCCACCGTGGGCTAGGTTGTAGCTGCGCGCGATCTCGAGCGCCTTGTCGAAGCGGGCCCTCTTGATCAGCTCCAAGAAGAGCCCAGTCGCGGCCTCGGTCACGTCGTCGTCGGGAAGCTTGAAGTCCTTGGCGCACTTGAGGGCCAGGTCAGGGCGCCCGGCCTCCATCTCGGAGCGAAATGCGCGCGCGCCGACCTCGCGGGCCTGGGCTTTGCCCATCCGCATCTGCTTGACGATTCGCTTGGCCTTCTGGTATTCGCTCACCGCTTCTCACTCTACACGCCGAGGGTGAACGCGCCCTAGACCGCGACCAGCCACCCTTCCGCGCCGAGAGGAGGGCAGGCTGCTCTAGCGGAGTCCCTTCAGCCCCTCCTCAGAACCGTAGGCCTCGGCATAGGCGCTGAGGTAGTGCTTAGGGAGCGGAAGACTGGAGTCGAGCTCGCGAGCCGCTCGCCAGATACTCAGGCAGCGCGTCTTCTCCTTCTTCAAGCGAACCCAAGAGTAGCCAAGGAAGTGCTTGACCTCTGCGACCTCGAGGCCCTTGAGGCTCGCGAGGTGCCGGCCGAAGAATCCCCGCAGCGTGTCGTTGTCGCTCTCGGCCAAGACGCGCAGCGCGAGGAGCTCCGCAGGTCGGCCCCCCAAAACCAAGTTGGCTCGCGCTTGGGCGCCATGATTGCCGCCACCCGCCCCCATGATGACCACAGGGGCGCTTCCGGCCGCTAGCGCTCCCCGGAGCGCCAGGACTCGGTAGTCACTCGCCCCAAGCAAGGCATAAGCGACTCGCTGGTTCTTGGCCGCTTCCTCCCGCTTGTTCAGGGCCAGGGCCGCCAGCCCCGCTAGGGCAAACCCCCGGGCGTCTTGGTGTTTCTCGCCCAAGCTCTGTCCCATGCGCTCAGCTTGAACGAACTGACCGGTCAGGAGCGCCGCGTGGGCGCTCGCGAGGAGCGCGAAGGGCCCGGGCTTGGTCTGACGCTCGCCGGACTCGCGGAGGGTCTCGAAGCCTTTGAGGGCCTCGCCCGCTAGACCCTGGAACCAGGCCACCTCGGCTCGGGCAAAGCTCGCCTCGTCTCCGCTGAGTCCGTAGCGAGAGGGGTCGTCGGCGAGGCGCCTTGCCACCGCCTCGACTTCGCACGCTCGCCCCCGTGCCAAGCGCATCCAGGTCGCGCGAACCTGCGCTTTCGCTGTCTCCGTCTCGAGCGCTCGGCTGAGGTAAAACAGGATGTCCTCCCAGGATTTTCCCTCGACGGCCGCGCGGGTCGCGACCATCAGGTCGCGCTGAGTCTGGGAGGCGCCGCTTGGGACGGGGTAGCGCTCGAGCGTCTTCGGCGGGAGGGAGCCTAGGGGTTGGACGTTGTGCCAAGGCCCTCCTAGCTGAGCGCTGGCCATCATGTCGGCGAAGGCCTTGAAGGCGGTCTGGGTGTCGAGCCGCTCCTCTTCACTCAGGAGGGAGGCTTCGGGCGCGTCGAGCGCAGCGTTGAATCCCTCCTCTTCCTCCTGACTCGCGCTCGCGGGTAGCGCGCCCCGAGCGACGTCCTCTGCTGCTCTCCCCGCTCGAGCCCAGTCCAGCCGAGCTTCCTCCTTCGCTCCCAACCTCTGCCGCGCTAGTCCACGAAGGACGAGGAAGCGGACCTCAGCCGAGCTGAGCTCCTCGTCTACTCGCGCGATCGGGATCGAAGCCGTCAGAAGCTCAGCGGCGTCCGAGTTCCGCTTGGCGCGCAGGAGCGCTGCCCCCCGACGCTCGACCAGCCCTAGATCCGTGTCCTGCTCGAGGAGCCGCGCGCTGGCCTCGAAGGCGTTCAGGGCGGTCGTGACCTCACCCAGCGCGAGCGCGAGGTCACCCTTTAGGCGAAGCGCTCGTGGGGAGGGCCCGCTGCGCGCCAAGTAGGCGTCCAGGGCTTTCCTTGCCCGCAGGCCGTCTCCTGAAGCCTGCAGGGACTCCGCGAGCTCGAGCTTGGACTCTGGGACTTCGCCCCCGGCCTCGATCAGGGCCAAGACGCGCTGCGAGTCCTCGCTTGCTCCCACCAGGCGCGCCTTGGCCAGCGAGCTCTCGGGTCCGTCTCCCTTGGCCAAGCGCGCTAGGAGATCAGGGGCCCGGACCTGGTCTCCGGCAGCCTCGTGGGCCAACGCTCGCAACCAGAGCGCCTGTGGGCTCCGGCGCTTGCCAAGGACCTCTAGGGCCCTGCGACTGCGGCCTCGAGCCAGGAGGAGTCTGACCTCGAGCAGGTCCAACCGGGACTGGAAGGCGACCCAGTCCTCTGAAGCGCGGGCCCGCTTGAGGATCGACTTCAAGTCGGACCAGGGCGCTCCGCGCCGCGCTGCCAGGTTCAGCTCGCGAGTCGCCTCGAGCGCCGCCAGCCGATCAGCGGGCAGTGGCGGCTGGACCTTCCTCAAGCCAGCGAGGTCCAGGTCTCCGGTCCAGGTCTTCCAATCCGCGAGGAGCGGGGCCCAGTCGTAGCCTCGAGGGGTGCTCGGCGTGGGCTCGGGGGAGGCTTTGGGCGAGGCCCCTGGCTTGGGCGCGCTCGCGACCGGCGTGGGGGGAGCGGCGCGACCGCGCTGCGAGTAGACGAAGGCGGTCGTCGCGAAGAGCGCTGCCGCCGCTAGGAAAGCGCCCGCTGCGAGGCGAGTGCGCTGCGGCCCCAAGCGCCGGCCAGCCAACACTGCCGCGAGGTCCGCCGCCATTTCCCGGGCGTCTGGGTAGCGATCCTCGGGGTCGCTCTCCATGGCGCGCGAGACCACGTGATCCAACCCGACGGGTAGGTCTGGGACGCGGCTCCGCGGTGAGGGAGGTTGTCCGTCCAAGACGAGCTCCATGAGCTCTTGGGCAGACTTGGCCACGTAGGGGCGCTCGCCGGTCAGGACCTCGAACAGGATCGTCCCTAAGGCGTAAATGTCGGCGCGGTGATCGAGGTCGGTCTCGCCGCGGAATTGCTCGGGCGACATGTAGTAGGGCGTTCCGAGCCAGTCGCCCGTGGCGGTCATTGTTTGGGCGAGGGTCCGATCACGGGCCAGGCCGAAGTCAGTCACTCGTGGACGGTTGAGCTCCGTGTCGAGGATGATGTTCCCAGGCTTGAGGTCGCGGTGGATCACCGAGCGATCGTGGCAATGAGCCAGCGTCTCGGCGAGCTGGCGGCAGAGCTCGGCGCCTTCCTCCCAGGGGAGCCGACCGCGCTCCCGCAGGACTGCCTTGAGGTCCTGGCCGGGCGAATACTCCATCGCGTAATAGAGGCAGTCTTGAATCCGCCCCACGTCATAGACCGAGATCACGCCGGGATCGCGGAGCTTGCTTCCGATCGCCGCCTCGAGCTCGAAGCGCGCGATGGTCTCGGCATCGGGCGTGGTGTCGTCGAGGAGGACCTTGATCGCAAACTCACGCTCCAGCCCCGGACGCCGCGCTAGGAACACGACGCCGTTGGCGCCCCGTCCCAACTCACGCTGTAGGTGGTATCCGCCCAAGACCTGTCCGGGCGCCAACTCGGATGGGGCCCGAAAGCGAGTCGAGCCGAAGGCTTGGCGCACGAAGTCGCTGTCTGCGGGCCCCCGCGACGCGTCTGGACCGGGCAGGGGGAAAGATCCTGAACTCGTCCGCTGGGTAGGCAAGGGAGCCAGCCCACCCCCACAAGGGCATGCGAAGGAGGGTCGACTGGCGAGTCCGTCGTGGCTGGTTCGCCAGCCGCATGTTGGGCAGCCAAAGGAGAGGCTCATCACCTCCCGCAGCAGCCCGGTCGCCTCGAGAGACGAGAGCCACCCCTGATCGACGACGATTTGGACCGCGCTCTGGTGGCTAGGGGGAGCTCCGGCGAGCTGGGGAAGTGCCCCCGGAGCGAGCGCTCCGCGCTCGATGGCTAAGCGAATGAAGGCTTCGTCTTGAGCGCTCAGCACCGCGGCGCGCCTCCAGCCCACCTTCCCTCAGGCCAAGCTCTCCCTGCCGAGGCTTGAGGTCCGCCGGCCACTCCTAGAGAGAACAAGACCGGAGGAAATCGATTCAACCTAGCCCGCCGGATCAGCGTCCGAAGCGCTTGGAGCGCCGCTTCTTGGCCATTTCCTGGAGCTTGCTCGTGTCGACCTTCTTCTTGGACGAGGCCTTGGCGCCAGCCTTGCCCTTGCCCGCGAGCTTCTTGGAGGTCTTCTTCTTCTTCTCGTCCCCCCCAGCCTTCTTGGCCGCGATCTTCTTGGAGGTCTTCTTCTTGCCAGCGGCACGCTTGCGAGGACGTGCAGGCTCTTTCTTCTTGCCGCCAAAGAGGCGACCGAAGAAGCCCTTCTTGGGTTCGGCCGGCTGGCGACCGCTGCCCGCGTCGTCGTCGTCGTCGTCGTCGTCGTCGCCGTCGTCGTCTT
>Ga0316204_10001524_pt1 | contig 61580 bp, 57 predicted proteins | sample 6monrhotite_MG_2_FD_205661 | JGI IMG/M metagenome (GOLD analysis project Ga0316204, IMG submission 205661) | Microbial mat bacterial communities from mineral coupon in-situ incubated in ocean water Damariscotta River, Maine, United States -... | ecosystem: Environmental > Aquatic > Marine >...
ATGCCGCTAGTGCTGCACTTTTTGCACATAATCACTATAACAAAGAAAATACAACCACTTACCCCTCACTTACCCCCCTATATATTCGCCCGCCAGATGCTATTATTCCTAAAAAAGTTTACACATCACAATCCTAACATTAGTAAAGCAATATGCCTTCTAGCACTGTAGAAATTACCATTACCAATGAAATAGATACAATAATGGTTAAAAAAATTTCATCCATGCATTGCTCCTGCTTCACACAAGGATGGGAGTTTGAAACAATGCTACAAACCTTAATCACACCAGGAACAATTGGCTGGTTACATTACACTGATGACAAACCCAAAACTCCTAACTCATTTGCAATAACCCGCATGATTGCTCCTGAGGCTGAAATACTAACACTTGGCACAATTCCAGATCAACAAGGGCAAGGCAAAGCCTCCCAATTGCTGCATGACATCACACATTCCATGCAACATAATTATGACATTGATAGTCTTTATTTAGATGTAGATGAAAATAATAAATCAGCTATTGCATTGTATAAATCAGCACAATTTGCCGTTTGCGGAAAACGGAAAAACTACTATACATCTAAAAATGGAATCCAATCTGATGCATTACTTATGACCAGGAAGTTATAAATCCACCCTAGAATTATTACCTTCTACTATATTTATACCGTTACAGAAGACTGCTTGAGGTCTTTAACCAGCTTCCACATATTGCTGCCATGAGACCCTTTAATTAAGACATAATCACCTACCTGAATATCGGCCTGCAATAGAGGGAGAAGATCCTCTGCCTCCCCTACATACTCAGCAAGAACACTAGGCGGCAATTGGTGAGCCAAATGCTTCATTAAATTACCCGCACAATAAACACGATCAATTTTCTGACGCATAATATATTCAGATAAGTTTGCATGCAAAAATGAACTTTTTTCTCCCAACTCAAGCATATCACCCAACACCGCAATTGACCTCGCCCCTTTACCAAGCTCTTTACGAATAGCCAGCACTTCCAATGCAGCCCTCATGGATGCTGGACTTGCATTATATGCATCATCAATTAATGTATAGCTTCCACTTTTCTGACCAGAAAATGGAATAGGTAAAACCGAAGATTCCCCCCGTCCTGAAGGCGGGCACCACTGCTCCATAATTTTCGAGGCCTTTTCTACATCAGCTCCAATTGCCTCAACCGCGGCTAGGGCAATAACACTATTTAATGCATGATGCTCACCAAGAACCGGTAGTACATATTGCAATTCCAAACCAGCTATCTTAGCTCTAATTTTTTGTCCACCAGCGTATGGCTGAACAGAAATAAGCTGAGCCTCATATTCATCACGCAGTCCAAATCTAACAATTCTTCCTACCCCTTGTCGCTGAGCCTCTTGCATCAGTAAAGAGTAATATGGAGAATCTCCAGGAATAACGGCCACACCTCGAGCATCCATAGATAGGAATATTTCTGATTTTGCCGCAGCAATTTCACTCTCATTTGCAAAAAATTCTAGGTGCACAGCTTCAATTGCAGTAATAATGGCAACATCAGGGCGTACCAAACCGGTTAAATCTTTAATCTCACCTGCATGGTTCATTCCCATTTCAAATACGCCATATCGGCAATCTTCTTCCATACGAACTAAAGATAATGGCAATCCTATATGGTTGTTAAGGTTACCTTCTGTTGCACTTGTTTTATCCTGGTCTGATAGAACAAATCGTAACATTTCTTTTACTGTAGTCTTGCCAACACTACCAGTTACACCAATAATACCACTTCTAATCCTTTCACGACGATACCTAGCCATTGCCTCAAGCACCTTCATCACATCCGGCACAAGCACAAGTGAAGAATTCATATCCATACCATCTGGAATATGAGAGACAATCGCGGCAACAGCACCCTTTTCAAGAGCCTGCGCTACATAATCGTGACCATCAAACTTCTCGCCTCCAATCGCCACAAATACATCCCCTGGATTCAGGGTCCTAGTATCAATAGACACACCATCAGCCTGCCAAGAGCCTTCTGATTCTCCTCTAACTATTTGGAAGATATCAGCCGCCGTCCACAGCACCATATTATTGATCCTCCATCTTTTGTACGCTATTGATTACAATTTCTGCATCACTAAAATGGTTACGATTCTCACCAATTATTTGAAATGTTTCGTGACCTTTACCCGCGATAACCAGAACATCACCTGTAGCAAGATTTGCAATAGCTTCTTTAATGGCAGACTCCCTATCTGCAATCTCTTTTGCATCCGGACATGCCACTAATATCTGCTTACGTATATATTCGGCATCCTCCATTCGTGGATTATCATCTGTAATAATAATATTATCGGCATAAGATGCTGCAATTTTTCCCATCAAAGGCCGCTTGCCTGCATCACGATTTCCTCCACAACCAAACACTACATGCAATTTCTCAGAGGCATGACTTTTTGCTGCTTTTAACACATGCTCCAGCGCATCAGGTGTATGCGCATAATCCACCAATATAACCGCACCTTTTTTACATGATGCAACATGCTCCATACGCCCTTTTGGAGAATGAACCTTAGTACTAGCAGCTATAACTTTTTGTACTATTTCAGGTGAAATTTTTTCTTCCCTTCCTAAAAAGCTAGCCAAAACCAATCCTATGGCACAAAGCATGTTGGATATTTGAAATTCACCAATCAAATTATAACTAACTTCATAATTTCTACCAAAAACTTCAAATATATTATCAGATCCACTAGTAACAGGGCTATATTCCAACCACCTAAAATCCCATCCCTGATGACCATATGACCATACATTTATGTTAAGGCGCTCACAATATTGAGCAAAATCTGCAGCAGCAGAATCATCTGCATTAATAACCGCTACACCATTAGACTCTAGCACACCTGTGAACAATTTTAATTTAGCGGCAAGGTAAGCCTCCATTGTATGGTGATAGTCTAAATGGTCTTGTGTTAAATTTGTAAATCCAGCGGCTTGTACCGTTATGCCAGCAAAGCGCTTCTGCGCTAGACCATGACTTGATGCCTCGATAGCTATATACTCACACCCCTCCCTAGCTGAAGACTCTAACATATGGTGTAGTGTTGCGACATCTGGTGTTGTAAGTACTGATTCTGGCGCTTCTTTTGGAATATTATTGGCCTGACTATATACAGCACCAAGAGTACCGATACTTCCTCCTTTTTTTCCTAATTCTGACCATATCTCACGACAGAAATGCACGACAGAACTTTTGCCATTTGTTCCCGTTACAGCAACACGGTAACGAGGCTTTAAATGGTGCAAAACGGCGAGCATTTCACCAGCAACTTGACGAGGATTAGCATGAAAAACTATATCCACCCCATCAGGAACATCCAGTGGTTTTTCAGATAGAATAGCTACAGCGCCATTGCTTATTGCATCCTCTATATAACAAGCGCCATCATCAACATCACCACTAATAGCCACAAATAACGATCCTGGCTGACATTTGCGTGAATCCACACAAACTGCCGTAACATTAGCACTAGGTTTTTGCTCATAATGCACCCCATCAACACATAATAACAGATCAGTAAGCCGCAATTTCTGCCTCCTTCTGCTTATATTCAATATGCAATTTTTCTGTCAACATTTGAGAATCCTCATCCTGTGGCGCAATACCAAGTACTGGAGCCATACGTGTTACTACATTTTTCACAACAGGAGCAGCTGTCCATCCCGCTGTTGCATAACCAAAACTATTCTTTGTTGGCTTTGGCTCATCCATCACAGTTAATACCACATAACGCGGATTATCCATAGGAAATGCTCCCATAAATGATGTAACTAACCGCCGCTTATCATAACGCTTACTATTTGTACCTGGCTTTTCAGCCGTTCCTGTCTTACCACCAACAACATACCCCTTTGCAGCAGCCTTGCCACCTGTTCCATCTTCATCCGCTACGACAAGGCGTAATAACCGACGCATTTTCTCTGATGTATCTTTACTTATTACTCTTGTTGGCTCACCACCTTGCCCTTTTAGCAATGTAGACTGACGATACTCACCACCATTAACGAGTGCTGCTGCTGCTGCTGCAACATGCAACGGAGTAACTGCAATACCATGACCATATGATATTGTCATGGTATGAACCCTTCCCCAATGCTCTGGCCAAAGTGGTGTTCCTCGCTCTGGCAATTCCACATCCAATCCACTCAATAGTCCCAAACGGGATAAATAATCTTGCTGCACCTCTTTACCAACCACATCAGCAATTTTTGCAGTACCAATATTAGATGAGTACATAAAAATTTCAGGCAGATTCATCTCACGCTTTTCGCCATGATAATCTCTTATCCGAAATCGGCCTATTTTTACTGGCTTTGTGGCATCGAACCGATCAAGAAAACCAACCTTTCCTGAGTCTAGAGCCATCGCCATTGTGAAAGCCTTAAAAGTAGATCCCATTTCATATATACCAAGTGTACCGCGATTAAATGCACTAGTAGACTCCATATTTTCTGGAAAATTAGGGTCAAAATCAGGCAAACTAACCATTGCCAGAACTTCTCCATTATGCACATCTAACACCACTCCAGATGCACCAATGGCCTTATGCTCTTCCATCTTTTTTGTCAGCTCTTCATGTAAAATATCCTGCACACGAATATCCACAGTAAGCTGTAGAGGATCTGGATTTTCAATGGCACGCTCAGGTATCTGCAAATAATGCTCCATACTCCTTTCTATTCCCATTAACCCATGACCATCCTGACCAACAACCCCCAATATATGCGCTAACAAGTTACCTTGTGGGTAAGAACGTTTTTCTTCCACTCGAAACATCAAGCCTGGATCCCCAAGCTTATTAACAGCCACCTGCTCCCAAGGATGTAGGTTACGCTTTATCCATACAAACCCCTTACCAGAAGTTAGCTTTTCATAAACACTATCATAGTCAAGCTCTGGAAAAAGACCTACCAAACCTTCGCTTGATAATTTAGGGTCCAGTATCCTTTTTGCATTCGCATATAAGGAAAATGTCTTAAGATTTGTTGCCAATAAAATACCATTACGGTCAACAATAGAAGCACGTTTCCAATGCAGTGAATTATCATAGCTAGCAATATGTTGACGAACTGTTTTACTATCTACACCGCTTAGGTCTACTAGCCTTGCAATTATGGTCAAAAAACACAGACAAAAAAACACCAAAACGAATAACATCCGTTGCCTACTAACAGCCAATGCCTCTTTTACTGAACCATCTAGCTGTATTGATGTTTGATTATATCCCTTCACACATTCACACCTGCATATACTAAGCTTTAATACCCGTCTAACTTAATCTTCTACTAATCTAGTGAACTGACCATTACCCCACGTAAGGGCGCTGACTTTACATCCTTAACCTGCTCAATAGTTACCATGTCTAAGTCTAGATAGCGCTGAGACATTTCCTTTAACCTATCTGGCTTATTTAGATATGTCCACTCAGCTTTTAATACATGTATTGCTTCTTTATCATTTTTAATCTGTTTATTAAGGCTTGCAAGCTCATTACGCATGGATTGAACACGGCTTTCTACTTCGAAAACACCAAACGCCATTACCAAAAAAACCATCACCCCTAAAACAACCATTGGCTTAATCATAGTGCACTCCTTGCATTTACAGGCTACCTGCCCTGATTATTATAATTACTCATTAATTACTTACCGGCACTTCCGTCCTACTAACCACTCTTATCTTAGCTGAACGCGCTCGAACATTACTTCCAACCTCTTCAGCCGAAGGCTTTATTGCCTTCCGTGTTACCATCTCAAACACCGGAGGAATTCCAGCTTCCTCTGGCAATGGCTGATAACGTGAATAACTTTTCTTTTTCCCCGATTTTTCCTGCATATAATGTTTGACGATAGCATCTTCCCCGGAATGGAAAGTAATTACTACTAACCGCCCCTTTGGCAGAAGGATCTCTTCTGCTGTATCTAACGCACGTTCCAGTTCCCCCAATTCGTCATTTACCCAAATACGAATTGCCTGAAATGTACGTGTAGCAGGGTCGATGCTATCGTTGTACTTTCTTCCTACTGTGCGCTGCACTACACCCGCCAATTGTGCTGTTCGCTCAAATGGCTCATCTTCCCGCTGCGATACAATTGCCCGCGCTATATAGCGAGACTTCTTCTCCCCACCATAGCGATAGATAATATTCGCAAGTTCCTCTTCGGATGCATGATTGATTAAATCCGCTGCAGAGCGCCCCCCAGCGCTCATACGCATATCCAACGGACCATCTTTCTGAAAAGAAAAACCACGGGATGGAGTATCAATCTGCATAGATGATACTCCAATATCGAGAAGGATGCCGTCAACTCCATACACACCTTGCGCTGCCAGCAACTCTTTCATGTTGCCAAAACACCCTTCAATAAACACTAAACGATCACCAAACTCTTCTTGTAAGGCTTTCGCAAATTCTTTCACATTTGGATCTCTGTCCAAAGCATATACCGTACACGAAGTTGATTCCAACAATGACCGCGTATGACCGCCAAAGCCAAAAGTTCCATCAACATAAATTTTCCCAGACTCTGGTGCCATATATTCCAACACCTCTTTTGCCATTACAGACACATGAGGGCGCGAAGGCACATTATCTAATGTATTATTCGACATTCTCACCTCCCCGTTTAGCATTTTCATCCCGTCGCCCATGCAAACTTAATGAACCACGATTTTTACGAGCAAAATCACGAGCTTTGTTGGCATATTCTTCATATTTTTCTGGTGACCATATTTGAAACGTCTTACCTTTACCTACAAAAACAGCCTGATCACTAATCCCTGCTTCTTGCAATAATTTCTCTGGCACAACAACGCGCCCTTCACCATCAAATGACAATTGCATGCTTTCACCCAGAATACTCACTGCAAAAGCACTATGCTCATCTGAAAACGGATCTAACTCATCTATACTTTCGCTTAAACGCTCAATACGCTGCATACCACAAGCCTCAATACAGCCATCTACAAAAGAGGGATATGCAACGATGCCATGGAAATTTTCATTTTGTAAAACAGAACGGAAGAGGGCGGGGATCGAAACTCGACCTTTTTTGTCAACTTTGTTGGCGTATGTGGAGAGAAACAAAGCCATCGCAATTATGCTCTATACAAAGTCCCGCCCTCCTGGCCCCATGCTTTCTGTTGAGAGAGAGAGATGTTATTATGGGATAACATGGGAACATATGGGAATATACCCACTTTTCATGCCCCATGTCAACATATAATTATAATAGTGATGTATTTTTTGCACATTTTATAAAAAAATTATAATTAACCTCAGGAAATACAAAAATTACCTTTAGGTGAAAATACTTATTATTCAAATACTTATAATAAAGCACACAAAAACACAGCATACTTTCCCATACAATCCCATTAATAACCCCATATAATCCCATAGGCAACACCACACCCCACCGCAATATACATTCCACACAACAAGCCAAAGACACTTGCCTCTATCGCCCCTCTCTCTTATGCTCTGCACGATATACTGCACATGATGCCAAAACACAGGGAGCCCTATACAGTGATTGTGATTGATATTTTAAAAACCATTCCCCAAGCTTTTTTCCGCCCGCAAACCTACACCAGAGTTGCTACGGAATGGACAGGAATAGGAATACTTTACATATTAATTACAGCAGCAGTCTTTATTATCCCCTCCTATTTTTATATCAACAACTTCATTAGCAATATTTTTTATGACGCCCCAAAAAGCTTGGATGACAGAGCACTAGACAGTAATTTTATACCCGATTCAGAAACCGCCTCCTCCCTGCCTAGAGCACTAAACCCAAACCTTGCTACCATTGCTAGCCAAATCCCTATAATGACTTTTCATAAAGGAGTGTTGAATTTTGATGGCGCACAGCCTTACAATATCTACCACCCTGAAAACGGAACCACCATGATGGTTATTGACACTGAAAAAAGCATTTCAGACTTTTTACTAGAAACTCCACCATCAGATAGTGATAAAGAAATAACGGAAAAAGATAGTATCACCCCACCTACAGAAATTGTTTTCCTACTAAAAGATGGCATATATTTACGCTGGATTGATGGCACACCCGTTTCAGCTACATGGAGTGATATAAATCGCTCTTTTCAATTTGATGACAGCACAGAAATTACTATTGACCAAAATATAATTGAAGGGTGGATACGCTACATGTCTACGATGACACCCTTCTTTTCTACCGCACTTTCGTTTGTCTTATGGCTTCAGCTCATTGTAGTTTTTGCACTACAAACCATGCTTATCGCAATTTTAGCCATCATTGCCGGACCTAATTTTAGCTTCCCTAAACTGCCTTTTGAAGCACTGCTACGCGTCTCCGCCCTAGCTGCCACACCAGCATATCTGCTAGAAGCAATAAGCTATACTTTTGAGTCCCCTGTTTTTGCATATAAACAATGGACATTTATGGCGATTCACTGCACCTATATGTATATAGGACTTGATGCTATTAAAAAATCGGGTCTTTTTATAAACACTTCTCCCGATAATGAAGCCAAGAAAGATTAAGCCAGATGGTCTATAAGCCGGGTTTTGTACTCTGCATGCAAGCACACAGGTGATAGTTATTCATCTAGGACGCATATTACTATACGCCTCAAGCAGCCTACCCGAACGGCCAAGCGCAGAGTATCGCCTGCATATTGCACACCGCTCCTATTTGGCCTTGCTCCCGGTGGGGTTTACCCTGCCGCATTCGTTACCGAATGCGCGGTGCGCTCTTACCGCACCATTTCACCCTTACCCAACTTTACATCAGGCGGTATAATTTCTGCGGCACTTTCCCTAGAGTCACCTCCGCCGGGTGTTACCCGGCACCGTTACCCTGTGGAGCCCGGACTTTCCTCTGATAAGTTAACACCTATCAGCAACTATCCAACCATCTGGCAAGTGCGTCATACTATACAAAATAAACTGGATCAAATACAAAGATACTTCAAGACCCTTATAAGCTGAATATTACTACCTTTTAAAAAGATCGTTGCAGCAGCCCACTACCCCAATATCACCTATTTCTAAACATACATTTAGAAATAGTAAACTTAATAACAGAGTAATTTCTTATTAGTTTACTCGCTTTATATTAGTCACTTTCCAAAGCTGCGGCTGCTTGGTCATATCAGTTAAAAATGTCATCATCTTACTATTAAGGTGAGAAAGGTTTTCTGACTCATGCATCATATTAGGAAACGCCATCTTAAGAAGTTGCATCATTTTATCTCCCGTATAAAATATTTGGATCCCCTTATCTCCACGACTATAAGGAAAGACAAATCCCCCATCATTATTTTTAGATTTGACCAACATAATATAATGCCCCTCATGTAAATAGCTACGCACATGAAAAGCCTCATCACCTTTGGAAAGGGGAGAGAAAACTCCTTGTGCATCTTTTTTAGGTGAATCAAGGATGTAATAGTCTTTGTTTGGGGTGAATCTATAATATTTCGTTTCTTTTGGGCTTTTTTCTGCCCGCTCTTCTACTAACTCCCACGTCCCCTCCAACGCACGGTGCATAATAGCATCTTCCCATTGCGTGCTTAAATCCTTTACACCAAGGCATGCTGTTAGCATTAATAAACAACATAACAGTAACTTTTTTAGATAAAATCACCTTAGCAGCCTAGGGTTTTTAAACTATTGCCTGTCTAATGGTTTAACGATACTATTCACAAACACCATCAATAGCCACAGGAGGCACTATATGCGTACCCGTCTAGCACTCGCTGCAATCGCAGTTTTTTCTATCACACTAAGCCCTGCAATATCCCGCGAAGCAATTGCCAAAAGCATCCGTATACAGAGCGGCATTTCACCTACAGGTCATTACAACCCCTGCCAATATGGCAATTGCCCATCCTTCAGCTACAACTCATGCAGCAGTAATTTTTCTGCAGATACATATGTAATTCAAGGAGGCAGCGTTATTGCTGGTAAAAAACCAAAAGAATCAAAAGTACAACTTGATACACAGTTAGAAGACTTAACATCCTACCTAAAAGACCAACACCCCGATGCAAAACTAATTCGCAAAGGAACTGTTCGTCTTTCAAGCCAAAATCGTGGCAAATATAACTTTAAAAACCAAGTAGAATCCGTTCTGACAAACTATACCGTTGGTGAAAAATTGGAAATTGAAGTACCTGCGGATGCTGATATCGATGTAATATTAGAAGATATTGTAACAAAAGGCTTCAACCGCATCGGAACCCAATGGGCACAAGGACGCAATAATAGCAACTTACAGCCCGTTATATTCTACCGCACCTCAGACCTACGCAAAACATTTGATAACCATGCAAGCACCTGCATGAAGCAAGCATGGACCCAATGGTGCAAGCAGCAACCTCAAGGCAATCACCAAATGTATTGCCATGCAGACTACGCAGAAGTGGAAAAACACTTGAACATACAATATATGTATGTCAACGGCCCCCAAATTACGCGTAACAATAACAGAAGCAGCACTCTTAATATCCAATACCCTTGGTCAGCCCAAAATTTTGATGATGTGCTATTTTCAGGCGGAGAAGACGTTAATTTAACTGGAAATTTAACCATACAACTCTCCCCTATGCCACTGAATAAAAAAGATAAATAGACCAAACTAATGTTTAGTTTTACAAATAAGGGTTGGATGATTAAAGTTGTCCAACCTTTTTTTGTGTGCTAGAATCCCATTGTCTTTTTTCAGTTGTATTACAACTTTTCAGCAAATCTCTTTGCTATTTTTTATCTAAAAGGAAGATTACCATGATGGAATCTATATCAAAAACTCAGGAACCTGTTCGTGTATCCGCTGCATTAATAGTAACTACTTTATTATTTGCTGCCATATATTCGTTTATTCCTAACATCTGGGAAACAACCATTATACCATCCACCTCCTCTCTACCAATGATCTTTTTTGACATTGCTGGAAGCCTTGGAGTTGCGATGATTTGTTTTGCACTTCTTGCCCTCAAAGCAGACGTAATTGACAAAAATGGTATGTTTGTTTTTTTTGCTATATCATCACTCGGAAGCTTTTTGCACCTAATTTCGTTTTCATATGAAGCTTATTACAACCCATATGGAGTAACGCTTGATTTGGTTTTTGCAGCAGCAGGAATACGAGGAATGATAAAAACTAGAGGACTATACTATATCAATAAGGACAAACTAAAGCTTTGGTTTTCCCTTGTTGCCATACCATTAATTCTCTTTATGTCAATATATTACACTATCTGGATTTCAGGATGGGCACCACAATGGGAACACTCTATTCTTGAAATTTTAGGATGGATTGCAGGCATTGGAATTTTGGCAACGTTTATCGGTCAAAATCTCGGATGGATGGATGTACACGAAACATGGTTTAAAAACATATATCTCACAGGCGTTATATGTTATGTAATTATGCTATTTTTCGGTACGTTTAACCCATTTACACTCGCTCTAGAATCTGTACTGATAGTATATTTTTTATATCCGATTCGTAACGTGATGCAAAAAATACTTTTGACAAAAAACATCTAACCCAAATGTAGCCCCGCTACTTCGCTCCGACAACCCCCAAGGTTCCGGAGCCTTTTTTTTATTTTTTCAGCCACTATTTTTACTAAACAAAAAGCAACATATAAAAATTTTACTTCACCTTAAGTAATTTATTCAAACGATAGTCACACCATGTATCCCATATGCCGTCCAGCCTTATTGGCATAAAACGACGCTGGAATGCCTGAACAATTTGCGACATATTAGGACCAAAATAACCATCTACTTCAACAGAATATCCATATTTCCTCATCCTACTCTGCAAGTCATATACCCGATCATTACGCATCCCTATTTCTACACCATCTTCATAAGGCGTTTTTTTGGGAATATCTGGAAATACACCAACTCCCTTTTCTGCCATCCACTTCCAATCAAATCGCTCTCCGGGGTCTTGTTTACGTAATGGCGCAATATCACTATGCCCTACAATATTATAAGATGGAATTTTATATCGCCCAAGAACACTAAGACAAAGTTCAGCAACGGCCTCCATTTGCTCTGCAGGAAAACGACTATAACCAAACTCATGACCGGGATTAACAATTTCAATACCGATAGAATAATGATTGATATTATCCCTACCTCGCCATTTACTCACACCAGCATGCCACGCCCTTTTATCCTCATCCACTAATGCGATTACATTACCGGTCTCTTCCACCATATAGTGACTACTAACTTCCGCTTTGGGGTCACACATACGGTCCAATGCATCCTGCGCGGTTGGCATACCTGTATAATGCAGTACAAGCATGTCTATTTCTGCACCTTCTGGGCGCACATTAAAATTTGGAGAAGATATATGTTCCATATAGATTTTATGACTTTTTATGAAGCAACTTTATAAGGCAACCGCTTTTCTTAAGCGACGCTCTTGCTTAATTACAGAGAATGCCTCACTCAACAAAGCAATACGACGATTTACCAGCGCAATAATTTCTGGCGCTGCAGATAATAATGCCAACTGGTCAGGGTGGTAGTCTCGGACCATATTACAATAGCGGCTACGCAAATCTTCATAAGACACTGACTTTGAAACCCCTAAAACAGAATAAGGAGAGCCGCTAGTGGGGAGGATGTGCCTCTCAAAAAAGCCCTGACATACATCACGACCACATCCAAACACATCCGCCACACGCAGCAAAAACGATATCTCCTTCCCATTTAGGGGACCGTCCGCCACCGCCAAATTACATAACGCCTCAACAATACGACTATGCATCCGCCGATTTTCAGGAAAAAAAGCCATAATCCGCCTTGCATAATGCTCATAAGAGACACTCTCCATGCCAGCCTCTATCAGCAAAGAATCCACCTTTTGATGCACTTGAATATCCGGAAAGGCTGAATAAAACCCTTCTATTTCCTGAGGATTAACCTTCCCATCAACTTGACAAAGCTTTCCAGCCAAAGCAACTATCAAAAAATCATGCGCAACATCGCGCACATCATGTTTGTAGTTCTCTAACTGCTCAAGCTTATCATCATTACTATGAAGAAATGTTTGCGGCGCAAAAAATTTGCGCACTGCATTTGCCAATCTTGGCATAAAACCCCCACGTCCTGTCAAACAGGTATTCCACATCAATTGCGAACTTTAGCCTACGTGGCGGATTATTATTTTTCTCATCCTGAGATGCATTCATTTTACGCACACGCCCCCTTAAAAACAAGACGTGTTAACATCACACTATTGCGACATCTAGGACACACGCCCCCTGTGCTGCAATTTCCTGACTGGCTAATCCTCCCAAGCTCAACTCCCCGTTGGTCAGAAGATCAGCCCCTAAATCCGCCAGAAGTTCGGTGCCACGGTGGGCAATCACCAGATTCGTTGCTACGCCTCCCTCAACTTGAACAAAAGCGCGGGCATAATAACCACTACTTTGTGCTTCCAGCGATGGCTGCACATCAAGCTCCTGCCAACCGTTAAGTGTCAATGTTGATGCAATGCCTGTACCAAAATCACTATAGGAATGCTCCGTAAATAATCCGGCTTCTATCAATGTAATGTTCTGTGTCATAACTTAATCCTTTTCCTGGCTTTGTTGTGGTTGTACGACTTCCTTTGTCATTGCCGATGCCGCCTTCCAGCGCATTCGTGCCGCTGCCACCATCAAGTACATCGTCACCTGAACCGCCGATCAGCGTGTCGTTCCCAGCACCGCCCTGCAGATTATCATCATTCGCACCGCCAGCTAGCGTGTAATTGCCATCCCCACCAAGCAGCACCCGACTTTCCTAAAACAATATTGGAAAGCGCATCGGTTAAAATGCTTGAGCTATAATCTGATTCAAGGAAGTTATCAACTGCAACGCTGGCGTCTCTAACGGTTGATAGCGCATTCACCTAACTGGCAGCCCTAACGCATCAAAGATAACATCATAGCTGACTGAATTAAATACAGACTGTTTCCTGATGCAGGAGTAGTTGGAAATGTATCACGAAGCGCTTGCAATTCATCATGTTGCGCGGTTGTCAGTGTAAATACCATTTTTATTTCCTTTTTTGATTGTTGATTTTATTTGTGATTTCCATTTCTTCGACTTCTTGAATCACCATTTTTTCTGTATTGTCAATGTTTTCAGCAGGATATGCCTTTTCGCCATTTCTAAACTGAATCCAATAATCAAGTCCTTTGTCATTGAACATCATACGGCATGTACGTCCATAAATTGCATGCCAAGGGTTCATTGGTTCTGCTACGGGTAAACATCTTTTTGGCAACTCAGCACGGTAGCGAGCAATACTAGGATTAGGAGATTTTCCATTGTTATACTCAATTGATAGCCTAACTGTAATTTTCTTATTACCACAATCTTTTTCATCAGAGCATGCAAGTGGTATTACGTCAATTGACACTCCATTTGCCTTTATTGCGGGAGCATCCTTGCGTTGGCAAATTTCTGAACCAGTTGCATGACTATCAATCGAGTTATGTGTATAGTTATTTCCTGCAATACTAAAAACATCCTTCCTCGGGAACGCAAAAACCCTATCAGCAATTTGCACCCGTAGCGTTGCACTAGCCAAGCATGCAGGATCAACAGAATTACGTATTCTGTCGATATCCCACTGAAGGTACATGAAAAACAACCACACTCCTGCTATAGCTGCCAAAGGAATGGTAATAATTATTCCGATAACAATACGGAGCAGTGGTAATTTACGCCGGGTTGTTTCTGTGGTTTTTTCCTCTGTCATTTCGCCTTCCATTCTGGCTTCTTTAAAATATTCCAACTACTGCTTAGCACATTCTGGCTCTTTGTGCTACACGGGGTGGCGCAATTGTGGGGTGATTATGCGGCTAGAAGGTCGAGAGGAGTGGTTGCATTATCATTGGCGGCTGCTGGAATTAGCGTATGCATTTTTTGCTTCGAGGCGGGGCGAACAATATTCCTAACGAATAGACTTATACCCAAGCAAAATCTGTGTTCGTGAGCGTATGTGTGCCGGCCAGCTCAATAACGAAGTCGAAATCATTAGCAGTAACGAAAGTGCTGCCTGTAGACTGAGATAAAGTCACCTCTCCTACGCCAGCACCGATGCCTGTTAGGCCCAAAGCCGACAGGTCAATTATATCAGCGCCATCGCCAAAATCACGGATACTATCCATTGCGGCGGCTGTGGAATCTGCAGAGTTAGAAAACACAAATATATCTGCTTCTGCACGACCATAAATCACATCAGCATCGCCACCACCATCAATAGTATCAACACCAACACCACCAACGAGAGTATCTAATCCTACCCCACCATAAAATGCATTATTTCCTAAATCGTCATGAATATAATCGTTGCCATCATTTCCTGAGCTTATATCATTACCATTGCCACCATAAACCTCATCATCCCCATCACCGCCAGCAAGAGTGTCATCACCAAGGTCACCACGCAGAGTATCAACTCCATCATCACCACTTAGAACATCATTATCGGCGCCACCTCGCAGTGAGTCATTGCCGCCACCGCCAGATAACAGATCTGTTCCCGCATTTCCTTGCAGAAAATCGTCCCCTTCACCGCCATCTACGGTATCATTTGCTTCGCGACCATAGAGCATATCAACGCCCGCTCCGCCGTTGATACTATCGTTCCCAAGTCCTCCAACCAGAGTATCCAGACCATTTCCGCCATCGAGCACATCATCTCCAGCCTCATCGTGAATATAGTCATCCCCATCACCGCCGAAGCTAGTATCATCGCCTACGCCACCATAGAGCTGATCATTTCCAATACCACCGATAAGAGAGTCATTGCCTTCTTCGCCACGCAAAATATCGGCACCACCATCGCCACTTAGCGTGTCGCTACCTCCACCGCCATGTGCCCTATCATCACCGCCTAAACCATACCATAGAGAGGCAACATCTGGACCGTAGAAATTATCAACTCCTTCAGTACCCATTTCAGCTTGTGGCGGGGGCGCAAATAAGAAATTATCCGCAGTTAACTGCTCAGCAGTTAAATTAGAAAGCCAAATAACTTGACCATTCCCTAAATAAACACCTGCATCTGAAGCATCATTAAACAGCTCCACGCTTGCTAAGGAGTGAATATTTACAAACGCGCTGATGTCTATTTTATCACCTAATGCTCCGATATCAAAATCCACGACAACATCCTGCGCATCGGCTTCAGCAGCAAACACGAACCTATCACCACCGGCTCCGCCAATCAGCACATCATTTCCTTCGCCACCTGTTAATACATCACCATCTAATCCACCGAAGATGGTATCATCACCGCCATCGCCATAGATAGTATCGTCGCCACTTCCGCCAGACACGCTATCCGCTCCACCGGCTGCATGAATCACATCATCACCCCCTAGCATCACGATAACATCCTGACCATTGGTGCTATAGAATGTTTCGCCTGCAATGTTATTGGAGAGCAGGCGAGCACTGGCATATTCAGGACCAAGTACAATATCGTTAAAAGCAGTTCCCGCAAGCGGCGTTTCATAATAGCTATAGGTCGCTTCTATTTTCGCTGTCCAGTTCGAGTCGAGAGTAAAGCGCCCCCCTGGCAATGTCCATGTGCCATCGGGCTGCAGCTCTCCTGAAGAATGGATAGTAGACTGGCTCCCACTTATAACCAGCTGGCCATCCACCATTGTGTAGCCTTGCTGAGTATATCCCCCACTACTGGAATTAGTCCCGTAAGTGCTTAATGCTAGTCCTGTTGTTGCCGTTGCCACCACACTTAACTCTCCTGCTCCTTCATACATTGAGAGATACCCTACCTGTCCTGCATTCACATCAAGGGTGCCGCTTTGTTGATGGTCCGTCATTTCATAGGCTGCGGTGATTTCGTTTTTATCATTACCAGCACTATCATTATCATCGCGTATAATTTGGTTTGCCGTGTTCGTTTGCACGCCACCAACAGACTTTAAATCGGTCCAGGTCATAATATAGCCATCGGTATACACTTTATAATGTGACAGAAAGTCACCTTCTTCTGTATAATAGGTCTGGGTATAATAAGCGTTACCATTCCCATCATCCGGCCCTTCAATGGAGCCTTGTACATTATAGTCCAGCGTATATTTAAGGGACACAGATGAAAGAGACCGGCTCCCAGCTTCCGTATCAAACTGAGGAAGATTTATTTGAAATTCTTTCCGATGGTCGATGCCCAGCGCCAGATTGTTACTCAGGATGGGGATCACGTCCGGAGTGATAACATCCGATCCACGAACAATATCCGTCAACAAAATATCGTTAGTTGGATCACTGAGATATATTCCCTCTGGGTCCTGCAAAGAGGAACCTCCGTCCCGACCGTCATTACCACGGGGCTTTTGTAAGTTGATGCCGAGGTTTCCGCTCTTAAAATCTTTAACCGTGATTTTGTCACCCGCGTCACCATAATCTATAACCAAATCAGCAACACTATTGGAGTTATGGATATTGCCGTTCCATGTCAGCGTGGCACCGTTTAAGGCATAACCACCCGCAGACTTCACCGCCGTGCCTGTTAGATCATCAACACCAATGGCAATTTTACCCAAACCATCCGAGTCAGTGATGGTGTCGTTTTCACCACCATCAGCTGCAAAAGCATATATATCAACTCCTGATCCGCCCGCGAGCATATCATCACCTGCCCCACCTGCGATCTGATTATCGGCATCATTACCATAAATAGTATCATTACCCACACCACCAATAGCTTTTTCAATTACACCACGGTCTTCATTTTCTGCAGCGAGGAACACCACATTGCCACCCGCCAGCGTCACAAATTGCTGCCCCACCGTGGTATAGCCATCCGTAGCCAGCATATCCACATCCGCCTGTGTGGCAAAACCTGCGCGCAGATCAATCTGCACGCCGCCTGTGATTGCAGAATCAACGCTGATAACATCTCGCCCATCCGCAGACGCGCCCGCATCCCACAATGTCATCGGGCCACCCGATAGTGTACTATTGCCATCTTCACTATCAGCAATTGCTACAGAACCTATGGATAATGTGTAGCTCGTCTCGCCATCATTATGCGTAGTGTTCACGCCATACAGAAACTGAATCGCCGCAATATCGTAATACATCGGCGTGATAGGGATATCATTATTATCTGCATAAACTCCGCGGATGTAGGACATCATACTGTTATCCCATGTGTATTTGGGGTTATCAATATCATCTACGGCACCAGAATTAACATCTCGCAGACCTAAGGCATGCCCTACTTCATGCATGACTACAAAATAAGGCCAGCTACCGGATGAACTATTAAAATAACCAAACCCACCATTGACTGAAGATTGATAAAGTTTTGTATGAAGATAAACATCTGCCTGATTACTAAGACCGTCATTCAGTCCTGTAGTTTTATAAAAGGCTGTGCCAAAGGCTTCACCATTACCTAACGTTTCATAGATATCTGGAATAGTTGCCTGACTTAATACCATTGAAGGGGTAAGGTTATTCTCAGAAAAGTCAATGTCAGCTACTGTTCCCCACTGCTTAAAAGCATCTATAACATTACTAACATGGCCTGTGTCTAAGTTGATAATATCTGATACTTGCTGAGAAAAACCTGAATCCAAACCATGATTCAAGATCGAGTTAAAAGAGTAAGCTATTTTAGCTTGTTTTCCCGCTTCACCAGTCCAAGAGAAACCAAAAAGAAAATTATTAATATCAGAATTTGATGATGAAATAAGGGGCATTTTATTTTCCTTTTGTTAAATAACTTTCAAGAGTTAAAGATGTTTTATCTACACATGGGTATTTCTTTTTTAAATAACTGCTTAATGTAATTTTTTCTTCCAGCCGTTTTAGCTCACCTTCCCACCACTTTATAGTATCTGGCGATACATTTTGTAACTTTGCTTGCAAGATAGCTTCGAACCCTTCTATAAAACATTTAGAAAAAGACTGCATAATAGCGTGTTCGAATAGAAAATTTGCTCTTTTTTCTTTGTCTGGAAATAAATGCTCATCTGTTAGGATGTATTTTTTTATTTCTTTTATATTGTCATTAATTATAGCGAGGCCAAGAGTATCATCTTTTTGAACAGGAGGGGGGGGGGGGTGCATTCCCGGTATATCAGGAGCATTTCTTGCACTTTCCCCCGCCACGCAGGCTGTGGGTAGAAGCACAATACACAGGGTCAGTAATAGTTTTTTCATCGATATTCCTCCAGTTCAGAGATTCTATATAGCATCTGTTTCGTAATCACGCAACTTTGGATATAATAGCTAGTACGTTACCATTGGCGGGATGCCGATTATAACAACCGACCCACACGCTACCATTAATTGCATCTAATGGCGCTTCGGCATCTTTCTGATTACCCCACGCGCTATCATTCGCTCCGCTTATTTGCGCTTCGGGGTGGCTCCATGTCAGGTCCACACCATCCAGTGTATAATGATTACTGCTGTGCTTCGCCGCTGTGCCACCCAAAATTGTCTCGCCCGTCCAGATAACCCCATCACCATCCGAGTCAATAATCGTATCCACCCCATCACCACTGACGGCGAACCGATAGACATCACTTCCTACGCCGCCGTCCAGCGTGTCGTTACCCAGTTCACCAAACAGAAAATCCTTCTCTCCACCACCCACAAGGTTATCATTTCCGCCCCCGCCCTTAAGAACATTCTGCGCCGCATTTCCAACAATAAAATCACCCTTCGTCGTACCGGCAGCATTCTCAATCACCGTTCCCCGCGCCAGATAAATATACTCCTCACCGACGATGGTTTTGCGGTCCAGCCACTCATCATTAATACCCAGTGTTGGGTTAAGGTCAATCGACACCCCTGACTCGCCGTTATATCCTGACAGGTCAAACGTATCTACCCCACCATCGTCCTTGATGGTGCGGGACACTTTTGCGCCAGTAAAGCTGTATGTATCCGCATCAACGTTAATGCTGCTCGTGCCATACAGACTTTCCAGCGCGGCAATGTCATACGCCATCGGCGTCACGGCAAACCGTGCATCAGCGATGGAGTCATACTTTATAGCACCCGTTGGAGACTCAAAATAATAACCTGACTCCGGTATAAAGTATGACATCACCGACATATCAGTATTGTATTCACCAGCATCAAGCACGCTATTATACCCTGATATTTCCAGGTCTCCCCGAAGGCCAAAGGCATGACCAATTTCGTGAAGAAGGATATATTTTTGAAAATTGGGAACAGCGCTATACCTAGGGATAGCATTATTATCAAAAACAAACTCAGAACGAGCGTATACTAAAGGAACGGCATCATATTCTTCACCTGTAGCTAAATTAGCAAACCATGCTGTAGCACCGGCTTGTCCAACCACATCAGCACGATACGCATAAATATTGGCATCAACAGCGTCATTCGTTTTATCCTCAAAGCTTAAATCGCTATATTCACTCCAAAGCTTAATCGCCGCCCGAAAACCGTCTTGCCAATCGGTATTAAGGTCAGATTTTTTATTAAAAAGATCCAGTGATCTGACATTATCTTGACCACTCCATTTTGCATTAGCGCTATTAAGGCTATAAGTTAAAGGCTGGTTGTTAGTTTCAAACTTAAACCCGTATATGAGATCGTTGATTGATCTTACCATTATTTCTCTCCTAGTAATTCAACAGTTTTTGGCACACCTAAGAAAGTAATCCGCTTATTTTTTTCTAAGACCTCCCTAAAACAAAAACCATAATTATCTCCTTCCTTTAAAGATAGGAATATAGGTGGCCTTTCTTTATACGTATACGAAAACTTAAAAATTTCTGAATTGATATTCATAGTTATACTCTGAACAGATTGCTCTTCTTGAGAGCAGCGTTTAGGTTGAGAGGACTGCCCCGGATAAGGAGGGTGGCATGTCGGTGGAATAAAAATCTTAATAGACTCTCCCCTCCCACCCACATAGAGATACTCCTCACCGGTTTCTTTGGTGAGTTCATCGCAACGCTGCTTAATCGCCATCACTTGCGGGTTACCACCTTCCCCGGCTACGCAGGCGGTAGGTAGAAGCACAATACACAGGGTCAGTAGTAGTTTTTTCATCGACATTCCTCCAGTTCAGAGAATCTATATAGCATCTGTTTCGCAATCACGCAACTTTGGATATAATAGCTGGCTCGTAATCATTGGCGGGGTATCGATTATAACAACCGACCCACACGCTACCATTAATTGCATCTGATGGCGCTTCGGCATCTTTCTGATTACCCCACGCGCTATCATTCGCTCCGCTTATTTGCGCTTCGGGGTGGCCCCATGTCAGGTCCACACCATCCAGTGTATAATGATTACTGCTGTGCCTGTTAGATCATCCGCACCAATGGTAATTTTACCCAGCCCATCCGAGTCAATAATCGTATCCGCCCCATCACCACTGACGGCGAACTTGTAGGTGTCGTTACCTTCAAGCCCAGAAATCGTATCATCTCCGGCTCCGGATATAAGAGTATTGGCTAAATTATTACCATGAATAATGTCATTACCACTGCCGGCGGTGGCATTTTCAATATTAGAATTAAACGCCGTCCACAAATAATTTTTGCCTACCGTGTTAATGTTCCCCACTCCCGCACGCAGATCAAGCGTGACGTCCGTGTCGTAGGCAGATGCATCAATCGTATCAATGCCACCTCCATCCCAGATGGTATAAGCCACGTTGCCATGCGCCTGATCAGTTTGCCCTAGCTCAATAATAGTCAGCTTGTCAAAAGCAACATTGCTGTTATCAACTTCTGGCGTTAAAAGATAAGTCGTATCCCCAGCATTATAATCCGTATTCGCCCCATAGATGTACTGCAGCGCAGCAATATCGTAAATCTGTGGCCCAACAAGGTTAAGCTGGGTGGCATAATTGCCCGAGTCATAGCCTGATATGGTCATAATTGTATAATCAAGAGTGGAAGCAAAAGGCAGCGCATCTTCGCCTTCTGAAATATGTTTTAATCCCAATGCATGACCGATTTCATGCAGAATAATATAGTAATCCCGATTACCCTGAAAACTATTAGGGGCGTCAACAATTTCTGAATCATATACTACGCCTGCATAGGCTATTTGCGTGGTTCCGTTATTTTCTCTTACCGCTCCTGACAACGTACCAAATTCATAGTAATCCAGCAAATTCAGATCACGAAAAGCTAATTGCGATGAAAGAGTAGCATCCGTTGTTTTGGTATAGCTTAGATTAGCAACTTTAGCAAATTGCTGTAAAGCTATTTCAATGGCTGTCGTATTTGTTGCAGACAGTGGTTGTGGCAAAGCAAAAAGGGATTCATTTGATGCTGCTAGAATATCGTTATCATGCACCCATGCGTTTTCCGGCAGAGAGGTGCTGTAAGTAATCGTAGCTGCTTTACCAACCGTGCCAGTCCACGAATCACCACGCACAAGGGCATCAATGTAATCAGTTCCGCTTAAGGGTAAGGTGGTCATTTGCTTTCTCCTTTGTTGTTATCTTCGCTAACAACCCACTGGTTATTCTGATAGGTGGCAATGCCTTTAAATCTTGGAAAATCATGGTCGTCAATAACACTCCTTAAATAACGTATCTCAAACCTATGCCGACAATTATTTTCATAAATATGATTTAACCATAAAGAATTATTACTTCCCTTAGCATCACGAGAAGATGGGAAAGTATATTTATGATTCGCTGGACGAACTATCAATTTATAGTCTTTCACCTCCTCGTAAGCCAAATACTTATTCTCACACGGGTTATGGAAGCGGGTGATGTAGATATACCCTCCACCGCCTAGCAATGTGGCTATCACCACAGTTAAAAGCAGTTTTTTGCGTGTAGGTATTTTTGACTTCCCTTCCGTCATCAGGCCTTCCATCTTAGGCTTCCATTCTGGCTTCTTCAAAATATTTCACCTGTGCTAAACATTACTTACTCTCCTTTGTATAATAATTAACTGAGATACCCTTCCAATCACCATTTTCAAAAGCAATGATAACTTTAATAGGTCCTCCCATTAAATCATCGCCACTACTAACGCTTATAGTAGTAATAAACTCATGGGTACAGTTGTCTTTCAAGGTGTGCGTATAAGTATCTTTATAATTTTGGTAGCGCTTTCTAAGATTATTTTCTACAGGAACGGATGCTATATATTCCGGTGTTGAGGTATAATAGTGTCTTTTCCAGTCAGAAAACTCAGGCTTAATATTACGACGAACTCGCCCATGTTCCTGACGCCATTGGCTTGCAAAATCCTTCGCCGCTTCGTAAGCGAGGAACATATTGCTGCACGGGGAGGGATGCGCCGCCATATAGTCCTGATAAGCCGCTTCGATTTTACGGTCCAGTATAGCATTCTTAACAGTGCGCTTAATATTGGGGTATTGCCATACTCCACCACTTACTAGCGCTATAATTCCAACCATTACCAGCAATCGCTTGCGGATGGTTGCAGGTACTTTTTCCTCTGTCACTGACTGATTCCTTTTTTGTCCTCGAGAATAGTCCATTGACTATTCTGGTAGGTGGCCGTACCTTTAAAGTAGCCCGACCCCCAATCATCATAATGTTTATCAGAGTATTTCATATCAAAATGATGTTCACAGTTACCCTTGTATTGATATCCTGCCCAATAATACTTAGATGTTTCCTTGGCATCATTGATAGATGGAAAAGTATATGTGCGATCGCCTGCACGTGCCAGCCTATAATCCTTCACTGCCTCATAAGCTAAGTACTTATTCTCACACGGGTTATGGAAGCGAGTGATGTAGATATAGCCTCCACCGCTCAAAAATGAGGCGATGAGTATGGTGATTAGTAGTTTTTTGCGTGTGGGTATTTTTGACTTCCCTTCCGTCATTTTACCTTCCATCCGGCACGATGCTGAATACACCCCAAGTTACCAAAACCACTTAAGAGATAAAAAAATACAATCCTTATAGCTGCGCCTGAAGTTGAGGTAACGCGTCAAATAAATCAGCCACTAATCCATAATCTGCCACCTCAAAAATAGGCGCATTCTCATCCGTATTTATTGCAACAATCACCTTACTGGCCTTCATCCCAGCAAGGTGCTGAATTGCACCGGAAATACCAGCAGCAATATAGAGATCCGGCGCGACAACTTTCCCTGTCTGACCGACCTGACAATCATTAGGCACATAACCAGCATCAACTGCAGCACGAGAAGCACCAACAGCCGCATTTAATTTATCTGCTAAATCATAAATCACCTTAAAACCATCCTCGCTACCGACACCCCTTCCTCCAGAAACCACCACTGCAGCTGAACTAAGCTCTGGACGGTCAGTTTCCGTTATTTGCTGACTGACAAATCTCGACAATCCCACATCTCCAGCAGAAATCCCATCCTGCATGCTGGCACTTTCACTTGCGACATCCGCCTTTTCAAAAGCAGATGGACGTACCGTAATTATTTTAATCTTATCGCTTGAACGTACTGTTGCAATTGCATTGCCAGCATAAATTGGGCGCTTAAATGTATCGCCATCAATCACCTCAATAATATCTGAAACTTGTGCAACATCCAATAAAGCAGCCGCCCTCGGCATAAAATCCTTACCAGATGTTGAAGCAGCCGCGAGCACATGGCTATACCCTTCAGCAACAGATTTTACTAGTTCTGCCATATTTTCAGCCAAGCCATACTCATAAACAGCATCATCTACTGCAATTACATTATTTACACCAGCCACAACACTGGCCTGCTGAGCAACCGGAGATATTGCTGTGCCAGCAACCAATATCGTGATTTCACCGCTAATTTTTGCTGCTGCTGTTACAACACTTCGCGTTACATGAGAAAGCTCACCATTTGCATGTTCTGCTACTATTAAAACTGCCATTTCAATCTCCACTAATTCGTACTTAAATGTTACACGCTTCTGTATTTAAAAAATTTATGAAATTATTATTAAGGCCACACCACTTAGATCGACCTACGTTAAAGCAATAAATTAACGCAATAGATTCAAACGCACCTTACCATTTTTCCAAGAGTAAATGCTTACAACATCTTTTCTATTTGCAACAGGAAGACGCGTTGCCACTTTTCTAGGATTGTCCCAAAAATATATTTCGCAATAATCAGTATTACCAAAATCTAAACAGATTTTCTTACCAATTTCTCTTTGCAACATTTTATCCTGCACCAGCTCACGCTTTATATACACAAAATGAGTATTTCCCTGCACCCCTCTATGCTCATAATATTTTAACAAATGATCCGTATTATCTTCACATGCAGAAAGCAGAAACATCCCGAAGAATGCTACAGCTAGCGCCCCCATTCCTTTCATGCTAATGCTTCTAAATATTTTCAGCACTTTTTCAAACCTCTGTTAGATCATTTTTTTAAGATAGGCTAAAAAACTCTCAGCAAAACACCCACCTTCTACAAGCACTACCAATATTATTACGCTTAGATAACACCCGCTTCATTGCGTAATTTATCAACCAATTCATCCACACTGGCAACAATAATACCAGCTTTACGCTGAGGTGGTTCCTCTGTTTTCAGAATTTCAATCCGATTTTCTACATTAACACCCAACGTATCCAAATCTATTTTCTCCAATGGTTTACTCCGCGCCTTCATAATGTTAGGAAGAGCAACATATCTTGGTTCGTTTAAACGTAAGTCCGTTGTAATAACGGCAGGAAGGTTAACATTCACCGTAACTAAGCCGCCATCCACTTCACGCGTTACATCAGCAGCACCATCATTGATCTCAACCTTAGAAGCAAACGTTGCCTGAGGCCAACCTAACAATCCAGCCAACATCTGGCCAGTTTGGCTGCTATCATCATCAATAGCTTGCTTACCAGAAATCACTAACCCGGCCTGACTATGAGCTACCACTTTTTCAAGCACTTTTGATACGGCCAGTGGCTGCAAGTCATCCTCTGTTCGAACAAGAATACCGCTATCAGCACCCATAGCCATTGCTGTTCGAATAATATCCTCACATTTATCAACGCCAATGCTAACCACAATCACTTCAGATATTTTACCAGCCTCTTTTAAGCGAACAGCTTCTTCAACCGCAATCTCATCAAAAGGATTCATCGACATCTTAACATTAGCAGTTTCAACACCGCTTTGATCAGACTTAACACGCACTTTAACATTATAGTCAATCACACGCTTAATCGGCACGAGAACTTTTATAACAGCCTCCCTGTCATCTTTATTTCACTTAAATTTATTTCACTTAATAATTCACCTAACATTTCTGATACAATAGCATACTCTATGGCACAACATAAAATCGCACATATTTGTTTTATTTTTTGCAGCAGTTTCAAGCATAACAGTATCCAAACCACCACAAACAACCAATTTTACAGAGAAACACTGTAGCGCACCTTAAAACATTTGAAATTAAATTAACGCCTCAAATAAAACCACACTTTCCTAGCAAAACACTTGCAAAATATCAATTTCATGCTATTTACTACGTTCCAAAAGTGAACTAAATGAATTAGAGCACTTAAAATCCACACGCAGTTTGGGCATTGTTAAAGTGCCATCGGTTTCTTGGCTCACCAAGATAAATACAAGACTGCGGAGGACATAAACCGATAATTTTTAGCTTTAAGGAAAGATATAATGTCTACATTACCTAAATTTACTATGCGCGAACTACTTGATGCTGGCGTACATTTTGGTCACAAAACCATGCGCTGGAATCCTCGTATGGCTCCATATATTTATGGCGATCGTAATAACATCCACATTATCGACTTACAAAAAACCGTACCTCTGCTACATCGCGCGTTAGAGACTGTTCATCAAGTTGCAGCTCGCAATGGTCGCATATTGTTCGTAAGCACAAAGCGTCAAGCCGCCCCTGCGGTTGCTCAGGCTGCTGCACGTTGCGGTCAATATTATGTAAATCACCGCTGGCTTGGCGGCATGCTAACAAACTGGGGAACAGTATCTCAGTCCATCAAAACAATGCATAATCTTCAAGCACAGCTTGATGATCCAGAAGCCACCATTAACAAAAAAGAGCGCCTACAAATTCAGCGCCAAGTTATCAAATTAGAACTATCCTTAGGTGGAATCAAAGATATGGGTGGAACTCCAGACCTTATCTTTGTTATTGATACAAACAAAGAACATATCTCCATCAAAGAAGCCAATAAGCTCGGCATACCAGTAGTAGCTATAGCAGACACCAACTCTAATCCAGACGGTATCGACTATATTATACCCGGTAATGATGATGCTATTCGCTCTATCGAATTATACTGTAATTTAGTAGCTGACACTATCCTCTCTGGCATGTCTCAAGCAGCAACACGCAGCGGAAGCGACATTGGCGCAAGCACCAAAACTCCTGCTGAAGCACTTCCTAGCAAAAAAGAAGACAAAGCTAAGGCCAAACCTGCAGAAGACAAAAAGAAAACAGCAACTAAAGCTCCGGCTAAAGAAGAAAAAGCCCCTACGAAGGAAGCCAAAACTGATGCAAAAGAAGCTAAGGCTAAACCTGCAGCTAAAAAGGCAGCAACTAAAGCTCCGACTAAAGAAGAGAAAGCTCCTGCGAAGGAAGCCAAAACTGATGCAAAAGAAGCTAAGGCTAAACCTGCAGCTAAAAAGGCAGCAACTAAAAAAGATGCTGGCGATGACACATCAGCAAAAGCAGCTACTGCCTAATCTTTTCTAAAGCAGCTCCAGAAGCCTTATTGTAAATATAATTATAGCTTCTGGAGCAATTAATTTATCAGGCTAACAGCTTGTAATAAAAACAAAATCAGGACATTAATTATGACACAAATAACCGCAAGCCTTGTAAAAAAACTCCGCGAAACTACCGGCGCCGGTATGATGGATTGCAAAAAAGCACTAACTGAAAATAATGGTAATTTTGATGAAGCTACCGACTGGTTGCGCACAAAGGGAATCGCTAAAGCTGGTAAGAAATCTTCTCGCGTTGCAGCAGAAGGCCTTATCGCAATCTGCCAAGAAGGCAATAACAAAGCCGCAGTTGTTGAATTAAATTCTGAAACTGATTTTGTAGCAAAAAATGATCAATTCCAAAACCTTGCTACTCTTATTGCCCAAAACGCCTTAACAACGGGCAATGATGTAGATTCCCTAAAAGCAAAAACTGATGCAGAGTCCGGCAAAAACATTGAAACATTGATTACAGATGCAATTGCAAAAATCGGTGAAAACATGAACCTACGCCGCACTGCAACTTTAGAAGTTGAGCAAGGCGTTGTTGCCACTTACCTACATAATAAAGTAACCAGTGAAACCGGAAAAATTGGCGCATTAGTTGCACTTGAGTCTTCGGCTCCTGCGGACAAGCTTCTAGCACTTGGCAAGCAAATTGCTATGCATGTTGCAGCCGCAAAACCTCTAGCCATGACACGTGAAGAAGTGAGCAGTGAAAATATTGAGCGTGAACGCAGTATTTATGCTGAACAAGCACGCACTTCTGGCAAGCCTGAAGCTATTATTGAAAAAATGGTAGAAGGACGTATTCGTAAATATTACGAGGAAATAGTTCTTCCAGAGCAAATGTTTGTTATTGATGGCAAAACAAAAATTGCCGACGTAATTGAGGCACAAGCTAAAGAATTAGGCACTTCAATCACACTTAAAAGTTTTGCACTTTTTGTATTGGGTGAAGGCATTGAAAAAGAAGAAACAGATTTTGCGGCTGAAGTAGCTGCTGCTGTTGGCGCATAAAGCACCTTCTGTCATGTCGAATAAAAAACCGTACTGATTTCAGTACGGTTTTTTATTGCTCTCAGCTATACACAATTATAAAACCACCCTACACCAAATAAGAATATGCCATTAATCCAGAAAGAACCATATTCGGCAACTAATCACATCACTATCAAGGTCATACTCCCCGCCAGCAATACATCCCGTTGAGAAACCATTACCGCGACGCGCTTCAACTTTACCAGATGCAGCATTACCATCATCTACCTTGACATCAATACCCCATACTTCAGCCGCATTGACACGCCCTGAACCATTGAATGCTGCACCATTTGTAGAAGAAACTACTATTGCACTCTTACCTCTAAGCCAATTTTCTATTGTATAGCCGGTACCTTTCATAGGCGCATCAGGAATATTCCTTCCCAAACGAGCATTTCCACTTTGCTGCCGTCCGCTATAACGGCCACTAATCAAACCTTCAGACATTAACTGCTGCCATGCCCATAACCCTTCACTACAATTACCGCAAGGCTGGGATATTACACCATCGCCGTTCCCATCCCCCGTATAATATCCTGGCCAAACGGATGCAAATGGCCAGCGCGTTGTTGCCTGCGGCCAATCTCCAGGAAGGTACTGGTATTTATTAAAAAAACTATTCATTGCTGCTTTATATGAAGTCGTTTCTGTTATTATAGACTTCAGCACAGAATTACGAATCATATCTCTTCCAGCTAAGATTCCACCAACAATCAACCCTATAATAACTAGCACTATAGACATTTCAACCAATGTAAAACCCTTCTGAACTCTCACAATATATTCCGAATTAGCAATATTTCAAATACGCATTATTCTAGCACAAGATTCTCTTTACTAAAACATCCATATTCAATATAGCTTAATAACCATTATCACTGTAATAGTATCTTGCATCCCTCTGACGTTGCTATATGTTGGCAGAGCAGAAATATCAAAACAAGTATGAGGAATACATGACCAACTCAAGCCCCAACTACAGGCGCGTATTACTCAAACTCTCCGGAGAAGCCTTAATGGGCGACCAAAGTTTTGGTCACGACCTACCAACACTTAAGCGCATAGGTGAACAAATCAAAACTGTGCACTCATCCGGCATGCAGGTGTGCTTAGTTGTAGGCGGAGGGAATATTTTCCGCGGCCAAACCGCAGCCGATGCAGGAATGGAACGAGCCAGCGCGGATTACATGGGCATGTTAGCTACAGTGATGAATGCCTTAGCTATACAAAACACTCTAGAACATATGGGTATTGATACACGCGTGTTATCAGCTATTAGGATGGACTCCGTATGCGAACCATTTATCCGCCGGCGTGCTGTACGCCACATGGAACATAATCGCGTAGTTATATGTGCGGCAGGTACAGGCAATCCATTTTTTACCACGGATACCGCCGCCTCTTTACGAGCAATTGAACTAGATTGCGACGCATTACTAAAAGGCACCCAAGTTGATGGTATATATTCATCTGACCCCAAGAAAGATAATACAGCCATACGCTACGACCGCCTTAGTTATAAAACAGTACTAGAGAAAGACTTAAAAGTAATGGATGGTGCTGCAATAGCACTAGCGCGTGAAAATAAGATGCCTATTATAGTTTTCTCTTTGCATGAAGATAACGCATTTTATAATGCCATTAAGCATCAAGGCAATTTTACACTGGTAGAGGAAGGATAAGAATTATGGTTGATTTTACTGATTTAGAAAAACGTATGGAAGGTGCAATCACCTCCTTTTCAAAAGATTTATCTGGCTTACGTACAGGACGAGCATCAGCAAACCTTGTTGATAGCGTAAAAGTAGATGTATATGGCAGCCTTATGCCACTTTCTCAAGTTGCCACAGTTAATGTACCAGAAGCCCGAATGATCACTTTACAAGTTTGGGATAAGGGAAATATTGCCGCTGTTGAGAAAGCAATTATGAATGCTAACTTAGGGCTAAACCCATCTTCTGATGGCACTCTTATTCGATTACCAATTCCTGACTTAACAGAAGAGCGCCGGAAAGAACTTGCCAAAGTTGCCTCCCAATATGCCGAAAGAACACGCGTTGCAATCCGCAATATACGAAGAGATGGCATGGAAAGCATTAAAAAAGAAGAAAAAGCTGGCGAAATTTCACAAGATGAAATGCATACTAATAGCGATCAAGTTCAGAAAATGACTGATGAGTTTATCGCTAAAGCAGACAAACTACTGGCTGATAAAGAAAAAGATATTATGACTGTTTAATGTTTTTAAACGTCAAAATAATAAAACATCTATTTGGCTAAGAAGGACGACAGATTACTGCATGCTAAGGCATCTAGCAATTATTATGGATGGTAACGGGCGCTGGGCAAAACAGCGCCACCTTCCCCGCACGGCTGGCCATAAACGGGGTGCGGAAACCACAAGACAAATTATTGAAGCCTCTGCCAAGTCTGGAGTCGGCTATCTTACTCTCTATACATTCTCTGCTGAAAATTGGAATAGGCCTCAAGATGAAGTAAATGATCTCATGAACCTTCTTCGCTATTACATTGGAAAAGAAGTAAAAACATTACATGAAAATAATATTAAAATAGTTATTATTGGCGACCGAGACCGTCTAGCACCAGACATTAGATCAGGCATTGAAGAAGCAGAACGACTAACTACCAAAAACACAAAACTACAAGTAAATTTAGCCTTAAGCTATGGCAGCAGACAAGAGCTTACCCAAGCAACCCGCTCTATAGCACATCAAGTTGCAATTGGCGCAATCAACGCTAGCGACATCTCTACCGACACAATGGAGCAACATCTTTACACAGCAGCCATACCCGCTCCTGATTTTTTAATACGCACCGGCGGAGAACGTAGACTGAGCAATTTCCTACTTTGGCAATCGGCCTATACCGAGCTGCATTTTACCGACACCTTATGGCCTGATTTTAATGAAAAAGAACTAAGTAACGCACTAGAAAATTTCACCTCCCGGCAGCGACGCTTCGGCAGAACAGCTGACCAAACTGACACTACCGAAATAGAGCATAATGAAACTTCTGGAGCCAACCATGAGTAACCTTCAACAACGTATTCTATCCGCCATTATTCTTGCGCCATTGGTGCTAACGTTAGTTTACTTGGGTGGCATGGCTTATAACGCTCTTGTAGCGGTTGCTTGCGGCTTAATGCTATATGAATGGCAAAAAATGACGAAGAAAGCGGAATCACACCGCTGCGGTTGGCACCTTGGAGGATTAATCTATATTATTTTACCCTGCGTATGCCTTGCCTTATTACGACAAATTGATACCCCCCATGATGACACAGGGCTGCGCCTCACCTTCAGTCTATTAGTGATGGTATGGGGCACTGATATTGGAGCCTATATTGCAGGCCGAATCATTGGTGGACCAAAAATTGCTCCAAAAATCAGCCCAAATAAAACATGGGCAGGGTTATTTGGTGGGATGATATTAGCAGCCATAGCAACTGGCGCACTTTCGCATTATTACGAAACCCCTATTATTCCGCATATGATATTAGCCGCTGCGATAGCAATAATTGCCCAAACTGGGGATTTCTTTGAATCATGGGTAAAGCGCAGATTTGGCGTTAAAGATAGCAGTAATATTATACCAGGGCATGGAGGGTTGCTTGATAGGTTAGATGGCCTATTATTTGCAGCACCAGTAGTTTTAGCCGTTTGGTACCTTCGCCAATCACTATAATTTTTATAATTTCACCTAAACTGGAACAATGATGAATCATTTTTTTTCTTCAACAACAACGCAAATACAGTTAGTTCCAGAGCATAAAACAGTTACAATTCTTGGCTCCACAGGAACAATTGGTCAAAATACGTTAAAATTAATAGCATCAGCCCCAGAATCATTTAGTGTCTATGGATTAACTGCTCACAAAAATGTACAGTTGCTTGCCGAACAAGCCAAAAAGTTCCAAGCAAAAATAGCTGTTATTGAGGATAAGAACCTACTCAATGAATTAAAAGAAGCATTGCAGGGCAGTAATGTTGAGGCAGCAAGCGGAGCTGATGCCATAACTGAAATAGCCGGAGAAAAAGTAGATATTGTAATTTCAGGCATTGTTGGCGCCGCGGCACTATCACCAACCTTGGCAGCTATTAAACAAGGAACCACTATCGGCTTAGCCAACAAGGAATGTCTTGTTTGCGCCGGCGATATTATAATGAAAAAAGCACAGGAACATAACGCATCGCTTATCCCTGTTGATTCAGAACATAACTCTTTATTCCAGTGCTTTGATTTTGGCCGACATAATTCAATTGAAAAAATTACCCTAACCGCATCTGGTGGACCCTTTCGTGGCAAAAAGCGTAATGAACTACAAAACATCACCCCCGAACAAGCCGTAAAGCACCCTAATTGGAGTATGGGAGCCAAAATTTCTGTAGATTCAGCAACATTAATGAATAAAGGCCTAGAAGTAATTGAGGCTTGGCACCTCTTCCCGATTGCTATTGATGACATTGATGTTGTTGTCCATCCACAGTCTATTATACATGGATTAGTGCATTATGATGACGGCTCTGTTCTTGCAGGATTAAGTATTCCAGATATGTGCGTCCCTTTAGCTTACGCACTAGGTTGGCCAAACCGTATGCCAACAAAAACTCCTAGATTAGACTTAGCAAGCATAGGCAGTTTAACATTTGAACAACCTGATGTTACCACCTTCCCTGCCCTAACCCTTGCGGAACATGCTTTACGTCAAGGCGGAACAACACCGGCATCCTTGAACGCCGCCAATGAAATAGCTGTTGAAGCATTTTTAAATAAAAAGATTAGTTTCCTTCAGATAACAAATGTTGTAGAAGACACGCTTGAAAGTGTAGGAACCCATGCCACCTCCTCTTTAGAAGATGTTGTACAAGCCGATGCTAATGCACGCAGAACAGCAGCGGAAGTGGTTTCTCGGGTTCTTGGTTGAATATATATAACCGATAACACGCCCCGTGCTAGTAATCAAAAACACTGGGTTGTTAACATAATTCATAAAGGTGGATAGATGGAAATTTTTCTTTTTAATGTAGCGTCATTTATCGTTATTATCTCCATTATCGTATTTGTTCATGAATTTGGCCATTATTGGGTAGCAAAAAAATCCGGCGTTAAAATAGACTCCTTCTCCATTGGGTTTGGTCGTGAAATTTTTGGCTGGAATGATAAAAGCGGAACACGCTGGAAAATAAGCCTAGTTCCTATGGGTGGTTATGTAAAGATGTTCGGCGATGAAGGCGCTGCTAGCACACCGGATGAAGAAAAACTTTCAACGCTAACACCAGAAGAAGAAAAACAGACTTTCCATGGAAAACCCCTCTGGGTTAAGTCTCTGATTGTATTTGCAGGGCCAGGAATTAACTTTCTTTTTGCTATTATTATCTTTGCATTTATGTTCGCATTCATGGGTAAAGGCTACACCACCCCTGAGTTAGGTGAGATAATGAAGGGAGGCGCGGCTGAAGAAGCTGGCCTTCAACCTGGTGATGTTATCACTGAATTAAATGGAACCAGCATTGATACCTTTGAAGAAATGCGCGATATCATTGTGCTACATCCTGATATTAAGCTTGATATGATATTATTGCGTAATGGACAGGAAACAGCAGGAAGCATAACTCCACGCCCAAGAGAAATAACCAGTGCTTTTGATGACAAAGCACGCGTTGGTTACATTGGCGTTACACCTGCTGGAAACAGAGAATATAAAGAGCTTTCCGTACTATCATCCATCAATGAGAGTATAGCAGAAACTTACAGCATTACTGAACGCACCCTACAAGCCATTAAACAAATTATTTTTGGCCAACGTAGCGTCCGTGAACTTAGCGGCATTATCCGTATAGGCGATTATTCTGGTAAAGCAGTTCGTAAAAGTATTGACCAAGGATTTTACATTATCTTTTGGTTTATGGCGGTCTTATCAATTAATCTTGGCTTAATTAACCTCTTCCCCATCCCTATGCTTGATGGTGGTCATTTGTTATTTTATGGTATTGAGGCAATTCGTCGGAAACCCTTACCTCAAAAGGCGCAAGAGATCTTTTTCCGCTTTGGATTTGCAGCATTAATTACACTAATGGCGATGGCATTATTTAATGATTTAAGGCATTTTGGTTTGTTTGGCGGATAAAATATCATAAAAAATACAATAATGGGGATTGCAGAAAAGGATGTCATGTCGTAAACATAAGCATCCTTTGGGAGAGGATTCACGTTTATTGCTTGAAGAGATAACATGGAATTAGATTATTATACACACGATTCCGGGGGGAATATTATGAAATATCGGACTTTGAACCTACGTCTTGCTACTGGCTTGATCGCGCTGACACTTGCCAGCACCCTATTCCCAACAGCAAGCAATGCTCAAAACACGAACCAAGATAGTGATGTAGTACTAGCAGATGACAGCTATCTTGCGGAACCACCAAATGCAGGAAAAACTGAGTCTGGCGCATGGAAAGGAATAATGCCTTCTGATGAAGAGCGAGCTTTTTCAGATATAGCTCCGGCTGCAGGACAAAAAAATAACTCCTCTGGTATCACAGCCATTATCATTGAAGGCAATGCCCGAGTAGAAAATAGTACCATTACCTCATTTATGAATCTTGCTATCGGAAGCTCTCCATCACCATCGGATATTAGCAAGGCTCTAAACAACCTCTATGAGTCAGGCCTTTTTGCAGATGTATCAATTGATATTAGAGAACGCTCACTCCACGTAAAAGTTGTAGAAAACCCAATCATTGCAGATGTTGTTTTTGAAGGAAACAAGCGCATAACAGATGGCGATCTTTCCTCGGAAGTACGGCTTGCACCTCGTGCTATTTATTCTAAAAGCGACTTACAACATGATGTAAAACGTATTTTAAATTTATATCAAAAAAGCGGTCGTTTTTCGGCAAATGTTGTGCCTAAAGTTATTCAATTGCCGCAAAATAGAATTAACTTAGTATTTGAGATTGATGAAGGTGACCGCACTGAAATTGCTAGAATTGCCTTTGTTGGAAATCGTGCATTTTCATCATCCAAGCTAAACAGCCTTATAAATACTAGAGAAAGCAGGTGGTATCGCTTCCTCTCAAGTGCGGATACATATGATCCAGATCGCATTGCTTTTGATAAAGAGCTACTACGTCGCCACTATGTTGCTGATGGATTTGCTGATTTTCGTGTTCTATCTGCAGACGCAGAACTAACACAAGATGGTAAGTCTTTTATTATTACCTTCTCACTTGATGAAGGTAACCGCTATAATTTTGGAAAAATTGGCGTTGAAAGCCGCTTACCTGATGTAGAAGGTAATGAACTTGAAGGATTGCTAAAAAGTCGTTCAGGTGATGTATTTAATGCAAATTCTGTTGAAACATCAATCGAATCTATTACCGAATATTTGGGGAATAAGGGATACGCTTTTGTCAATGTGTCTCCGCAATATGATCGTGACCCAGACAATCGTCAGATGGGTATTAACTACCTGATAAAAGAAGGTCCAAGAGTTTATATTGAGAATATTAATATAACAGGTAATTTACGTACACTTGATGAAGTAATCCGCCGCGAGTTTCGCATTGTAGAAGGCGACCCATACAATGCCGCCAAACTTAAGCGTTCGCAACAACGTATACGTAACCTTGGATTTTTTAGTAATGTTCAGCTAGCAAAAGAACGTGGTTCTGCGGATGATAAAGTTGATGTTTCTGTTGAAATAGAAGAGCAATCTACTGGCGAATTGACCTTTGGAGCTGGATTTTCTACATCAGATGGTGCTTTAGGGGATATTTCCATTGTAGAAAGAAACCTACTTGGGAAAGGGCAGAGCCTAAAATTAAACTTTACACTGGCATCTGTTCGCCAAGAGGTTGACCTTAGCTTTACCGAACCTTACTTTATGGGTCGAAATGTTGCGGCTGGGTTTGATCTTTTCAGTGTAAAACGTGATAGTAGTTCCTCTAGAGACAGCCGAACTTTTGATAACGAAGCTGTGGGACTGGTTCTACGCGCATCTTATCCTGTTACTGAGCACCTAACGCATGCTATGCGTTATTCACTGCGCTCAGATAACATAACCGGAGTATCAGCAGATGCCTCAGAATTTATTAAGCGTCAAGCGGGGAAAAACACCACATCTCTAGTTGGACACTCCTTAATATATGACGCACGTGATAATAGGTTTGAACCATCAGATGGTTGGTATCTTCGCCTTAACCAAGACCTAGCAGGATTAGGTGGCGATACAAACTTTGTAAGACATGAAGTCCGCTCAGCTTGGTACACTCCTGTATTCAGTCTAGAGGATGTAACATTGAAGATATCTGGTCAAGCAGGCTATGTCTTTGGATATGGCGGAGAAGATGTACGTATTAACGACCGCTTCTTTATTGGTGGAGATGACATCCGCGGTTTCCGCAATGAAGGAATTGGCCCGCGTGATGAGCTATCACTTGATCCATTAGGTGGTAACACATACGCTTCTGCTACGGCTGAACTTTCTTTCCCAGTTGGTCTTCCTGAAGAGCTTGGGTTCAAAGGCGCTTTATTTACAGATATTGGAACGTTATTTGATAATGATGAAAGTATGGCAATTAACGATGATGGTAGCATAAGCCGCGTTATGGATGATGCCTCACCTCGTGCATCCGTTGGTGTTGGACTTGGCTGGCGCTCCCCTGTTGGACCGATTAGGATTGACTTCTCGCACGCCTATATGAAAGAAACCTATGACCGTACAGAAAGCATACGCTTCAATTTCGGAACACGTTTCTAAATAAGTAAACTAGAGTTTCTATGTTTTAAAAATGATATAAAAACTCATAAATAATATTTTAAAGGAAATAAATTATGCCTAAATTACGCAATATAATGCTATCATTTTTTAGTATTTCAATTTTATTATTTAGCCAAAACAGCATGGCCTCCACCAAAATTGCTATTATTGATACCCAAAAAATTATTGATAAATCAACAGCGCGCCAAACTATTATTGATCAAATAAAAAGAAAGGGCGATTCCTTCAAAGCTCAATTGCAGGAAACAGAAAACACCCTAAAAGAAGAATCTGAAACTTTGGATTCACAGCGTGGAACCATTACAAATGAAGCCTTTGAGTCCAAGAAAAAGGGTTTCCAGAAGAGAGTTTTAGATAAGAAACATGAGTTTCAATCCAAACATAAAAAGCTCTTAACTGCAGAGAAAAAGGCAATGAAAGAGTTAAGCGATAAAATTTTATCTATCGTTGAATCTCTAGCAAAAGAGCGTAATTTTTCTTTAGCACTTCCAAAAGCAGCAGCCTTATATTCAGCACCATCTTTAGACATAACAGATGATGTATTAAACCAATTAAATAAAGAGCTACCAAAAATATCTGTTAATGTTGGCAAATAGGCCATCATATTGGAGCTATTTTATGCCTAATGACCGTTTTTTTAGCAATGCTGGGCCATTTACTTTAGAGCAGCTAGCTAAGCACACAGGCGCTACATTACAACAATCAGAGTTATCTGATACTATTATTAATGATGTAGCACCACTGCACACAGCTCAGTCAGGACAAATAACATTTCTTGATAATGTAAAATATGCCGTACATCTTACTGAAACCAAAGCGTGCGCTATATTCCTGAGAAAAAAGTTCTGTGATAAAGCACCTGCTGATGCTGCTTTGTTAGTACATGATAATCCGTATTATGCCTACGCGATTGCAGCAAGCCTATTCTATCCTGATGCTGTGGATACTAAGCTTGGCATATCGCCACACGCCCATGTCGCACAATCCGCAACAATTGGAGATAATACTTTAGTTGAAGCTGGCGTAGTTATTGGCGAAAATGTGGTAATAGGCAGTAATTGCAAAATAGGTGCAAATAGCGTTATTGAACGCGGAGTAACAATTGGTGATAACTGTGTATTTAGCCCAAATGTTACGGTATCACATGCGGTTATTGGCAATAATGTTCAACTTTTCCACGGAGTTTGTATAGGTCAAAACGGTTTTGGTTATGCTTTTCATCAAGGAGTTCATACACCTGTTCCACAATTAGGCTGTGTCCATATTGAAGATTTTGTTGAAGTTGGCGCAGGAACATGCATTGACCGTGGCGCGGGACCCGATACTATAATTGGCGCAGGAACAAAGATTGATAATTTAGTACAAATTGGTCATAATGTAAAACTCGGAAAAGGCTGTATTATAGTTGCCCATACTGGTATATCAGGAAGCACCCACTTAGGAGATTATGTAGTTGTAGGTGGTCAAGTTGGAATTGCCGGCCATCTAGAAATTGGATCAGGAGTGCAAATTGCCGCACAAAGTGGCGTTATTCGTTCTGTTGGTGATGGAGAAGTTATAGGTGGATCACCTGCTGTAGCAATCAAACAGTTCCATAGACAAACAATTGCCTTGGATAAATTAGTAAGATCAAAGAAAAAGAAAAAGAAAAAATAACAACCAAACTAAAAAGCATTATTATGACAATTAATATTGAACAAATTATGGAAATGATTCCTCACCGTGCACCGTTTTTACTGGTTGACCGCGTTATAGATGTTGTGAAGGGTGAATCTGCTACTGGCATTAAAAATGTTACGTATAATGAACCACATTTTGTAGGGCATTTTCCAAATCATCCCGTTATGCCAGGCGTATTGATTGTTGAGGCAATGGCGCAAACTTCTGCGGTGCTGGTTGTAGAAACTTTAGGCGAAGATGCCAAAGGCAAACTTGTTTATTTTATGTCAATTGATAATGCCAAATTCAGAAAGCCTGTAGTTCCTGGTGATAGTCTTCATATTCATACTAAAATTACACAGAATCGAAGAAATATCTGGAAATTTGATGTAGTTGCAACCGTTGAAGGCGCAAAAGTAACAGAGGCCTCTATTACGGCAATGATAATGGATGATAAATAATACGCAGATATTTTTAGAAAAGTATAAAATATGACTACACAAATACATAAAACATCTATTATTGAAGATGGCGCAAAAATCGGAAACAATGTTAGTATTGGCCCTTTTTGCCATATTGGTCATAATGCAGTACTAGCAGATAACATCACACTAAAATCACATATTGTAATTGATGGATATACAACAATTGGACAAGGAACAGTTGTTTTTCCTTTTACATCACTTGGCACCCAACCGCAGGACCTTAAGTTTAACGGTGAAAAAACCACGCTTGAAATTGGTGAAAACAACACAATCCGCGAGCATGTCACTATGAACCCCGGCACCGAAGGCGGCGGCGGAGCAACTCGCGTGGGTAATAATTGCCTATTTATGATTGGATCTCATATTGCACATGATTGCCAAATTGGAAACCATGTTATTTTAGCGAATAACGCAACGTTAGCTGGACATGTCAATGTAGGTGATTTTGCTGTTATTGGTGGATTATCCGCCATACATCAATTTGTTAGAATTGGACATCATGCCATGATTGGTGGGATGTCCGGCATTGAAAATGATGTTGTACCTTATGGTTCCGCCATGGGTGAGCGCGCAACACTTGAGGGACTAAACCTTGTTGGAATGAAAAGACGAGGATTTAAACGTGACGAAATTCATGCCTTACGCGCAGCATGGAGAATGTTATTTGCAGAAGAAGGCACATTAGAAGAGAGAACTGAAGATGTATTAAGCCATTTTGGAGATAGCCCTGTTGTACAAGAGGTTTTAACTTTTATACGAGAAGAAAACTCGCGCCCATTATGTCAGCCAAAACATGTTAGATAAGCAAGATTCACATAATGACCAATCTCCAAATTCCTTCGCAAAGCTAGGGATTTTAGCGGGCCATGGCGCTTTACCAAAGCAAGTTATTGCTGCATGTCATGAACAAAACCGCCCCTGTTTTGTTATTGCTTTTAACGATATCACCGAAGACGATACCGTCAATAATATCCCGCATCACTGGGAACATATTGCAAAAGTGGGAAAAATTCTAAAGCGCTTTAAAAGTGAAGGAGTAACCGAAATATTAATGGCGGGTCGTGTTGGTCGCCCTCCTCTCACAAGCCTTCGCCCTGACTTTAGTGGATGGAAGTTACTAGCTACACTTAAAAAACTCCCTACTCAAGGAGATGATCAAGTTTTTTCTGCAATTATCAACTTTATTGAAAAGTCAGGGTTTGATGTTGTAGGTGCAGAATCCATATTGCAAAATTTACTAATTGAAGAAGGCACATTAGGCTCTATAGAACCTGACGAAATTGCCGAGCAAGACATTATACTCGGCGCAAAATCTGCACGCGCTATTGGACATATGGATATTGGCCAAGCTGTTATTGTACAACAGGGATGCATCCTCGGAGTGGAGGGAGTAGAAGGAACTGACCGCTTAATTAGCCGCTGTGCAGAGCTTCACACTGATGGCCTTGGTGGTGTATTGGTAAAGATGAAAAAACCACAGCAAGATAGTCGCGTTGACTTACCTAGTATTGGCGTACATACTATTGAAAACGCTTACCGCTCTGGTTTACGAGGCATTGCTGTAGAAGCTGGAGGGGCATTAGTTATTGACCGAAAATCAGTGATTGATAAAGCTGATGAGCGTGGAATTTTTATCACTGGTGTACTTGCCCCAACGGATAATCAGAATATAACCACAGGTACAGGCAAGCACCTGTAGCAACATAAAGATCATCCCATGTACCGAATAGTTTCATCCTTTGCCTGCATGACCCTTTTTCTTTCAATCCTAGTACCTCCTTCGAAGGCATTATCTATCCCTCCGCCACCACCGCCACTTTTTATCCCAACAAATAGCGAGGCCCTGCTAACATTCCAGATGGGAGATAACTTTATTTCCCTGCCGGAAAAATATTTCCCTTTTAAAAGTACGTTTCGTTCTCCCTCCCGGACAGAAACTTTTACTCAAAGGAAAACAAATAAACTGAGCTTTTATGTAGCGCTGCCACCTGCTCGGTCATTATGGTCTCATATTGAGGATATAAAAAAGATATACATTGACCACACGTTTGATACGATTCCACACGTAAGTACCAACATTAGGATATACCGACCATTAACAGAAAAAGAACAGGAAAAAATTACTAACCTGAAACAACAGTGGGAGAATCTCAGTACAAAACATGCGTCACGCGGTACAAAACCATCCTTACCACCACCTCCTCCCTCTCTTCCAGATTACCGTAAAGGCGTTGAAATACGTAACCTTAAGAATGAGATTACCCAAATTACGATTTTTTCACGTAAAGCACTGACAGAAGAAGCCGGGCAGCAACATTTACAGGAAGCTGTACAACGCTACCGCGCCTATAATCTTGATTATATTCCCTTTCAGCTTTCTCCTTCACCACCACCACCACCGCCTGCTATGCACGCTGAGAAAAAAACGACAGCTACTGCAAAAACTCCTGATACATCTCTGACAATCGAAGAACTGAAGGACATTACTCCCCCTCTTCCTCCTTCATTCCGGCGTAATGCTCCTCCACCACCGCCGCCACACGCACTGGTATCATCATCTTCTCTGCAAAAATCTGCTGCTAACACCCGTGTAGCCAGCCCCCCGGCCAGCCTCCGCGCTCAAAAAACAGAATGGGCTTTTCCTGATGTGGCCGAAACTTCTCTGGATGCAGACATTGTCGAATTCCTGAAGATCAATAAAGATTTTCAGCCTTCGGAGAAAACTTCTGCTCTGACTTCCAGGCCCTTATCAAACAGAGAGTCCCAATCATCTCCGGACCCCAGGAAAGTAACGTATGCATCATTACATACAGAACTAAATGCACTGCTGTCACCTTCTCCGGCTGCCGAAAAGAAAATATCAGTTGAAGTACCGGTTACAGACGATTTATACGCCACTTACATGCTTCCGGACAGCCTCTCAGAAAGTCAGGATGCTATCAATACCCGTATCAGCGCTCTTATCCGCGGCTTCATCCTGGAAAAAGAACCGGAAAACTGGAGTAAAGATCAGGAAGCATTTGAATATGCCTCCGCATTTTCTAAAAACCTTTTCCGGATTAATTTCCCTGATTTTGAAGGTGAAAACCCCTATGTCAGAAAATATGCCACCCGGATTTTACCAACACTGATTGATGCTCTTGATTCCCGGGATGAACGCGTTCGGGATGCCGTTGCTAATAGCCTGAGCATGATAGCCAACTTTAACCAAGACGCCTTACCTCCTCTGTTAAAATATGTTCAGCAGCTACCGGATTATAATGGCCGCTCGATTGGAAGGTATCGTTATTTCACTGATGAAGTGTGCGACATTCTTTTTACGCTTGCGGGAAACCGTGCTGAATCAGAAAAAAACAATAATACCAGCTACCTGAATTACACCTGCAATGATTATATATCCAGTGCAATTGAGGCCTCGCAGGATAACCCGCGATATTACAAAGAACTAACCTCAATTTATGCAAGCGTCAAAAGTCAGCATAAGCTTTTCCCTCCTGTTTCAGACAAAGCAATCCGGATTGTTCGCGACAGGAGTTCTTTTATTCGTAATGCTCCACCGCAACAACAGACGATTCTGGAAAAAGACTATGAAGACCTGCTTCAGCTTCTGGAACTATCCCAAACACCACCTGATGAAACAATAGTAATTGAGCATATTCAGCAGCCTGAGTCTGAGAAAGATATCTTACGCACCATTGAATATCTTCAGTATATGAATACACTATCACCAGAACTGCTTGCTGCATTATTGCACTGGCTAGAACCTGATGTAACATTACCAGACACTATTACCCTGAGTGATCAGTATAAGGATGAAACTCTCATTGCAAAAATTCGCGGTCGTATTCTGACGCATCTGAAACCCTATGCCCTCACCTATAAAAATCAGCTTACGGCCCCCCTCCTTTCAATGATAAAAACAGACAGCACATTATTTCAACATCATGCATACCAGTTCTGGAATTCATACATTGACCTTCTTGCTCAGTTAACGGAGCACGATAACATTCTGCGTCATAAAGTTTTTGATGCGGTATGGGAATACAGAAAGGAAATGCCCCCTCCTTTTTCTCCTTTCGGAATGCCCAAATATTCGATGAATGCCGGAGAATATTTGATCCTTCGCCTAGGAGACTATAGAAATAACAAAGAAAAATACGCTGTTCGCCATTCAAAAAATTGGACAACACAACATTATAAAGACTCACTGCAAAGACAAATTATTACTGCCAATCCTGTACTAAAAAACATATTATTAAAAGCACTTAATGAAGTAGAATATTATAAATAATATTACACACTAGGGATAATAATGCACATTTTTCTTCTTGCCGGAGAGGCCTCTGGCGATGCATTAGGCGGTAAGCTTATGCAGTCGCTACAACAAAAGCAGAGTAATAACATACGCTTTTCTGGCGTAGGTGGCCCACGTATGAGTGAAAAAGGGCTAACCTCAATCTTCCCGATGGAAGAGCTTTCTTTAATTGGTTTTGTAGAAATTATTCCTCACATACCTCACCTACTAAAGCGGATAGACCTTGTTGTAGATACAATATTAGAACAAAAGCCGGATGTGGTTGTAACAATTGATGCGCCTGCATTTAATAAACGTGTGGCTAAAAAATTACGTAAAAAAGGATGTACTATTCCATTAGTCCATTATGTTGCACCAACTGTATGGGCGTATAAGCCAAAACGGGCCGAAAAAATGGCAAAACTATTCGACCATCTTCTAGTAATTTTACCATTCGAGCCGCCATTTTTTGAGAAAGAAGGCCTAGCCACCACGTATATAGGTCACCCTATTGTAGAGGAATCGGTAAGTGACGGTGATGGACACTCTTTTCGTGATCAGCATAATATACCACCAGAATCTCCAACCATCTGCATTATGCCGGGTAGTCGTAATGGTGAATTAAAACGCCTACTACCTGTTATATCCAATACTGTAGATATTGTTCAGGATAAATTTTCTGATTTGCATGTAATAATATTGGCAACGTCTCGTTTTGAAAAGAGACTGCAAGAAGAAACGACATCATGGTCAGCTCCAGTCACCGTTACCTCAAATATATCAGACCGAGCAAATGCGATTGCTGCCTGTGATATTGCATTAGCAAAATCTGGAACAGGTACATTAGAGTTAGCAATCGCTAAACTTCCCATGGTAGTGATGTATAAAGTAAACCCAATTTCGGCGTGGATGTTAAAGCGCATGATACGCGTGCCTTATGTAAACCTTATCAATCTTGTACTAAACCAACCTGCTATTCCTGAACTTCTACAAGAAAATTGTACAGCAGAAAAACTAAGCGCATCATTGCTGAAACTACTTGATTCAGCAGAAGCACAAGAAGAACAAAAGCAAGCAATGCACCAAGCAATGACACAAATGGGATATAATCAATCGCCTGCACCAAGCGACCGTGCAGCAGACGCTATTTTGAATATCATTCAACCCAGTTCCTGATAATATTTTTGTTAAAAATACCGAATCTACTACTGAATATCACAAAAAACACCTTCTAATCTTACTTATTTCTGCAATATATTACCGCCCATTCTTTCAAGATTTCGGTTCAATCTGCGCATTTTTTATCGTCAATTTTTCCTGTTATATCTCGTACTTGTCTATCTCTATAAAACTGTGTATGTTAAGCGCTGCCGGTTGTCGGCGGCCCCGCGGGGAGGAATGTCCGACACTCCTTAACGAGGATGGGTCAGGTATGTAGCACCGTTTACGCCCATCTGGCAGATTGGACCGCAACATGGTTGTCATACTCGAATCCCCGCACCATTTCCTCCCCTTACTTACCCCGAGTATACGTAGCGTAAGTGGCTATCATAATCAAATAGGTGCAATAAAGTACGCAGCGCCATCCCCCGCTCAGACTCTAGCTTGGGGTCTTTTTGAATATACTCAGCCGCATCGCTATGTGCTTCTAATAAAAGGTCATTATGATCAGGCAATATAGCCAAACGGAAGTGCGGCAAACCACTTTGACGCGTTCCTAAAACTTCACCACTACCCCGCAGCAGCAAGTCCTCTTCAGCTATACGAAAACCATCATCTGTTTCCCGCATAATTTGCAAACGTTGCTTTCCATTTTCAGTTAATTCTTGACCATATAACAATATACATCTTGATTCTACGCTCCCTCTTCCTACCCTTCCTCGCAATTGGTGCAACTGCGATAGGCCAAATTTCTGAGCCTGCTCAATTACAATCACTGTAGCTTTCGGCACATCAACACCCACCTCAATAACAGTGGTAGCGACTAATATATCAAGGTTACCGCTCTTAAATTCTTTCATTATTGCATCTTTCTCTTCCCCGCCCATACGCCCATGCACTAACCCAACACGTCTTGGGAAAAACTTCAGAAGATAATCAAATCGTTCTTCTGCTGCTTCTAATTCTTTCTTATCTGAAATAGGATCTTGCTTCGATTTTTCTTCTTCAGTAGATTCAATCAAAGGACAAACCCAATAAATCTGCTCACCTCTTGCAATCACACGTTCTAAACCGGCAATTATCTCATCTTGACGTAAAACCGGCATAACTCTTGTATCTATTTTTTTTCGCCCTGCGGGTTTCTCTTTCAATATAGATACATCCATATCTCCATAAAGTGTCATCGTCAGTGTGCGTGGAATAGGCGTAGCCGTCATCAATAAAATATCAACACCTTCACCTTTCATCGATAATGCTAACCGTTGCTTAACTCCAAACCTGTGCTGCTCATCTATTACCGCCAATGACAGATCATGAAAACAGACCGCATCTTGAAACAAAGCATGCGTACCTACTAAAATATCAATCTCACCCGACTCTAATTCCGACAGTATTTTCCTTCGTTTTGCTCCTTTAATTCTTCCCGTCAAAATAGCTACATTAATATCTAACTTAGATAATTCAATTATGTCCTTAATCCATTGATAATGCTGGTTAGATAATATTTCAGTTGGAGACATTAGAGCTGATTGACTTCCCGCCTCAACAGCCGTCAATAATGCCATTAATGCTACTATAGTTTTTCCACTACCGACATCCCCTTGCAGTAACCGCAACATACGATGAGGCTTTGACATATCATGAATAATATCCGCAACTACACCCTTCTGCCCACCGGTTAGAGAAAAAGGTAAGGCGCTCTCCAATGCTTCACATAGCTGACCATTGCCGCAAATACGTCGTCCAGCTTTCCGCTTCACCACCTGACGAGAAACTGACAATGCTAACTGATAAGCTAGTAATTCATCATATGCTAAACGTCTTCGGGCAGGGCTATTTACTCCACAAAATTCTAATTCTTCAGGTTTATGCAGTTGCTCTAGAGAAGTTTTCCAACCCTTCCACCCCTCTTTAATACCATGTCCGCTTAGCGACTTTTGTCCAAGTAACTCATTAGAATCATTCCCCACCCCCTCCTGTAACAATAGCCAGTCTGGCAGTTCAGGTGTTAATGCTAATGACTGCTGCACCAACATTTGTATTTTTTTCTGCGCAACACCCTTTGTCAATGGATACACAGCTTCTAAGCGCTGAACGGATGAAAGCTGATCTTGAGTAACAATGCAATCTGGATGAATCATCCTTAACATACCATCAAAACGCTCAGCATAACCACTCACCACACGCTTTGCCCCTGCTGGAAGCAACCCTTGTAAATATGATGTTTTACTATGGAAAAAAAGAAGACTAATCCGACCACTATCATTACGACAACGTATTTCATATGGGCGCTTTGTTCTGGGCGGAGGCGGTATATGTTCAATAACTTGTATGATGCTTGTAATAAATTGAGGATGACATATATCATCTAAGTCAGGCATAGAACGACGATCAATACACCCCGTTGGCATTAGAAAGACCACATCCCGCACAAGAGGGCCTGCAAGTTTTCCTAAGCGCTCTTCTAGCACTTTTCCCACCCCTTTAAGGGATGAAATACTTGCAAATAATGGCGTTAGCATTTCAGACCGTTGCATGCTCCGCTGCCTTACCCAAGTTTAAGATACTACAACTCAACCAATTGATTACCTTCATGAACAGAATTGAGCTTCTCACTTAAAGCCTTAACCAAAACATCAACAGAGGCTGACTTATTTAGTTCTGTAAATCCAATACTCAATGTTGATGTAACTTCTAACTGACCAGATATCTGAAGTGGACTATGAGCTAAAACTGCCCGCAATCTATTCAGCGGCACTTGTGCACCAACTTTTCCGGCTTCTAGCAGCAGCACAGTAAACCAGCCATTCCCAAGATAACATAACAAATCACTTGCCCGCAAACATTGGTTGCAACGCAGAACCACCTCCCTCAACAAGGCATAAACAGCATCTTCCTTAAACTGAGATACCGCTACAGAATAATTGTCTAATCGCACAACGGCAAAACTGGCTTGTATTTCTTTTTTATCAATTAAATCGAATACATACCTAACCTTAGTAAGAAAAGAACCGTAATTTGGAAGACCAACCAAATCATCATATTCATCATTTTTTGCCAAATCTGCTAAATGATGTATTGCTCCACGAGCAACTTTACGCTCATCACGTAAAACCAACTGACAATGCGGCTGCCCATCCATTGAAACATCTCTTTGCACCCGTAAGGAAAGAACTATTTCTTCGCCTGACTTATGCAACAAGGCAAAGCGAGGGGTACGTGCGAGAACATCTGCAACGTCATCCCCGCCTTCCTTAAACTCAACATATTCACTAATAATATCTGCTATTCGTGAAGCCAAAAAATTTTGCAATGGATGCCCCACCAAATCTTCTGTTGTAAAGCCAAGGCTTTCTTGAGCCAAGTCAGGGTGCTGAACCTGATCAATTATAAGTGTCCGTTCATAATTATGCTGCTGCACTCCTAATAAAAAATCCCCAACGCGACCTGCCATATAAATTTACCTTCACCAATTTATTTATTAATTAACCATATTTTAACTACGTTACTAATTTATTAGCACCGCATCAGGATCCAACATTCTGTCTGTAAATCGCCCTTGAAAAAGCGAAATACCTAACGCATGACCATATTCTATCGCATGTTGGCTATCACAGCGACATAAAATTATTCGATTAGAGCCACAACGCTCTACAGATTGCGCAAGCTTCTTATTTTCTTCTGTACCTAAATCCCCAGCAAAATCTGCATTCCATTGCATTTTAGCCAAGTCAAACCCTAGGCTTTCCCTATCCACCTGAACAAAACTCTCCGTAGTCAAGCCATCTAGACAAATACGGCAACCATGCTTTTGAGCAAATCGGTTAGCCTCAATAAAAGCATGCATATTAGAAAATACGTCAGCTATCTGTATTTCAATAACAATCGAAGGCTTTACCACTTCTTGAACTGTTTTTAAAAACTCTGCAAAATTCGAAGAAAGCACTGTATCAATATTTAAGTTCATACTAATTGGTGCACTTAAATAGGCCGTGACCCTTCCCAACATCATCTCAAGTATCTTTTTATCAAGAACGGTAGTCAGATAATTAAACAGCCAACGATTACTTAATAAATCGCAATCACTTGCTAACATACGGCGCAAATGACCTATATTAACATATAACTCATGAAATACAGGACGAATTTTCTGCCCCTTGCGCACCCCACAAACAGGCTGACGACGGATGACATAGTCAAAATCTATATCATCTAATTGCGATTCTACACGTACCAAAGATTCTGGAGTCAGCTTACCTTTAGAAGAGGTCATCATAATTGGATGAAGGTCCTGCTCTACTCTAGTAACCATTTCCAACATTTCAGAACACATCCTAAAGAATGGTCGCCACTGAAATGTTAAATCATATAATGTACAAAAATCATCATTCTCAGTGCCATCAACATGATTAGCTAACGGATCATCCACAAATAAATATCGCAACTGAAATATTGCCTTATCTATTAAAGATTTATCACCCCCATGGTAAAGAACAAAAACATCACCATCTCGTCCTACAGCAACCATACCATCTGATTTACGGAATACATCATTAATAACATTTGCGGCAATACGTAGTTGGAAGTCACTTTTATAAGCCTCTTGCAAAAGTGACAAATGAAAATGAAGCGCGTAGTGATTTCCCACCTCCCCTTTAATAGACTTCAGGGATTCCACTAGTTTTGCTTCAATATTGCTTGTAACTACAAACATTTAACTGCGCCTGCCTTACTCAATTATTACCATTTATTAAGCCCCTCATACATTAAACGAGGAATTACTATACTGCATTACAAACACTTCGCCATGAATGACCGCTATAAATAACCTAATACTGCTATTCTTACTAATAGCAACGCCTACACTTATCTGGCAAGGCTATTCTTGCTGCCCCTCCATAGAAAGCTTATATTTTTAACAACACCCTCATTGATACAACAAAAATACACTAAAAACACGATGCCCCTCTTCTTCACCACAAATTACGGAGCTGTGCGCATCTTTATTAGTTGACTTTATAGCAAAACCGTGTAAGTTGCCACCCCCTACGATGTAGGAAATTATGGTTAGCGTAGATACGCCACCACACCAAATAAATATGATAAAACTGCTGGAAGATTACTATCATGGCAAAGAAAAATACTATACTCGTCAAATTAGCGAGCACTGCGGGAACAGGTTACTACATAGTAAAAAAACGCAACCCGAGAAAACAACCTGAAAAACTTTCCATGAACAGGTACGATCCTGTAGTGCGTAAGCACGTATTATTTAAAGAAGAAAAACTTAAATAGTTTCTTTTTTGATAACAGAAAAATAAACGGACCAAATATTTGGCCCGTTTATTTTTGTTTCCGCAATAAAAACCACCAAGCAACCTAAACAAAGCCACCTGAGCATCAGTTGTCATAATAAAACCCTCCGCAGACATGACTCCCCCTTTGTTTTTACTGAATTTTTTAATAAAAAACACCAACTCTTTTTTGTTCCCGTCACGATACGATCCCCTCCCGCCCTAAAACTCCAGACAAATTTTCTATTACATTTTGCGACATTTCATTTGCAAATCAAAATGTGGTATATTATAACTTCTATGTGCCTAGATATTGGTATTGGGGGGCACATCGTCATGTAGACGCATCATTGCTGGTGTTCACCAGGTAGGGAGAGTAGCAAAAAAGAAGATTGCCTGTAACAAGGTAATGTGGGGGTTACATCATGAATGCCGTGATGCAAACGATGCAGGGCTTTAACTCTGTGCGCGTCGTGACGTTAGTTATCGTTGCTGTTATATTGATGGTAGGATTTTCGTTCATATCCATTCGCTTGGCTAGTCCTGTACTGGCCCCGCTTTATAGCAACCTCTCTTCAGATGATGCCGGCGGTATTGTCAGCGAGTTAGGGGCAATGGGTATTGATTTCGAACTTGGATCAAGCGGATCTGAAATCCTAGTCGCAAGCCCTGATATTTTACAAGTTCGTATGGCACTGGCCCAAAAAGGCCTTCCTAGTCACGGTTCAATTGTTGGATATGAGATTTTTGACAAAGATACAGCATTAGGCACTTCAAATTTTGTACTAAACGTCAACCTTATACGCGCCCTTGAAGGAGAACTAGGCCGAACCATAAGCTCAATGTCATCTATAAAAGCAGCTAGGGTTCACTTAGTTATACCTAAAAAAGATGTTTTTCGTAATTCACGCGTTGAGCCTTCAGCTTCTGTTGTTCTGACTTTAAATAATAGAAACCTTATCCCAAAAGAAGAAGCTCTAGCAGTAAAGCATTTAGTGACTTCTGCCGTACCGGGCCTAAAACCATCTCATGTCACTATTATAGATAGCGTCGGCAAATTACTTACCCGCGGCGCAAGCCAAGAGGATAATGCACTAGGCGGAAACATGGGCGCTAGCGATTCTGAAGATTATAGAACGCAATATGAAAACAAATTGGAAAGAACCGTTGTTAGTTTACTAGAGCGGACCGTTGGTATGGGTCGTGTAACAGCAAAAATATCAACAGATATGAGCTTTGATCGCGTTACAATAAGCTCTGAGGAATATAACCCTGATGGGCAAGTAGTACGATCCAGTCAATTATCTGAGAACAGGTCTAACTCGTTCACAGGAGACTCTGGCGGCGCAGTAAGCGCCGCAAGCAACCTCCCCGGCGGAGGAGCATCTGGCAATGGCCACGGTGCCAATGACGAGCAAGTTAATGAAGTTACAAACTACGAAATTTCAAAAACTATTACCAACCGCGTCAGTGATGTTGGCACAGTAAAACGCATAACTATTGCTGTTCTTGTTGATGGAAGATATGAAGAGCAAGAAGATGACGAAGGAGAAGTAACAAATGTATATATCCCTCGCAGTGAAGAGGAATTAGAAAAATTGCGCGGCCTTGTATCTTCCGCAATTGGTTTTGATGAAAGCCGCGGTGATACTATTAATGTTACCAATATGCAGTTTGAACGTGATACTACGGGGCTGATGGAAAGTGATGACCCACTAGGATGGATCAAACAAGACCTAGACAGCATATTAAAGACAGTTATGGTTGGCGTGGTTGCAATCTTAGCTATTTTGTTGGTTATTCGCCCGCTAGTAAATCGTGCCTTTGAAATATCCGAACACGAAGAATCTGGAGAATCTTTTCCCTCTGAAGGCAATGATGACATGGCATTTGCAGGGGGCACCAACGCCCCATCAAATACATGGGCCGAACCAGGCACCGATAACGCCGATTTTGATATGATACAAAGCAAAGTGAACAACACCCCTGCGAGACGAATTAATGAGTTGATTGAAAATAACCCTGATGAAGCATTATCTGTTATTAGATCATGGTTAGCAGATAATAACTAAAAAATAATACTATTAGGCTATAAGCGTCTTGTCCTAGAATAGACAGGAACTGAGGTAGAAAAATGGCATTTAATAATCCAGAAGAGAAATTATCCGGCTTACAAAAAGCATCTATTGTCATGATGACCGTTGATGAAGAAGTTGCGGCTAAGGTTTTCTCTATGATGACAGAAGATGAAATTAGAGAAATTTCACACACGATGGCCTCTCTTGGAAGCGTACCTCCAACTGCTATTGATGATTTAATGAATGAATTTTCTGAAGACCTTTCATCTGGCGCCACACTTGTTGGTGATTTAATGAATACACAAAAACTACTCACTAAAGCACTCGGAGCTGAACGAGTAGAAACGCTAATGGAAGATATTAGCGGCCCTTCTGGTAAAAACACTTGGGATAAGCTTAATAATGTAGGAGAGGAGTTGCTTGCATCATTCCTGCAAAATGAATACCCACAAACAGCAGCTTTAGTATTAAGCAAAATACGACCGGCTCAAGCGGCACGAGTTGTTGGCATTTTTCCTGAAGACTTTGCCATTGAAGTTATTGAACGCATGTTAACGTTAGAGCCTGTTAAAAGAGAAATACTGCATAATGTAGAACGAACATTACATACAGCATTTATGACCAGCCTTTCTTCCACTAAACAGACTGACAGCTTCGAAACAATGGCTGAAATATTCAATAACTTTGACCGCAATACAGAGTCTCGTTTCTTAGACATACTTGATAAAAAACATCCAGAGCATGCCGAGCATATCCGCGAATTAATGTTCACATTTGATGATCTCCTAAAAATTGATGGAGCCGGCATACAAACCATCCTTCGCAAAGCAGATAAAGACAAGCTTACTGTTGCACTAAAAGGTGCCAATGACAAAATAAGAGATATGTTCTTTGAAAATATGTCAGAACGTGCCGCAAAACTAATGCAGGAAGACATGGAAAGCCGTGGCCCAGTGCGTATGCGTGATGTGGATGAAGCACAAACTGCAGTAGTCGCAGTTACTAAAGCACTGGCCGACTCTGGAGAAATTGTAATTCCGGATAATGAAGAAGAAGAAATGATTTATTAGCATTAGCTAACTTTAAACAGGATTGTTATGACAACAACACCCAAAACAGAGCCATTTCATTTTCAGTCGTTACAAGAGCACTTTAATTATAGCGCACGTGCCGAAGCAGAAAAAAAATTAGCTAAACAAAAAAAGGAACCAACCTTTAGCAAGGCCCAACTTGCAGCAGAGCGAGAAGCAGGATACAAACAAGGCCACCAAGAAGGCCTCCAAACAGGTATTGAACAAGGTAAAGGAACTTTATTTACATTAGAGCAGCAAGTCAATCAGACCCTTGCAACTACTCTACAAAAAACGGCTGATTTTTTTACAAATTATCAAAACGAAATGCGTCAGTGCGATAGTATTGTAAGCAATTTAGCATTAGTAATAGCAAAAAAAATTGCTGGAGAAGCCCTATCATCGGCTCATGAAGCCGCAATTCTTTCTACCGTTCGCCTATGCCTACAACAATTTTTTAATGAGCCTCATATTCGAATTTCAGTACACCCTGATTTACAAGATAGTATAAATAAAAAAATTGCATCAATGCCTGAACGCGGCTTATTCCATGGAGATATTACTATTAGTTCATCAAATCATATAGCCCCAGGAGACTGCGTGCTTGAATGGAAAAACGGTGAAGCAATATTGGACCAAAATGATATTTGGAAAAATATTACAGCTCTTTTAAGCGCAACAGGAGCAGATTCTGATCTGTTACAAAAAATAGAAACAGAAATCACTAGTTCCACCCATTCTGACAAAAAATCCGAGGCATCTGAAGCAAACATTACCGCAACCTCTGAAATAGAAACAAAATTAGGAGCTGAAATACCTATTGAAATAGAAAATAATACTACAAATAACACTACTAAAGAATCCAATGATAAGAATGATAATATACAGAGCGATAATAACGGTGTAGAACCATTATAGACATGCGCAACTGCATCTTAAGCTGTGGATACGGAGACCATTATGGAAGATGAAAAAGACGTGACTATGGAAGAAGCAATGGCCGGCATCAATCTTGAAGCAGATGCGGTAGAAGATTCTGATGAAATGATGGTTGATGAAGCTGCTCTTGCTGCATTAAGCCAAACTGGAGTACTAGAAGAAGGTGAAGCAGTTGACCTTGCGGCAGTATATGATGTTCCTGTGGATATATCGGTTGTTTTAGGAACAACAAATATATCCATTTCTCAGTTATTAAGAATGGGAAGCGGAGCTGTATTGGAACTACAAAGGAAAGTCGGTGAAGCAGTTGATGTTTACGTAAATAATCGCCTAATTGCGCGTGGAGAAGTTGTCATCGTGGAAGAAAATATTGGAGTAACATTAACAGAGATTATAAAGCATGATAACTAGAAAAATGTAAAAGTCGTTAAAAAACAACTCAGTATTTCAATTAATAAATGTTTTTATTTACCCATACACAGCATTATAACCTAAAAAGACAATCACAATTATGCGCTTACTGATTATAGGAAATGCCCGCAACGAAATAACGCAAGCAAGCTTGATCGCAAAAAATCATGGTGCTAAAGTAACCCATTGTCCAGATAACGACTCAGCCCTATCTTTACTCCTTTCCGGCAAAAGTGCCGAAGTAGTTATGATTGATGCCTCAATGGATATTGCTGGACTAATAGCCATGCTTGAACAACACCATATATCCGTACCTGTTATTGCTTATGGCCTAGATAACGATAGCCGCAAGGCCGTTAATGCAATCAAAGCCGGCGCACAAGAATATGTACCATTCCCACCTGATGAAGAACTTATTTCTGCTATTTTAGAAGCCATAACTGCTGAAAATGATGATATGGTAGCAAGCTCTGCTGCCATGCAAGCTATTGTAAAAATGGCTGGGCAGATTGCCCCTTCACACGCTAATGTCCTAATTACTGGCGACTCAGGAACTGGTAAAGAAGTTATTTCTCGCTATATCCATAGGAAGAGCAAACGTGCTGATCAGAACTTCATTTCTGTAAATTGTGCAGCTATTCCAGAAAATTTATTAGAATCAGAACTTTTTGGCCATGAAAAAGGTGCTTTTACTGGAGCAACTAGTAGACGAATTGGTAAATTTGAAGAATCAACCAACGGAACATTATTGCTTGATGAAATATCTGAAATGGATTTACGCTTACAAGCTAAATTACTCAGAGCAATTCAAGAGCAAGAGATCACTAGAGTTGGCAGCAATGAACCTGTTAAATTAAACTTACGGATTCTAGCAACCAGCAACCGTGACCTTCCTACAGAAATAAAAGAAGGGCGCTTCCGCCAGGATTTATTTTTCCGTCTTAATGTTATTCATTTGCAGCTCCCTCCTCTAGCTCAACGTCAAGATGATATCGAGCAGTTTTCTTTACACTTTATTGAAAAATATGCAAAAGTTAACGAAATTACGGTTCCTACACTCCCTCCCCATGCTCTAGAAATACTTAAGAATTATTCTTGGCCTGGCAACGTACGCGAATTAGAAAACACACTTCATCGAGCGGTACTCCTTTGCACTGACGGAGTAATTTCTGAGAATCAGATTTTGCTTGAAGGAGCATCACAACATACAGAAGCTGAAGACCCATTATCTGCACCCTTAACTGACTCTACATCTTCTGCTCCTATGGTTGGCCGAACAGTTGAATCTGTAGAAAGAAGTCTTATCCTAGATACACTTGACCACTGCCTTGGGAACCGTACACAGGCTGCTAACATTCTTGGAATTTCTATTCGTACCTTACGCAATAAATTAAAACAATATGAAGAAAACTCATCTTCATAAAATTCCAATTTATAAAAACAGCTTGAACTTATATTCAATAGGCACATATAAGAAGACGGGGGAAACATAAAATATGGCTGATAATGAGGCAGAACTGACAAGCGAAACTGGGGCACCTTCCCTTAGTAAACGCTTCGGTATGCTGAATCTTGGCAAACATACTGATATTTTCTTTGCTGTTGGAGTAATGTTTATTCTCGCAGTGATGCTTTTTCCTGTGCCTGTAGGTCTGCTTGATTTTATGCTAAGCATATCTATTACTTTTTCTATACTGATTTTACTTAATGTACTTTTTATTGAAAAATCATTAGATTTCAGCTCATTTCCAACCGTTCTTCTAATTGCTGCTATCTTACGGCTTGCTTTAAATATTGCAACTACCCGTACTATTCTTGCTAATGGACATGAAGGTCCACAAGCAGCAGGACATGTGATTGAAGCATTTGGCACCTTAGTAATTGGAAATAATGTACTAATTGGAGCTATCGTTTTTTCTATCCTTACCTTAGTTAACTTTATTGTTATCACTAAAGGTTCTGGACGTATCGCGGAGGTATCAGCACGGTTTAGTTTAGATGCCATGCCCGGAAAGCAAATGGCAATTGATGCGGACCTTTCTGCAGGACTCATTGATGAAACTACAGCAAAAGAACGACGCAAAGAACTGGAAGCTGAAAATACCTTTTTTGGTTCAATGGATGGTGCAAATAAATTTGTACGCGGTGATGCAATAGCAGGAATTGTTATTACATTTATTAATTTTATTGCAGGCATTGTTATTGGTGTAGTTCAGCGTGACCTACCCTTTGGAGATGCTGTAAACACCTACACAACACTTACTATTGGCGATGGTCTTGTATCTCAAATACCTTCACTCATTGTATCAACTTCTGCCGGTTTATTGGTTACCAAAGCCGGTGTTGCAGGTTCAGCAGATAAAGCGGTTATCTCACAAATTGGTCGCTTCCCACAAACCATGGTGGTGACATCAATCCTTACCCTGATGTTAGCCATGACCCCTGCCTTGCCAACAGTACCATTTCTAATGCTATCAATGCTAACAGCAGGTGCAGGATGGTACTTAAGAAAGCAACAAAAAACCCAAGAAGAAGAAGAAAAAACTACTGAACAGGAAGTTGCACAGCAACAAGTAGAAAAAGAAGCAGAATCAGAAGAAAGCGTCGAAAAGACACTAAAAATTGATACTATCCGCCTAGAGTTAGGTTATGGCCTTCTTCCCTTGATAAATTATGGAAAAGGACAACGCCTTACAGAGCAAATCAAAGCACTGCGCAAACAAATGGCAAAAGACCTTGGCTTTGTTATGCCTGCGGTTCGTATACAAGATAATATGCAACTCCCTGCTAACCAATATTTGGTAAAAATCAAAGAAATAGAATGTGGCAGAGGAGTTGTGAAACCTGATATGCTGTTAGTGATGGATCCAACTGGTAAGCGTATTGATTTACCTGGTGAAGACACTGTTGAGCCAACATTTGGACTTCCCGCACGTTGGATAGCTGAAAGTAGCAGAGAAGAAGCATTATTTAGAAACTATACTGTAGTGCCACCGCCAACAGTAATCACTACCCATATTACAGAAGTTATTAAAGAAAACATTGGTGAACTGTTATCTTTTTCTGAAACGCAGAAATTGCTTGATAACTTAGGGGAAGAGCACAAAAAGCTTGTTGATGAAACTGTCCCATCAGCTATTACTGTAAGCGGAATACAGCGAATTTTACAAATGCTCCTCACCGAACAAGTATCTGTTCGTGATCTACCTACTATTTTAGAAGCCATTGCAGAGGGCAGTAAAGTAACACACAGTTTAACTATGATTAATGAGCATGTACGCACTCGCCTTGGCCGGCAGATTACCTATACAAACGCCGATGATGCAGGCCAATTGACAATTGCCACACTTTCTCCTAGATGGGAGCAAGCATTTGCAGAAAGTTTAGTTGGTACCGGAGAAGAAAAACAACTTTCTATGGCACCAAGTCTCCTACAAGACTTTATTCAGCAGACCCGCAATAACTTTGAAAAATTTGCTATGAAAGGGGATCTTCCTGTTCTTTTATGCAGCCCAATGGTGCGCCCCTATGTTCGCGCCGTTGTAGAGCGCTTCCGCCCCACAACTGTTGTTATGTCACAAAATGAGGTTCACCCCAAAGCTAAATTGCGCAATGTTGGGCAAGTTTAATATTTAGCATAAGAATTATTAACACTCCTAGATATAAGAAGTAATATTGCTATTCTGATGCTTAATCTTGGCATCATGGGCTTTTTGATGCCAAGTAGTATATATTTCATCTGCATCTTTATTCATACTCACAATGCTTAATAGATGCTCTAAATCTTCCGATGCAATAACAAGAGCCCCTGATTCTTCAGCAGCTGGCAATTCTACACTAATATTTTCACGAGACTTTGAAGTTACCAGTACAGGAAGCACCTTAGATATATTACTGTTAGTAGCACTCAACTTTTTTTGAACTTTTATTGCCCGATCAAGAAGCTTTGGCAACTTATTATCCTGCTTTAAAATACCGGTAGTACATTCTACAATTGCAAAATTCCCCTGAGGAGTTACAGTAATAAGATCTGAAACTTCTTGTATAGTAGCAATACCATCAACAGGAGCAGATGAAAAACCTAGCATCCAAAATAAAGTAGCAACTCAAAACAATGTTTTTGATTCTTTCTAGCAATGAATATATCCCCATACTCATCTACCCAATAGCAACTTATCAAAAATATTGTAGTTATTTTTAGATATAAAAAAGGGGGCTAGATCTTTCGATACAGCCCCCTTTTTTTCTTGCGCAGTAACCTAGAATTTTTGACTAATGCGGAAATAAACATAGTCTGAATTTACAGTAGGATCTTTTGCATACGTATCTACTACACCATCACCATTAGTGTCTTGATCAATGCTGTAATTCCCTAATGTATGTGCCCAATCTAAACGTAGAACCGTCGTACCAGCTTCAATAATGTCTGTACGAGCCTCTAAACCAAGACCAACACTATACATATCTGCATATTCATTACGTCCGTTATTACGACGATTATATACTCGACCACCATCCATAAATGGAGCCACAAAGAAATCAACATCATCATGAACTTCTACTGGATGCTGGTATTCTACAGAAAACTGTATACCACTCTCTCCGGTAAGCTCAGCAGGCTCAAACCCACGTACACTTCCATAGCCACCCAATGTAAATAATTCTGATGACAATAATTCACTTGTAGATATTTGACCTGATGCAGTCAGGATAAAATTACCACTGCTAAATGGAGACAACAAATTACTATAGATCATTGGTTGAACAATCCACGCATCCGGATCACCAAATACATTAGACGCTAAAGCATCACCTTGGTTAGTTGCGCCAAAAGCATCTATCCCAGTTGAAACACGAGCACTGGCATATACTACACCACCGTCAATCCGCTGCAAGCTTTCAAATTCAGCAAAAACTTTGCGTATTTCATCTTTTGATGTAGTAAAATCAACGCCTGTTGCATCCGATACAGATTTATGGTCTCGCCCTTGAAATCCACCACGCACAGTTAGCTTACGATTACGCGTATTAAGAATATCACTTGCAAGAGCAACATTTAAACTATCTGTTGTACCACTAAGACCTAAAGCAGATAGACGATCATCAATATCATTTTCGCTATGTAAGAAACTTGTTTCTAAACGTAAATTACTTACAGCAATCGGAGTATTAATACCTGCAGCAATGCTCCACAGATCACCATCTGAACGACGCATATCAGTGTAAATTGTTTCACCTAAATTTAATAGGTTACTCTTCTCAAAATGTGCCGTAGCAACAACTTCACCTGTTAAAGGGCTGCCATAATTGTCAATACTAACACGCTGCTCATCTTCAAAATCTTCCTCAATAGCCAATGTTACATCTGTAGTAACAAATTCTTTACCTGGCTGTAAATTAACCGAAGCACGAATATTTTTAAGATTATTGATATCACTTACCATAGATTCGATACTATTTTCATCAAATACACGGTTTTCTTCAACACGTCCTGTAATTGCTGAGGCTACATGCTTATTTAAAACCCCTTCATTCAAAACAGTTACAGCACCAACTTTTGCTTCATATACATTGATATCTAATACACCATCCGTAAGATTTTGCGGTGGAGTTACTACACGCACCAGAATATAACCAGCATCATAAAACTTACGTGTTAGTTTATATTTCAACTCTGCAAGATCAAACTTAGTAAGCGGACGGCCAGTATATTCTGCAGTTATAAGAGATATCTCTTCAGCAGAAAATTGCTTAGCACCGGTTACATTAATGGTAGAAAATGTTGCAACAACCTCTTCTTTTGAAGCGTCTTCCAGCACAGGAGCTTCTTTTGCAGGAGCAGCCTCTTTTGTTGCTGGGTCAAATTTCTTCGGAATATTTACTTCCGGCACTTTTTTATCAATCACACCTGGAAGAGCTGTGGTTTCTACTGACACTGCCGATGCAGGCAACAAAACAGCACCTGTAAGTATGGTTGTAATCATCCCCAATTTTTTATGCATTCTTTGCATTTTCAGCCCCTTTATTATTTCCAACTACCTTGTAATTTTAAAGAGAAACAGACGAATTATTTTTCTCTAATTATATAATAACTCGTCTGTCTCATTTCTCTTACGAACTGCGATATTACAGTACGATTTCTTCACCCTTAGCACATAGCTTATTTAGCTGCTTAGGATCAGTTACATTAACTACGGAACAGAATTGTCCGTCAACATCTTGTCCTGCCGCTGGAGCAATATCACTTAGTCCTTCTGAGAACTCAGGAACATCACTACCTTCACGACCATTTAAAATGTCAACTAAAGGATCACCATTCGGGCCATCGCCATCACCATCGCCATCACCGTCGCCATCGCCGTCACCATCGCCATCGCCGTCACCATCGCCATCGCCATCGCCGTCACCATCGCCATCGCCATCGCCGTCACCATCGCCATCGCCGTCACCATCGCCGTCACCATCGCCATCGCCATCGCCGTCACCATCGCCGTCACCATCGCCATCGCCGTCACCATCGCCATCGCCGTCACCATCGCCATCGCCGTCACCATCGCCATCGCCGTCACCATCG
>Ga0316204_10001525_pt1 | contig 61524 bp, 63 predicted proteins | sample 6monrhotite_MG_2_FD_205661 | JGI IMG/M metagenome (GOLD analysis project Ga0316204, IMG submission 205661) | Microbial mat bacterial communities from mineral coupon in-situ incubated in ocean water Damariscotta River, Maine, United States -... | ecosystem: Environmental > Aquatic > Marine >...
AAAACTTCGATATGAGTCAATCCAGTCTTGATATTAAAAAGTCACTGGAAGAATGGCAGAGACTGGGAGTGCGTCGTTTAAATGATCGAGCCCTGCCAAAACGTAATCTAAAAGCATCTTTGATTGTGCCGGATGAAAAGCCGACTGGCCGTGCCTATCTCATTTACGACAATTATCGCGCCATTCTTCACTGGAACCGCTCTCATAAATTCGCAGTGGCCGTTGGCACTCTCTCTGACCACATTGCCAAACAATAGATCTAAAAACAGAAACAAATAATTTAGGTGGAATAAAAAAAGAAGGTTCCAGCTGGAACCTGGAATGGGTTGACAGCCCCGGATAATAATTAAGGGGACCTCTTTAACTATGATGTCTTTAATTGTTCCTTGAGTTCGGCGACTTCCGCTTCCAGTCTGCTCACCCTCTGTGCCAACTCGGACACATTGACCCGCTCTGAAACCTCGGTGTCAATCACAGCCTGCGTTTGGCTTTCGTGTACATCAACATCAATAGGGCCAGCTTCAATAGGACCAGAGAACAGATGCATATACTCTGAGTCCTTACGTCCGGGCGCGCGCGGCAGTTTTACTACCAACGGATCGCCCTCCCGCTCGATCAGCCCGGCAAGGGTTTCCACAACAGCAACATTGTCGGTGAATGTATGCAGGCGGCCACTGCGCGCCCTTAGTTCTCCTGGTGTCTGAGGCCCACGCAGTAAAAGCAAGCAGACAATCGCAAATTGAGCCGGGTCAAATTGATATTCGCCAAAGTGCGTGTTGCAAAAAGTGTGTTTGTATTTCTCAACACCCCTCTTGAAATTCTCCTCAGCACGCACGAGATGTTTGTCCTGTAAGTCACGGGCGGTACGTTGCACCAAACCCTGCCCCATAGACATTACCGGATTGCGGCTGGACTTCTGATTGCAGGCGTTGATCAGTGCATTAAGCGTCAGTGGATACTGTTCCGGCGTGACAACGGATTTCTCCATTAGGCAACCGATAACGCGGACTTCATTGGCAGATAAATTTAACAACATTTTTGGGTCCTGAATTAATTTGGGTAAGGGAATAATATTCCATTATATTAGCAACAATTGTTCTCTAACCCCATTTTATTCGACAAGGGCATCACCAAAAAATATGTTGGTAATCCCTGTGGCACTCAAATTAGTCAATAATTAAATATTGTGTCCCCATATCTTTGCATGCTTGAAAAATCTGCTGTTAAAAATACTGTGCTGATGGATGGAGAAGATATTGCCTTGATTCTGAATGAAATGATTACATTACCTGAAACTCTGGAACGAAAAATTCATGCCGCGCAAACACGCGGTGAATTTTTCATTAATGCAGTGACTAAAAAAAGTAAGTTATAACGCATTCAAGGATGTCCCTTAATGAAGGTATACCCTCCCCGATTTGACGGTTTATTGCCCACGTTTATCAGATTCTCGCCGATGCAATACAAGCAGGCGCTGGCTAATATACCGCAAGGTATCTTGCATCGATGATGGTAGCCAGTAATGCCCCGCGACCACATTAGGCGATATTCCCTCTTCAGCACTCATGCCTGCTTGCAGATAATCACACACGATAAGCATATCCCGAATCCGATTCAACGCATCAATACAATCAATAAAACTGGCCTGCTTATTTGTGTTATCAAAAAACGGATGCCTAGGTAATGGAGTTTTAAGATTATCAGATGACTTATTTTTTTTGGATTTCATCACGTACTCCCTTCTTTAACAAGTCATAATCGCTAGAGGGAGAAGGCAGCGTTCGCGATGGAATTGGATTACAATGTTTCTCGATCATAACGGATACTCCTGTATCGGTTGTGGTAAGTCGTCACCCTGTAGAGGAGCAACTCTTCAGGGCGGCGCGTTAATTTAAAATCAATGATTTTATTCATTAAACAAAGAAATCATAGCTTATTCAAAATAAATTGCTATTGCAAGCATTAATGGACAGAATAGTCAGCTTGAATTTAGCAACACAAGCTCTGAAACGATAAAAATGAATTGGAACAAAGAAGCCACACACATCATCAAGGCCGCCAAGTCTAGAAAAGGCGTGGAATGGAAAGATATTTCTGAAATGTTAAAAAGCCGATTAGGTGTTGAGTTATCCGCACAAACTCTAGCTAACCGCGTCAATAACGGTGCTTTTAGTTTTGCACTGGCTTTACAGATATTATCAGTATTGGATGTGAAGAAAGTTGATATACCAGAAGCTGAAGATTAGTTAATGTTTCAAGACTCAAATGTACAGGCCGCTGTGATCACTCAGGATACGCAACCAATGAAGAAAGGTATTAGCTGGTTATGCTGAGAGCATTCAAAATATCAGGTAGGCCTTTTTGAACAGAAAATCCTTAACTCTGGAGGATAGTGCCCTCTCCCTGTGTTTTCATTTTTAAGAGGGAGGTATCCTAAATATTGCATTCGGCTGTTGCAGCCTTAAGTACCATTTCCTCTAACTCCCCTTCGCTGACCACATCAACATGTTCAGTAGCCTCTATCTTATAGCTGCATATGGGGTAACAAGTACACTCGACATTGCTATATTTTTTTACTAATATTCCAGTTTGACATGAGGGACATGTAACGGGATCAAACTTGATGCCTCCTAACGTTACCCAATCAAAATGATGCCTCAATTCAGACATTTCTCTAAATTCTAAAACATACCGGCTTGGTCGAGTTGCAGCCGTCAGTATTATCGTACGTTTTTTTGAACGTGTTAATGCCACGTAAAACAAACGTCGCTCTTCCTCAAGCGGGTCTTCAATAAAAGGCAATACTAAATCAAATAGCGGATCATTCGTCATCGTGCTGGGAAAACCTTTATAACCCTCATCTATACCGGGCAGAATGGTGTAATCAGCTTCCAAACCTTTAGAGGAATGCATTGTATTATGAGTTATCACCAACCGGCTCTTAAATTGTCTGGTTAACTGATTGATATAGGCTTTTGTAATCCCCTCGGGTCGAACTGTTTCCTTGCGGTTCCGGGTCAAAATAAAAACACTGACTCGGTCATCCGGTTTATTGCATATAGGTGACAACTTCGCTATTACTTCCAGCTCGCCTAACAAAGCATTCTGTCTGGCCTCAGCATTATCCAAATGTGGTACGATACGAATAGTATCCTCTGTCTCTTTATTAAGCGCCTTTACCTCTTTATCAATTTGTCGAGTATTTTTCAACACACTGGCACGAGCAACATCCGCAATACCCTGAGCACTTCGGTATGTTTCAACCAAACGTACAATATGAGTTAAACGCCCGTCTTCGGTTGCCTCGCAATACTCTATACCATTTTGCTTTGCCGAAGCCGGTGAAACATACGATTTAAAAATATCAACATCCGAACCAGAAAAACGATTAATCGTCTGCCAATCATCACCCACCATAAAAATAATCGGTTTTTGACTGTCAGATTGTAAATCAGGATGATTGGCAAGCGCATTCACTAATGCCATTTTCAAACGTGCCGTATCCTGAAACTCATCTACTAGGATCAATCTAAACTGACCATCTGTTTTATGGTTTCGGACCGCTTGCACCCCTTTACTCAGCATATCTGAGAACTCAATATATCCCATGTTCTCATAGTCTACTTCCAGCGCATCTACCAAAGGCTCTATAATATCCAAAAATAATAAAGACCGTTTAGCATCAGGTTTTAGATTCGCTTTTTAACGAAGTTCAGGAAAAGTTAAACCCGAGTCTCGATACAATTGAATAAATTTAATAAACAAAAACTCTAAATCAGATTCCTGCCTAAATCCATGTAATGCAGCACTTTCCAAATCTTCATCTTTTTCATTAACTGGAATACCAAATTCAGTAAGCTTATCGTGTAAATACTCAAAAATATGACCGTCACGAAACTGAAAACTTCGAGTATCAAAAAATGGAATGGGTTTACCTTCTTTTTCCTCTAACCAAGAAAATTTTTCTTGAAAAAATTCAATCTTTTTAGCAGCATTTTTTTCATATGTCTCACCACCTAAAAAATCTGGTGCCTTTCCGTCCTTATTCAAACCAAAATGCTCATGGTAAATCCGTCTTTTCTCATCGGTCGGATGACGATAACTAAAATCTGGTAAATAAGGCCGTGTATTACCAGACGCACTTGGAGTAAAACCCATTTCTTTACCCCAGTCGAATTTCTTGAACTCATAGTCAAAAGATATCTTGTGTAATAGCAGCCAGTTAGCGATAGCAGCTTCTTCTAGCGAACGCACCATAAGCCCTTTTTTCAAGGTTGGAATCATCGGTTCCCACGGATTTAATTTTCCTTCGATTTTCTTCCTGATTTGCTTTTTGCAAAGCGTATGATAACGTTTTTCATTTTCTTCCAAATTCTCACTACCCCCAGATAAATCCAGTTCAGGGTAACGATAAAAAGCGATCCATTTAAATAATCTATCTCTGAATACCGAGTTATTATTAACCAATTCATCATAGACGCCATAGAAATGACGCTTACCTATCTCTTCATCTAGTGGATATACTTGCCATCTCTTACCATCAGGAGGACTTCCTAAAAAGTAATTACCCATGCCATGAAATGTTCTTGCTTCAATATGAGTTTTTTCACCTAACACCAATGATATTTTTTCGCTAAGACGGTTTTGCAATTCATCAGCGGCTTTCGTATTAAAAGCCAAGGCCAGCACTTCATTCGCCGCAAAGAGTCCTGACTTCACCGCATAGGCAACTTTCGCCACGATCACCGAAGTCTTACCTGAACCTGCCGCTGCTATACATAAATTTGCATCATCAAAAGCAAGAGCCGCTTCGATTTGCTCAGGATTTAGTGGGTTAGATTCTATCTTTTCGAAAATATCCGCATATTGCTGTCTCTGGGAACCAATAAACCGCTGATTATATAAAAATCGTGCATTGGGGTGTGTTGAACAAAGATCGTCGTATTGCTTTTTCCAATGTACTAACGTCAAAGATCGACATTTCGACGTAAAAATAGGACGCTGATACAAAGCATTGAGCGCACGGAGGGCAGATTGCAATACAGTCCAATCCTGTTGTGCTTGCCAGTATTGCAGCTCGGAACCCCGGATATAACGTTCCTTTTCAAAAAACGCATCACACGAGTTAGAAAAAGTTTTAAGCTTGGTTTCCCATGCCTGTGCTGATTTTGCTAATCGTTTTTGTACTGACGTTGTAAGCTGATTAGCTAGTATTTTTTTATCGTCAGCATTTGAAACAATAATATTGATGTCATATTTCTTTCGACTCTGAAGATAAGTGATAGCCAATACACTTTTATTTTTATGGGGATTGAGTAATTCGATGTCGTCGATACAAGCTAAATCAATGGTCAAAGTAGAACCAATACTCCACGGCCCTAGTCGTTTCTCTATATTTAAAACCCGTTCGAGAAGCTGCAACCTGCGAGGTAAACGACGAGAGAGGAATGCATAAAGAAAATACTCCTGATATTCCATTAATGTCTCATATTCCAGTGATGATATGCAATAACTCGTCAACAGTTTGATAAAGTGACGTGAGATTGAATACGTAAATTAGCGACACGATTGTCGCGGCGTTAAACTTTTCAATTACTTAAGGGGTCAGAGCCCTTAAACTCTGTGTTTTTTAATCTTGTATCACCATAAATGTTAACTGTGGATTTACGATACATCTGTTAACTCCCGATTTACGGACATCCTCACTCTACCCCCCTCCCAACCCCTTAACACCAACCAACCAAGGCTCCAACCGCTGCCCAATATTAATGGTCGCTTCAAATCGTGGCGGTTCATCCTGTTTACGATGAGTACCCTCTGCTACCGCAGCTTCAAGCACGTTGTGGTGCTGCAACGGAACATGGACAGTCTTGTTACTGAGTGATTTGATATAACCGACAAGCCTTGCCCCGCCTGAACGATTATCCTTTATGCGCGCCCTCACCAAACCTTTCATTAATAGATATTTTGTACTGTCGGCGTACTTCTCTCGTAACGCATCACGGTCTAATCCTGCATCGATTACAAACAGTCGGGAAGCCGAGGTTTTTTCACGAGACAGGTTATTTTCTGCTCGATTAAGTTTGTTATTTTTCTTTTTGCTTTTCTTGCCGTTATTAGTCCCATTATTTCGGTTCTGTTCTTCTAGCAAGTCGTCAACATGTTTCTGGGCTGCTTCCAGAACAGCTTGATAGGCCGTTCCGTTGTATTCGAGCACAAGGAATACTTCCTTTTCGCTGAGTCTTTGATAATAGCGTTCTTCCATATCTCCGTTGACCGGTTGAGATACATCAAAACCCAGTGCGGCCAATTTTTCTTTATTGAACCAATCCAATATTTCAGACTGTTTATAGTCACGACTGAAATAGCCACTGTCCCGACTCCGGTGCGTCAGCCGCAGATGGATGCCACTGTTTTCATCTTTTCCGAGATAGCGATACGGTAGGCTCAGTTCTCGCTCGGTGAGGGTTATTGTGGCTTCGGGAACACCGGAACGGTTGTAGGACACACCGGCCAATACAATGGCATTGGTCACAATGATCAGGCCTATGCCAGCCAGCATTGCTTTCATGTGTCGCATGTCTTTCAATTGGCTCAGGCTTTTCATTTCTTTGCCTCGGTGAAATCCCCAGTAAAACCCTCACTAAAATCAAAGAATCCCTTTGCGCGTAGTCGTTTAAAGATCAGCAAAAACAATACGGCGGTAAGCCCAATGATAAAGAAGAAGAGATACTTGGGCATGATCTCCCACCACCAGTCGAAGAACTTGGTGAAGAGGTAGATCACAAAGAAGGTGTTGCCGGTGTTGATGGTATCTTTCCAGTGCTTGCGTATTCCCCACCACACGGCCGTTGCGCTGAGTACAAAGCCTGCCAGTTGATAGATGCCTTCAATAACACCCGTGTCCAGTGGGAGATAACTGGTTCGGCCAAAGAGCGAGAGGACGAGTATGGGTAAAAAAAGACACAACAGGCCAAACACCCGATAGATGGGAGCGAATCCCCAGTAGCGCCCATGATTCACAAAATGCGGGAACAGGAATAACAGTATGGCGACGGGGAAAAAGTTTTCCGGGCGCTCGCCGAATGACAACCAGTACATGCCACCCCAGGTGCCAACTTGTGCAGAAACAAAGGCGATCACGCAGAGGATGCCTGCCGCCTGTAATAAACGGATGTCGCAGGCATAGGCCAGCAAAAAGGCAAAGGCGCCCCAGACGATAAAGGCGTTGTCCGAGGGCGTGATGTTAAATATTTGCCCCAGCATGGAGATGTTGAGCACAAAACACGCAAAGCTCACCAGGCCGACCAGTTTGGCGAAGTAACCCGTTTTTTCTTTTTCTGCGACCAACAGCGTGGCCACAAACGTGGCGAGTGAGCCCGTTATCAGAATAACGATCTGGCTGGTGGTGGAAAGCTTTCCCCAGAATTGGTAAAACAGAAAAAACACACTGGCGGCCAAAGCCAGGGCGCCCAGGAATGAGGCGATGCGCATGCCCAGTGAGAGCTGTTTTTCGCGTTGGCCCTGATCAATATCAAAATCATGGCTGTATTGGGTCAGCAGGTTTTGATGATAGGCGCTAACGGATTGGGCCTGCTCATTATTTAAAGACAGAACGCGATCACTTTCCAACAAGGCTAATTCATCCTGAAAGGCCTTTACCTGGTCGGCGCGTTTTTGTGCTTCAAATTTCGAGAGCAGTGACATTACGTGTTTTGACTCGACGTTATTGTTCTTCTAATAACTTAGCATGGAGTAGTTATCTACCCTTTCTAGAATTTTTTATATATGACAGTCCGTTGACTCATGACTTACGGACAACCCCCACCCCTCCCGAAATCCTTTTTCTATATACAGGTTACCTATCAAGCACGGATGTTAACTGGGGTTTTATGCACGCATTCTGTGCAGTCATGCCAAGTGATCACCCGCCTGCGGAGCAGCACTGACAACATGGCAAAACAGGGGCTATCGCCCCTCCCACCCCATATACTCTCATAACTAACCCGGATTTACTGTAGGAAATTTCCTACGAATAGTGAGAAACGCTGCGCTTACCCCCCCCTGGCCATGTACGTATACACCCGGCGAGCAGGGTTAACGCCATTCCGTAAAACACTCTTTTCTTTTGATCGATTATCGCTTGAATGTTCTCGTATTGTTCTCTATTTTGTTTAGAGAACATTCGACAACCATTGAGGTAGCCCATGCTCACCCCGGGCACAACATGTCACTAAACAACGCGGGTTATCTGCTCGCGATGTTGTTCCCGTTGAACCATACCCACCAGAGAGGTGAGCTGCTCAGCTATCAGGTCGATTAAGTCGTCAGCAGTCACAATACCGACCAACGCTCCGTTGGCATCCACCACCGGCACCCGTCGAACGGCCTTGCCTTGCATCTGTTGAACGAGTTCGGTCAGTTGCTCATTTTCGTTTACGGTCAGCAAATCATTGCTCATTGCTTCACCTACCGTAACGTCTGTTGCATCCACCTCTCGCGCGACGAGCTCGACAACGATATCCCGATCCGTGAGGATACCCACCGGCATACGTTCATCGCCGCGTTGTTCAACCACGATAACGTCCCCAACATGGTATTTGCGCATCAATTTTGCCGCCTCAAGGACAGAGTCTTCCCGATTCGAAATAATGATTTCACGATTGCAAAATTCGCCTATTGTCATCGTTAATCCCTCCTTAATAAATAATGCCCATCAGGTTGATGACAGGCGCGTAGCGTCGCGTGTGCCACTATCGAACATAACCAATTCCCAGCGCCCTGCCATGACATCGTGCCGTAGAATGTAAACGGCATTGTCTTCGCCACGTACCTTAAAATAACGGTGCGCAGGATCCAGCCAGCGATCAAGGATTTCACTGATCTCCACCGCCTTATCACCCATAAAGAATCGCCGAGGTGACTCATCGCCCCGATGGCCCGAATAACACTCAACAGTTACAGTCAAGTTATTGTCATTCATAGCAACGCTTTCCCGATATAGGCTTAATAAAAAAGCATAGCAGCCAAACACCCTGTTCGTACGAGTCAGCTGCAAACTTACGAATGCCCCGAGCCGCTATTTGCCCTGTGCAACTGACCAGAACACGCTAATCTATAGATATCTCAACAGGTAATCTTTGTAGCATGAACCATAGAACCTTGTTCTCGCCGTTATTGCTTACCGCCGCCGTGTTAGCTGGCGGATTGCCTTTTCATGAGTGATGGCCTATTTCAATACGGTGCCTTCAGGCACGCCTTAGAACCCATTCTGAAAAGGGATATCCGCCCCCTCACGGGTAAACAAAAGTTCCCGGCGCATGCAGCACTAGACCTTGTGTATGCGGCTGACTTTTCCCGAGTCAAAAACGTACCGAGAGACTCTGCTATCGAGGTTGCGGCCATATCCACGGGAGCGATAGTACAAAATGTGTATTTGTTTTGTACCTCAGAAGGCCTGGCAACCGTTGTGCGTTGCTGGATTGACAAGAAGGCCTTGTCAAGGCCATGGGCTTACGAGCCGACCAATACATTCTCGTAGCGCAGAGCGTGAGATATTCCCCCTACTGAAGCACACAAGTTGTTTAGTAAAAGTTGAGCAAAAGTTCGGCAAAGGTTCTGCGGAAAACTGGGGATCGTGATGCGGCATCCGTTAGGCAATTACCTGCTTGTCACAGGAGGATTTATCCTTTCACCGTTGTCGTGGTGGAATGATGCGGTTATCAATGTGCCGTTGGCCTACCTGTTCTCCCTGCCGTTTGCATTTTTTTCCGAAGCGATGTTTTTACCGAGCTTTTTAATGGGGTACTGGCTAAGCAATCTGCTTGGCCTTTTAATGATGCATTGGGGTGGCGAAGGCTTGCTGAATCGCAAACGCCCAACCATAAGTGTACGGCGCAGTATGATTGTTTCAGTGCTATATTCGATAATAATCATCATTCTTGTATTGCTTGACTTGATTCCTCCGCCTAGTGATTATTTGCAGTACTGATTACAAACAAAGGGTTAGCCAATGCGGTCACTCATCCTTACAGAACTCGATGCGGCATCACATACAACCCAGCCCGTGGAGATCGTGGAACGCAAGGGTATTGGCCATCCTGATACCGTTTGTGATGCCCTGGCAGAAGAATTGAGTCGCGCACTGTGTCGGTTTTATCTCGAACGATTCGGCTTGGTGATGCACCACAATGTGGATAAGGTGCTGCTTTGGGGCGGTTCCTCTTCACCCGCCTTTGGCGGCGGAAAAATACTCGCCCCCATGGAAATATTTTTCGCCGGTCGGGCCACCTGTCAATACAAGGAAATCAAGGTACCGTTAGAAGACTTGGTGCAAGAGAGTTGTTCGAATTGGCTCCGTTCTCACATGCATGCCCTGAACCCTGACCGGCACGTCAAGATTCATAGCCTGGTGAGACCCGGTTCCGCTGATCTGGTGGATCTCTATCTGCGCCAGGAAAAGACCGGTATCGCGCTGGCCAATGACACCTCTTGTGGGGTGGGTTATGCGCCACTAAGTCCATTGGAGAAAATGGTGCTACGGGTGGAAAAACACCTCAATGCATCGGACATTAAATCTGTCCATCCTGAAATCGGTGAAGACATCAAGGTAATGGGTGTTCGTCAGGGGGATGCCATTGAGCTCACCGTTGCCTGTGCCTTTATCGACCGACATATTACTGATGTCGAAGATTATGTTGCGAAAAAGGACAAGCTCGTCCAGCTTGCCGAACAGGCGGCAAGTACTGAATTCGGTGGGCCAATATCAGTAACGGTCAATGCCGCCGATGATATCGCTGCCGGAAGTCTCTATCTCACCGTAACCGGAACCTCTGCCGAATCGGGTGATGATGGCGAGGTTGGACGGGGTAACCGAGTCAATGGGCTTATTGCGCCCTATCGTCCCATGAATATGGAAGCTGCCGCAGGTAAGAACCCGGTGACACACGTTGGCAAACTCTACAATATTATCGCCCAACAAATTGCAGATACCCTGGTTGCTGATCTTGATGAGATTCGTGAGGCGTATTGTTATCTCGTCAGTCGAATTGGCAGCCCCGTCAGTGAACCTCAAGTGGTGGATCTGCATCTTGCTATGCAGGAGGGAAGTTCCATCGATGGGGTTGGATCACGTATTGAAGAGATTGTGCATGACAAACTCACCAATAGCGCACGAATACAGCAAGCGTTGATCGCCGGATCAATTTCCATTTACTAAGGAACCTCTGATCAAGCTATGAACGACACAGAATGTGTCCAGTTTCTGCAATGGGCCCTACCCCAGTTGCACATGCGTTGGTCCGGCTTTCGCCGCGTGCGTAGCCAGGTTTGCAAACGTCTGCAGCGCCGTATCGAACAACTGCAGGAAGAAGACCTTTCTGCCTACCGTGCCCATCTCGCTAAGCATAGCGATGAGTGGGCAGTATTAGATACGCTTTGCCAAATCACCATCTCGCGTTTTTACCGCGATAAGATGGTTTTTTCCTTTCTGGAACAGCAGGTATTTCCTCACCTGCTTAACACAATGAAACGGCGGCATAAAACGGAGCTACGCATCTGGTGCGCTGGCTGTGGTTCAGGTGAAGAGCCTTATACCTTGGCCATGTTATGGGCGATCTGTTTCCAATCTAATTTTCCTTTGATAAATCTTTCGATTATTGGAACGGACATCAATCCCGCAATGTTGGAAAGAGCGCAACAGGCATGCTACCCCTACTCCGCTATAAAAAATCTGCCACCTCTCTGGCAGGAGTCAGCCTTTGAGAAACAAGATGAACAGTATTGTTTGCGTACGGCCTTTCAGTCCAATATTGAGTTCCAATGTCGAGATATACGCAGAATGCCTGTTACAGAGACACAGCCTTTTAATTTCATTTGTTGCCGTAACCTGGCGTTTACCTATTTTGATATGTCGTTACAGCAGGAGATGGTACAAGGGCTACACGCCAGTCTGGTTGATGGGGGCGGACTAATGATCGGTGTGCACGAAAGGCTTCCTCCTGAAAGTGTGGGGTTTAGCGCATGGTCCGAACGGCTAGGTATCTATTTACGGGAATGATTCGTTAGACTCTGTCCCTATACATTTAACCAAAATAAAATATTATTTGCTAATGACCTCTGCCAACAACTCTTCCTCCGAAAAAGACATTGACCGCTGGTTAGAAAAACGCGTCGGACGCCTGCATTTGTGGCAGCGATTGGGTATTGAGCGTGATCACGAATCACAAGTGATTGGTCGTGGACGTAACTTATTCCACATCGAAAACTGGTATTCGATTCAAGCCTTGATCCGTACAATCTTAAAACTCACTTTGCTGTATGGCCGAGGGAGACGTAATACGCTCGCGATAGAAACACGGCGCAATGCCTTTAAGTTGCCACAACTACCCACTGCCTTCGAAGGGTTTACGATTCTTCAGATTAGTGACTTACACCTGGATTTACACCCGAAATTTCCTGATACATTGATAGAAAATATTCACCAACTGGAATACGATATTTGCGTAATGACCGGTGATTTTCGTGCCAGCACCAACGGCCCTATCAAGCCAACACTAGAAGCTTTGGAAAAGGTACGCCCTCATCTCAAACAACCCGTCTATGCTGTACTTGGCAATCATGACTCTATCCGTATGGTGCCCGCCATGGAGGCGATGGGTATTCGCTTGTTACTCAACGAATCTATTCCCCTGGAACGAAATGGTGAGTCTATCTATCTGGCAGGCATTGATGACCCACATTATTTTCGTGCCGATAATCTGGAAAAGGCGAGCGAAGATATCCCCCTTGATGCGCTCTCGATCTTGCTTTCGCATTCACCCGAGATGTATCGCAATGCGACTCATGCCGGCTTTGATGTGATGCTCAGTGGGCACACGCATGGCGGGCAAATTTGTCTGCCTGGGGGCATCCCCATAATGTGTAATGTGAGCTGTCCCCGCACTTACTGCCGTGGGCCATGGCGTCATCACCAACTACAGGGCTACACCTCAGTGGGATCTGGTGCATCGATTGTGGACGTGCGTCTCAATTGTCCACCTGAAATTACCCTTCATGAATTACAAAAGACTCGCGATGACAGTAGTTAGTGTGCACGAAACCATAAGTTGGCCGAAACGGACAGATTATGGCTTCAAAAAAGCATAATCTGCTCGATTGTATTATTGGACAGCTACTCAACTGATAATAGAATTATTCTATGAATGGCAGAAGTCGCAACCCACAGCGGTCATTTGACGAAAATTGGTGAAAGGCTCCAGAATACTGATTGCGGACATTGAATTAAAGTTAATGAACGATGGGTGACGACCCAAAGGAGACGTTCAGTATTGGCGTTAACCACACCCTATAGATATCTACGGCGGTGTGGAAACACCAAAACTTTCAATCGCTATCAGGCAATCCTCCCCAGGCCCGCAATACTCTTCCACTAAAGTTGCCTTCAACAGCCTCTACATAAAATTTCGCTGTTTCTTCCGCAGTAACCAGGCCGCGCCTTTCTTGCCCTGGTTCAACAATGGGTGCCGGACTTACCACATTGATTCGAAGATTCCGTGGAAGTAACGGAGCAGTGTTGCTCAAAAATGTATCCACTGCGGCATTTAATGGTCCAGTCGCAATGCTGGCTTCATTTGGATAATGACTCAAGAAACCACTGGTCAGGATAAACGAGCCATTATCGCGTGCGAACTGTTCTCCCAGTTTAACAAGGCGAACTTGACCTAGAAACTTTCGTTCAAAACCAAACCGAAAATCATCATCAGTCAAATCTGAATAGCGTTTAAATTGACTGTCGCCGCCAGCAACGGCAATGAGCGCATCAAATTTCCCTGTTTGTTCAAACATATTACGAACAGATTGTTCGTCCGTGTAATCAGCCACAATATCACCGGAGCGTGCGCCGACACGGATAATTTCATGTCCCGGAGATAGTGCTTCTGTTATTTTGCTACCAATACGCCCTGATGCACCCACAATGATAATTTTCATTTTATCTTCCTCCTTACAATATTGAGTTATAGGGTTAGGAATAATTTCGCACATCAATGACTTCGCCTGTCATTGACCCTTCTAATGCCGCTTGATAGGCCTTTGCGGTATCAGTGGCAGACATTCCGCTACCGCTGTCCATGCCCATCATTTCCATCGTTTCTTTAACAAAGATAGGGCTGACGGCATTAATTCGCAGTTTGTCACTTAACTCGAGCGATGCGGCTTTGACGAATGAGTTGAGAGCACCATTAACAGCACTTGTCGCGGCAGAACCTGGCATCGGTTCATTGGCCAACATACCGGAAGTCAGCAAGATGACTCCGCCTTCACGTATAAAAGATTGACCAACTCTTAGAATGTTTATTTGCCCCATCAGTTTGTTGTTCCATCCCAGGGAAAACTGTTTATCTGTCAGTTCGTCCAGGGGTGCGAATGCTGATAAGCCCGTGGTTGATATCACAGCATCAATCTCTCCCACTTGATCGAAGAGGTTTTGAATTGAGGCCTTGTTAGCGATATCTACCTGATAATCGCCATCCTTGAAGCCGACGGGGATCACTTCATGATTTTCCTGAAGTCGTTCATGTACTTTTTGCCCAATAGTGCCAGTAGCGCCAATAAGTAAGATTTTCATAGGTTTCTCCTGTTATTTAGTAATTATGTTTGTGTTGAACTAAATACTAGACCTGTCACTTATAATGATAAATAATCAATAAATAATTACTTAATTCAGCAAAAGAGAATAATGGATCTACTAAAATCGATAGACGTTTTTCGGGAGGTCTGTAAGCAGATGAGCTTCAGTCAGGCTGCGACTCAGCTGAATCTTGTTCCATCTGCCGTCAGCCGACAAATCAGCGAATTGGAAAAACACCTTGGAGTCAGACTGCTGCAAAGAACTACTCGGTCGATAAACTTGACCGAAGATGGCAAGCGATATCTTCAAAAAATGGATGTAATTAGTCAGGGGGTTCGTGAGCTTAAAGGACAGGCAGTTGAAGATCAGAGAAATGAAGAGCATATTCGCCTAACAGCCCCTCCAATATTTGGGCCGCAATTTCTTACAGATACGCTCAACGCGTACATGCAGCAACACCCGTATGTCAGCATATCGACAACAATGGTAAATCGAGAAATCAACTTGGTCGAAGAAGGTTATGACTTGGCGTTACGTGTCGGTGAGCTAGAGGATTCAAACATGGTTGCCCGTGCGGTTGGAAAATTTTCGTTGTCTGTTGTTGCGAGCCCAAAATATATTGAAAACTATGGGGGACCTCGGCATCCAAAAGACCTCGTAAATCATAACTGCATAATTAACACGCTCACTAAGTCGCCACGTCGCTGGGGGTTTCGGGAAGGTGGGAGAAAATTTTCTGTAAAGGTCGACGGGCGATGCGTTGCCAATGACGACATGCTGCTGCAGTCTTTCGCAAGTTCGGGTCTTGGAATCGCTTTTCTATCGACCTATGTTATATGCGACCAAGTAAATAAAGGTGACTTAATACTTCTGATGGAGGAATTCATTCCTGACCCGCTGCCAGTATCTGTCGTATATCCAAGTCGACATCTACTCAGCACAGCAAAACGAAAATTAATTGACATGCTGATAGAAAATGCAAAACAGGTATTTTTTCTTTGAGTGATAAAGAATGACGACCAACTGCAATTCAAAGCATCTCCGAACGGCAGCTAATACTGAAAATATGCAATAGTTAGAAAAATGCTAAATGACTGCTATCGCACTGCGTTGCTGAAGTTCAGAAATTATTTGTGGATGACTCCTTTACAGCCGGCAGCAGCCGTTTGGTCAGACAGGAGTGCATGATCGCATCCGCTCTAAAACGAAAGTTTGGCTGCGGGGGCGGACAAAATATGCTTTCTCAATATGGCCACATTAAAGTTTCATGCACAGTTAGATATTAGTAGGGTCGCCGGCGGATATTCAGCCGATATAGTACTGGGGACAGGGCCAGATCCAGAATCGTAAATGCTCCTACCACGATGAATACCTCCATTAACGATAACCCTATAGCGTCGCGAAGAAATACGACTGGCAGAAAGGATTCAGGCAACTGATCCAGAAGCCAGGCCCGACCACTCACGGCAATACCCATCCGCCGTTTGGCAAAACTAGCAAGTAAATCCCCCAACAGAGCCAAACCGGCAAAGAACATCCCGAGCTGCCAATCATTGCCTAGCAATATTGCAACAAGGCTAGTGGCCAGCATTGCAGCGATAATCCCCCGCCAGGTTTTTGAGAAACCAAACCATGGGCGGCCATCAAAAAATAGATGTCCTCCATCTATTGGACATTTCCAATGACTCTTAAATAAGCCCGCAGCTATCACCGGCGCACCATTGGCGACAATAAGTAAAATCACACACGAGACTATTTGTATCAATGGCATACTCTTATCATCAATGTGCTCTTCTAAACATCGCGGGGCCAAATGAGCTTTCCATTTTTATAGAGTTCTTTAACTCGGTGTAACGGAATGCTATACACCACCCCATCATCATCCAGAATTTGAAAGCCAAAGTGGTCTTCATCATCGAAGTAAAGCTATCGAAAGGGCATGAGAATAATCTTTTGCTCGATACGGTCATAATAGCCAACGGTGAAATCTGCCTTTGCATATTCTTTGTTCCACCGTATTCGATTGAGTAATTCCTGGATGGCTTTCATGGTTCTATATTCATTTCTATTGATTCAGGAAGTTGGGGCTGGGGTGTTGTGGTCATTATGAGTGCTGCCGCACCATAGAGCAGCAACACCACAACAACGGTGAAACCAAAATGAATGGCCAACAAAGTTGCCAGCACCGCGCTGAGAACCGAGGCGCAGCCATTGACACCCCACGCCCAAGGTATCAAGTGCTGTGCTCTGTCACCCAACAGGCTAAGCCCCAGTGGAAAGGGCATGCCCATGCAAAATGCCAATGGTGCGATGAATACAATACTAAGAATCGCTTTCGCCAACATTGGCCAATCTAATATCAGTGAAAATACCGGCCCTAGCAACAATAGATAGACAACACCCAAACAACAAATACCCATTACCGCCCACTTGACTCCACTAGCATGATCATTAGCCGAACTATAGCGTTTAGAAAATGCACTACCCATTCCTGCAAAAATAAAAAATGATACTAACACCACAGAAACTGAATACAGCGGGTGATGCAGCAACAAAATAAACTTTTGGATAAAGGCAATTTCAATAAATAGAAAGCCTAAACCTAAGGCTGTGAAATAACCAAAGACCTGCCAGTGCGATATCTCAAGACTTGTTGATTTTGGTTCAGCTCGTCTTATTAGTAGCAAAGGCAATACAATCAGCATCAAACTCAATACCAGCGCTTGCACCAATGTCGCCACCAGCACCAGGTAACCCCATTCCAGTAAGGGCATCCCTCCCCTACCCATCAGTGTGAATACTTCCGGCAATACCGACCACTTAAGGAAGTTAAAGAAATAGGGTTTGTCATCAGTGGCCGGTTGAATATTGAACTTGTAGTTTTTTATAAACGCATCCCGCTCATCACTCAACAGGGCTGAGGCTGCCTGGTAATATACCGATTCCCGCAGACGATTAAAGCGATTGGCTTGAACAGCTGGCATGCCGGGATAATAGGCAAGATCAAAGGCACGCTGTTCACAAAAAGCTTTTAAGGCCTTTATCTCTTGTGCATTAAATGAACCGTTTTTTATAAGCAAGGTACTGGTCTGCCAACTACGGATGAGCATAATACGATGGGTAGCATCCTTTACCCCACTGCCATTTATGGCGGCCACAGCTGTGGCAAACAGTTTTAATGTGTCTCGCGGGGGTAATTTAATCCAGCGACTAATGGCGAGATAGCCATCCGGCGTTACATGTTGCAAATATTCTTGCAAGGCCTCTACGGTATAAAGATAGCTTTCACTGAGCGCATAGAGTCCCGCTGACGAAGCACTAAAGGCATCCAGCAATGCCACTTGAATTAGATCGTATTGTGCATCACTACTCGTAACAAAACCTCGCGCTTCGGTGGTATGTAGCTTTGTCTTGTTCTCTTTATAGAGCCCACCCGAGAACTGGGCGTAGTCTTGTTGTAATAAATCGACCATTTGTGGATTGAGCTCTACAGCATCGATACTTTCTACTCCGTGGTAATGCGCCTGCAAAACATCTGAACCACCACCGGCACCGAGAACAAGGACCTTTTGTGGTTGTTGAAGATGATAAGGCGCAGCCGACGTAAGTTGATCGAGGTAGGCAAAGCTTTCGAATTTTGTATCATCAGTAGAATGTTCATTAATTACCGTCATAGCATCGCCGTCAGTGAATACGCCAATTTGTGCGGGCGGCTCCTGAGTCGCATTCAGACTTAGTCCGGGCGCATGACGCAAAGGAACCACTGAATTTTTCACGACACTTAGCATTCCTAGCGGACTGGAATATTCTGTAACTAATTCAGCTCCAGTGATACGCAATGTTTGACTCAAGCCTTTATAGGGAGAAATATTCATAGCCAACCACGTACCAGGTAATATCAGTGGTAATAACGCAACCAGCAATAACACCCACTTCAATCTCTGATATAAACGAAGCTCCCAACAGGCGATGGCTGCCGTGGCAATGCCTATGGCAGAAATAAAACGCAGACTATCATTGGGAAAGGCTATAAAAAGCAGCAACACAATAGCCAAACTGCCCGCGCCTGCCCCCAACATATCTGCGGCATAAAGTCGCGATATATCCTGGCGGTACTGCATTAAGGCCAAACCTATGGCATTAGCCACAAAGAAAAAAGGCAGCGCCAGACATAAGTACAACAACATGAGGTACAACGGCTGTTGTGCGTCCCAGAGTATTTCTTGGGGATTAAAGGGGATTTGTTGAGCGAGTAAATAAAAGAGTAATGAACTAATACCAAACAGCAGGATGTTGCTGACAAAATTTTGCGGAAAATACGTCAGCAGCCTTTTTCTATACAGGGATAAATAGGTGCCGCTGGCCCCATATCCCAACAAGGCCAAACTAATAATCATATAAGCAAAATGATGCCATTGAATAATGGAAAATAATCGCATCAACAAGATTTCGTACGCCAAGGCACCCGCCGAGATCAATGCAATCGATAGGCACGGCGGTTTATCGTGAGTTGTATTAGTTATTATCTTTATGATGTGATGTGCCACGTTCGTATTAACATCCTGATATTTACTACTTAATGTTTACCGGTCAACGGTACAAAGGAAACCGGCAATATTTGCCGTGTAGTTACCTTGCCGGCTTTATCCTTTTCCACCAGCAGCAATTGTTGCACTAAAAAACGACTACCCACCGGAATCATCATGCGGCCTCCAGGTTTTAATTGTGTGATGAGTGGCGGCGGCACATGGCTGGCCGCGGCAGTAACCACAATGGCATCAAAAGGCGCATGTTCTTCCCAGCCATAATACCCATCCCCCACTTTCACTTTTGCGTTGTGGTAACCCTGTGTTTTTAAGCGGACTGCGGCGGCTTCTCCCAGCGGTTTAATAATCTCGATGCTATAGATGACATCCACTAACTCAGCCAGCACTGCGGCCTGATATCCAGACCCCGTGCCTATTTCCAATACCCGGTGATCAGGCTCTGGTTTCAACAGGTCTGTCATTATGGCCACAATGTAAGGTTGTGAAATGGTTTGGCCATAACCAATGGGTAGAGGACGATTTCTATAGGCTTTGTGCCGCCGAATTTGCGGCACAAACAGATGGCGCGGGACTTTGCCCATGGCAGCCATAACACGCGGATCTAGCACTTCTTTATCGAGATACAAACTGGTTTCACTCACATCCTGTTCGATGATGCGAACCATGGTCTGACGCGCGCGCTCATATTCATCTGCACTTACAGCTGGCGTCGTTATATCGGCAAGCAAAACTATAATAATAGTCAGAGTTACAACAATTGGTACGGCAAATTGTTGTCTTAGAATGATTGCTATTTTCTGCATAAACAGGATCATTTTTGAATCCTCGGCAAACAGGCAATAAAGACTCTTTTATGCGTAAATCACTGATCTTATGTTGTCACTTTAGTCCTCACTTGAATCGTCACTTGACAATAATGATCTCTACCTCACTCTCCCTACGCAAAACATTAATGCCAACATCATCGGCTCGCCGATGTAACAGCAGATCTACGTTTGCTTCACCAATGGTTAAATTCTTAATCTCTACCCAATCAAGATATTGTGGCAACAATGGGTGCTTTAAAATGATTTGGGGTTTATCTCCACCTTTAAACAACAGGCCAAGAATAGCTTGCAATAAAGCAAAAGCCGTTGAGCTTGCCCAGGCCTGCGGTGCACAGGCCACTGGATAGAGAGTCGGCCCTTGACCAGGACGCTTAATAAAACCACAAAACAATTCCGGCATACGGCTCAAATCCAGAAACAAGCTGGTATTAAATAATCCCTCCATAATTTGCAACGCACCTTTGTGGTTTGAATCTAGGTTCCCCATTCCTATTATAGACGGTGCTAGATCCCACTTTGCCCTGCCGCCGCTAACCACTATCATCTATGAGCACACTCTACGTCCGATTGACTTGACAATCGATGACTCTGATCTAGATTTGTTTATGACAGGCCGCATTCTGGAAAGCGTGAAAAGCTGGGGGAATCTGCATTCACAGAGGGCCGGTACAACAACAATCCCTGCTGAGCAAACTGAAGCCTACCCTGTCATCACTACAGACTCTCCCTGTTCCACATATCTCATATATTCGCGGAAGCATACAGATTTTCGCACGACAGCAAGGTGGCAGGCTGATGATTTAGCAATGCCTTAGATACCGTAAGGCGTTTTTCAATCAGATAAAGGAGGAATACCAGCAATGAACGTGACAGAGATAATGGTTAGCGATGTAAGCGCTTGTAATAAGGACACCAATCTTGAATCGGCAGCAATGATGATGTGGAACAATGATTGTGGTTCACTGCCGATAATCGACAACGGAGGAAATCCAATCGGAATAGTCACAGATCGTGATATCGCAATGGCCTCTGCTCTAAACCATAAGGCCCTATGGGATATCACAACCAGTGAGGTCATGGGCGACCGACCTCTTTTTACCTGTAATCCTGATGATGACATCAAATCGGCTCTCAAACTGATGCAGACTCATAAGGTCAGACGATTGCCGGTGATAGACGATTCGGGACACCTGGAGGGAATGTTATCCATAGATGATATCGTCGCTTGTGCCAAACAGGGCAAGACCGCAGGTCTTCCCTTCGACGATGCCATGAGTACCCTCAAGGCCGTTTGCAAACATCATTAGCCTGCAGGCAGGAATTCCAGATGCCGGCAGCCTTGGCGAAAACCAAAGGCCGCCGGATCTGGACTATTGCTTAATATGTAATCGCTTAATATGTAATCGTTCAGACCCAATCTGACAAACAGGGTTAGATAAAATCGGTCTCTCCGCACTTTCATGAATGTGAAATAACCAGGCCGTACATTCACAATATTCATACGCGAGGCATGATGCCACCCTGATTTTTGGCAGCAAGAAATATACCGATGGGACAACTGTTTCTACATCCCGATCATTTCGGCATGACCGGCCAGTTCACGCACCGTAGTTAACATATGCGTGGACGTTGTGACGTCCGGATTGTACGCCACCACTAACAGATGGGGTTCCTCGTTAGGCATGTGAACACTAATCACACCAGGCAGGGTGCGTAGCGCAGCATCGATCTTCTCTCGTGTATCGGCATTGGTTTCACTGTCAATATGAATAGTCACATCAACCAGCTTGATATCGCTCATCATCATTCCCTCTAGTTTGATTTCTCCAGTGAATAAAAACCATAACCAAAATCCGGTGTTGGTCATTTAAAGTACGGTTAATTTCGAATGATTTGAACCAATGCATCGATAACTAATCGGTAATATGGTGTTTCCCTACAACATACACAGTACTGGCCTGAGGCCCTTCCTCACCGGCCTCCTCTACAAACCGCACCTCGCTACCAACTTCTAAGCCATCATAGTCTCCACGCACGACGCTGTTGCGGTGAAAGTAAATGTCTCTACCATCTTCGGTCTGAATCCTGCCGTAGCCCTGATCAGGCACTAATTCAATCACCTGCCCATGAGGCGGCGTTTCATGTGCTTTGATTTTACCTTCAAGTTTACGTTTGTAATCCTGTAATTGCCGTTTAGCCTCATCAAACGCATCACGAATGGCCACGTAGACATCTTCATGTGCATGATGTTTATCTGGAGAGCGACTTGCTATTAGCTCAGACCCAGGAACGGTGATGTCTACACGTACGTGGTAAAGCCTGCCCTGATGATGATGTAAGTGTGGTGATTCGACCATGACCCGACAGGTCATTATTTTGTCAAAAAATTGATCTAATTTTTCCGCCTTTTCACGAATGGCGGCTTCTACAGCATCTGAATGTGGAATATCTCGAAAGGTGATTTGTAGAGGTTGTTGCATTGTCCCCCCCCTTCTTTGCGGTTAGCTTCCTGAACAGAATGCTTGGTTAAACTCCTTTGTATTTGCTTTAAAGCTTCCCTACATATTGATAATAGCCCAGGAATACGTGCTTTACCTTATGGAACAAACTATCTTTTAAATATGCCGGATACTCTAGTTTGCGAGTTGGTTTCTTGGGGTGAAGCTCATCGCCTCTGCCGCCGTTTGTCTGGCTTGATTCAGGCCTCTGGTTATCAACCTAACATCGTTGTGGCAATTGGTCGTGGCGGTTACATACCCGCGCGTCTGGTGTGTGATGCCCTGGATATCATGGCCCTGACCAGCATCAAGATCGAGCACTATTTGTCAGGCTCGGACAAACAGGCCGAAGCGGTTATACGCTATCCACTCTGTGTGGATATCAAAGATCAACGTGTATTGGTTGTGGACGATGTGAACGACAGTGGCGACACCTTGCAGTTGGCTGTAGAACATATTTTAACTTTTCAACCGCAAGAGGTACGAACCGCTGTCATGCATGACAAACAGGTGACCCAATACCCGGTGGACTATTTTGCGAAAAGAATTATTAAATGGCGTTGGTTAGTCTACCCATGGGCTATACATGAAGATATCACTGCATTCATTTCACGCCTTAGCCCACCTCCGCAGAACCTTGCACAAATACAACAGCAACTGGCAGAGCAGTTCAGCATTAAAATTAGTCTGAAGCTATTACGTGAACTACCTCATGATCACGTTTCTAGCCTATGTCTAACTATGGCACTTAAATTTCCCTAAGCTGACCTATCATGTTAAAAAATACAAAGACCTAGTCAGTTCTTTACTACAAACAACATGAACTCAAATCAAACTTTTCATACTCGCACTACCGCAGATGTGGCCGCCGACCTCGAGGTAGATATTGGGCACGGCCTTGAGCCAGATGAAATCTCTCTGCGTGTCGAACAATATGGTGAGAACGCCATAGAAGAAACGGAAAAAACCACCTTCCTGCAGAAATTTCTGCATCAGTTTGCCGATGTGATGATTATTGTGCTGTTGGTCGCGGCCATTCTTGCAGGTGCCATGGGCCAAATCCATGACACCCTGGTTATTATGATTATCGTGATGCTGAATGCTGTTATTGGATCAGTACAGGAATACCGTGCTGAACGGGCGCTTGACGCTTTGCGCAAGATGACCTCACCTGAAGCCAATGTTCGCCGTAGTGGTCACATCCAGCACATACCTGCCGATCAACTGGTTCCCGGTGATATTGTATTTTTGGAAGCGGGCAACATCGTCCCTGGCGATTTACGCTTGTTTGAGACAGTGGATTTCGAACTGGAAGAAGCGGCCTTAACCGGAGAGTCCCTGCCTGTTGCCAAGCACACATCCGCTATCGATGACCCGGATATCCCCATAGGTGATCGGCTTAACATGGCCTACAAGGGGACCCATGTTACTCGTGGTCATGCCATGGGCATTACCGTTGCAACCGGCGCTTTGACAGAGCTGGGGCGCATTGCCACCCTGCTTCGCGAAGCAGAGGATGTGTTTACCCCCTTACAAAATAGACTGGCACGTTTTGGAAAGCGTATCGCCGTCGCCATTCTTATTATTGCCACCATTATTTTTATCAGCGGGCTGCTGCGTGGTGAGGAAATACTCCTCATGCTGCTAACGGCGCTCAGCCTTGCCGTTGCTGCAATCCCGGAAGCACTGCCCGCGGTGGTGGCCATTTCCCTGGCCATTGGTGCTAACAAAATGGGGCGACGTAATGCCTTGATGCGCCGGCTCTCTGCTGTAGAGACCCTGGGTTCAGTCACCTATATCTGTTCGGATAAAACGGGCACGCTGACCCTCAATGAAATGCGTCTGGCCGTCATTCACGCGGACGGCCGTGACATTAATAGTCTGAGTAAAACCGGCAACCAGCATGAAGACCAGCATGAATTGTGGCAATGGCTGACCAGGGCATTGGCCTTATGCACCAATGTTAATCGAGACTTCAAACACCAAATCACTGGTGATCCCACTGAAATTGCCCTCTATCTCGGCGCAATGGATGCAGAGTGCGACAAATTTGAACTCGAAGAATCACTGCCAAGACTCGCTGAACTCCCCTTCCATGCTGATCGTCGAACCATGACGACCCTGAATCAGGTAGACGATTCTGTTATCGCTTTCAGCAAAGGGGCACCAGAGGCCATTCTTCCCTTGTGCAGGCATCAGCTCACCACCCAGGGTGAAATCGATTTAAATAGTGAGGCCTTATTACAGCAGTCGAGTGATCTCGCTAATCATGGCTATCGTGTTCTGGCCATCGCCATGCGGAAATTTCCAAAATTACCTGCCGATTTAAGCGTGGAATCTGTGGAATCCGAGCTGACCTTGCTTGGTCTGGTTGGTTTGATTGACCCACCCCGGCCCGAGGCCACCCAAGCCATTGAGGACTGCCGCTCTGCCGGGATAACCCCTGTCATGATCACCGGCGATCATCCCGGTACTGCGCAGGCTATCGCCCAGCAACTCGGTATCAGTATTGATAATGGCGTACTTACGGGAGAAGACCTCGAGCGGCTATCAGAGGATGATCTTCTGAAAAAAGTTAAAGATGTTCATGTTTATGCACGGGTGTCACCCACGCAGAAAATTAAAATCGTTACCGCCTTACAGACACGCGGCAAATATGTCGCGATGACCGGAGATGGTGTCAATGATGCCTCTGCCCTCAAACAAGCCAACATCGGGGTTGCCATGGGTCTGAAAGGGACGGATGTTGCGCGTGAGGCCAGCGACATGGTGCTCACCGACGACAACTTTGCCACCATTGTGCGTGCCGTACGTGAAGGTCGGCGCATCTTCGATAACATTCGAAAATTCATCAGATACACAATGACGAGCAACTCCGGTGAAATCTGGACCCTCTTTCTGGCACCCTTTCTAGGATTACCTCTACCCCTACTGCCTATTCAGATTCTTTGGATCAATCTGGTGACTGATGGCTTACCAGGCTTAGCCATGTCTGCTGAGCCCCAGGAACGCGGCATTATGCAGCGACCACCTCGCCCCCCAGAAGAAAGTATCTTCGCTCACGGCATGTGGCAACAAATCGTCTGGACTGGGCTGCTCATCGGAGGACTGTCTCTCTCTGCTCAGGCCTGGGCTTATCATAGTGGTTCCCAAAACTGGCAGACAGTCGTCTTTACCGTCCTAACCTTCCCCCAGTTGGTGAATGCCCTTGTATTCGTTCCGAACGAGAATCACTCTTCAGTATCGGCCTGATGGGCAACCTCCCTCTGCTGGGCACTGTGATACTGACAATAGGACTTCAGTTGTTAGTCATCTATCACCCGTTTTTCAACCTCATCTTCCACACCACGCCGTTGACCATGGAAGAATTAACCATCTGTTGCACACTGCCTTTCGTTGTATTAGTTACGGTTGAAATAGAAAAATGGCTAGCTAGAAAAGGCTGGATTTATGATCTAAAGAAAGAAATAAGCTAAAGGCTGCGCGATGTTATTGTTGAGGTACCTACTCCTGCATTACATCTACCTTTCCTTATGAAAATAATTTTGCCTAGGAAGACTTCTCATAGGTGCCATAAAGCACAGTTTCAGAAATAACATGCCTTTCCATTGCCTCGAGGATATTTTCCTTTGTTGGCTTACCTTTCCCCTTTAGGGTGGTATCCAAGGCAAAGAGTTTATGAAAGTAGCGATGACGGCCAATGGGAGGACATGGACCGCCATAACCCGCCTGTTTCCAATCATTCAGGCCTTGTTCTGATCCAAGAGGAAGGGACTTCAAAGAAGCACCCGCAGCAAGATTCGTTGTCTCCGCTGGCATGTTGTAAACGACCCAATGCACCCATGTCATCTTCGGCGCCCTGGGGTCTGGGGCATCTGGATCATCGACGATCAAAACCAGGCTTTGCGTCTGCTCCGGTATGCCATCCCAAACTAACGGAGGTGAAATATTCTCTCCTTCACATGTGTATGTTGAAGGAATTCCCTCTCCATTGTTAAATGCGTTTGATGCCATTGCGAGTGCCATTTCGCCCTTCACATACAATAGTGAATGTTACACACAGTTTATGTGAAAATGATTCACACCGAGCAGCTTGCCGGTACTGATTATCTTTATCCTAGCTGACTAACTCTGAAAAGTCTGCCGGGAACCATAACCAACGGGCGTAAAGATAGATAAAGAAACTTAATAACAATATTGTTGCCCCTTTTTTGGTGAGCCTTTCACTACGCAAGAGAAAAACATACAGCAGTATTGCCGTAGCAATATTCACCGGTAAATCATATAGCACAATGACATCTGGCACAGTGTAGGTAGAAATAATGGCGCCGAGACCAATGCCAAACAGTGGATTAGTGATATTGCTTCCTAAAAGGATACCTACTGAGATGTCTTTATTACCCTTGTGCATGGAAACCAGGGCCGTAGTGAACTCAGGCAAGGATGTCGCCACGCCGAGAAAAACAACACCAAAAAACGAGGCACTAATAGGAAGTATGGCAACCAATTCGGTTGACGCTACGACGACATACTCTGTCACCACCGCCATGATGGCAAAAGAGACGATGATAATAGCGGCCGATAACAGGGCCACGTGATGATCCGCAGATTCATTTTTTGGCAGAGCAGCAAGACGCCTGTCGCGTTTCATTAAGAAAAGCAGGTAGCCACCATAAGCCAGCAAAAGCACAGCACCTTCGAGGTGAGATATCTGTCCATCCAGGCAAAACAACCACGCCAGTATCGCGGCACCCAATAAACCACCCATAATATCGTATAGTTGCGCACGAACAACCATCACCGTGCCCACCAGGCCAACGAACGGCAAGATAAAGTTTTGCTGAAAGATGTCCGAGCCGATATTGGTGCCGAGGAGCAGTCCTGAAATAGCATTCATGCTCTCAGGATGCTGTACGATCTCCACACTACCCACAACATGCGACATAATTTCCGGAACGCTGGTGCCGACGGAAAGCACAGTTAACCCGATAAAGCTTCCAGACAAACCAAGGTAGCCTGCTAATTCGACCGCGTTCCGTATCACGACTTCGGCCAATAACAGGATGCCGGCAACGCCTGCGAAAATAATAAGAAAATCTATGAGCATGTATTGCCTTGTAAATTATTATGTCTCGACGATTCGTGGTACCCATTGGCTAATCTGTCAGCCGCAAGACCGTGCACCACGAATTAATCAGAGGGTCCTTATGCAAGGACGTAAATCAAGAATGCCGTAATCAAGGCAATGACCAGTGTTTGGAGTCCAGAAAACAGCCAAAACGTTCTACTAACCCGCCCCAGAAAAACACCGAGGAGAAAAATCAATACAAAGGCAACACCGATTGCCGATTGAAATGGGCCGAGTGGTAGTTCAAATCCCAGCTGTACCAGCCACAGGGGTGTGATGATAATCAATGACATCAACAGTGGTGACAGTCCATTGATCAACGCTACCCAAATAGGCACCCAACGTGATGCCTTATCTTGTGCTGAACCGCTGAGATCGGAAACCATGGCATCTTGGAGTTTTTTGAACTCTATTTTTCGTTCTGCTTTTTCGCTCAAATAGGCACTAGTGAGACCACTCATGGCCAGCGCGATAGCAGCACCGAGGCAGGCGGGAATGGCGACGGCAAGATCAACACCCTTGCTAACATAGAATCCCAATAACAAACCCAGCATAGTAAGGGCACCGTCAAAACTGTTCACCACAAAATAACGGCGGGCGATGTCATATGATTGACTGATAGAAATGAATTGTTGGATTTTTCGAAAGGGTTCGAATGACATGGGATGGTTATTCTATAGTGTCGTGATACAATATTAACTGGATATCAATAAGCTTAGGTTACTCCTCTTTCACGTTCATTACTTCCACACCGTCCACGCTATGCAGTGACCCACCCATTTCATTGATCGCGGAGACAATGGCATCTAGCTCTAAATCTGAACCCTCAATGATAATTTCCAGGGTTTCTGTTTTGTCATCCATTTCGAGCACCTTAAGCTTTACATAACTGCCTTCTGCTTTAGACGCAATGGCTCGCGCAAATTCTGACACATATGGTTGATGGGGCTTCAGCACATCCAAAACTAGGCGTTTAATCTGGATCATTTTGCAATCTCATTCTTGTTATATACCCGTAGCGATTGAGATTTAGGTCTAATTGCACGCCCTATTTACTCCATGGCGGCGTTGAAATTCCTTGCAATAGAGTGACTATTACGCGTCATTTCGCCTTGCCATGAAGCAAATATGACGCACATTTAAACCTAAATCCCAAACGCCACGGGTATAGCGCTAAATATAACCAACCCAATGCCAACCCTTCATTGCTAGCACGGTAATTTATATAAAAATAAGCACCCTATATTTCCATTATAGACGCCTTTGGAGATACCACTATACTTTGGATACCTCCCTGTAATGAACTTGTTTCTACCTATATAAATGGATACCACGTGAAATACGATATTAAAGATATAAATCTTGCGGAACAAGGACAGAATAGAATTAATTGGGCGCTGAGTGAAATGCCCGTGGTTCATAACTTGATGGATCGATTTGGTCAGGAGAAACCACTACAAGGTCTTCGTATTGGTGCTTGTTTACACATCACCACAGAGACCGCAAACCTGGCGCGCACCCTCAAGGCCGGTGGTGCAGAGGTGGTGTTATGCGCCAGCAATCCTTTAAGCACGCAAGATGATGTCGCTGCGGCCTTAGTGCAGCATTATGAAATCCCGACCTTTGCTATCAAGTGGGAGGAGACTGAACGCTATTATCAACATGTCGAAGCCGTCATAGCGCATCGACCACAGATCACCCTGGATGATGGTGCGGATTTAGTCAGTAGACTTCATCAACACCACAAAGACCTGCTAAAAAATATCATTGGCGGTACTGAAGAAACCACTACCGGTGTTATTCGCCTTCGCGCTATGGCCAAAGACAACGCACTACAATATCCAATTATTGCCGTTAATGATGCCTATACTAAACACCTATTCGATAATCGTTATGGTACGGGACAAAGCACCTTGGATGGCGTGATTCGTGCAACAAATATTCTGCTCGCCGGTAGGGTATTTACCGTCGTTGGATATGGCTGGTGTGGCCGAGGTATCGCTATGCGGGCACGGGGGATGGGTGCAAAAGTTATTGTCACCGAAGTGGATGCATTACGCGCATTGGAAGCTAACATGGATGGCTTTCAAGTCATGCCGCTGGTCGAGGCCGCCAAACAAAGTGACTTTATCATTACCGCGACTGGTGACAAACATGTGGTTGACCAGGCACATTTTGAAGTGATGAAAGATGGCTGTGTCATGGCCAACTCCGGTCACTTCGATGTGGAAATCAATATCCCTGCACTGGAAGCGATGGCAGTGGCGAAACACCGACCTCGGCAATACGTGGATGAATACCAACTCGCCGATGGACGCACCTTGCGTATACTGGCAGAGGGGCGTTTGGTGAACCTGTCGGCGGCGGAAGGACACCCCGCTGCCGTGATGGACATGAGTTTTGCCAATCAAGCACTGTGCGTAGCACACCTGGCGAAAAATGCTGGTCAACTTAGTGCCGATGTACATACCGTACCGGCAGCGATCGACAGCGAAGTCGCCCGTTTAAAGTTAGATGCCATGGCCATCGAAATTGATAAACTCACCGCAGAGCAACAAGCCTACCTGAGCTCGTGGCAAGAAGGCACCTGAAGCCAAAATTACTATAAATTAGGAAGCCTGTCTCAGCTATCAATCAAGTGTGTCCTGCAGCATCTGATGATATGCAGTCTCGGGAAAATATTATTCAACTTAACAATAAAATCCGTAAAAACCATTATCGCGATGAAAACCTCACTTAAGTTGATATATAAACAGTTGGTTCTCGAGCGGCCTGCGAAAACACTTTTTATCACCCTGTTATTTGCCGCATTTTTGGGTATTTTTATTACTGAATTTAAGCTGGATGCATCTTCTGATTCTCTGGTTTTAGAAAATGACGAGGATCTACGTTATTACCGATCCATCCGTGCGCGTTATGGCTCGGATGACTATTTGATTATCACGTATACGCCATATTCCGATCTTTTTTCTAAACAAATACTAGACGACATTAGAACACTTAAGTCCGAACTTGAACAAATTACACGCGTGGAGAGTGTGACTAGCATACTCGACGTGCCACTTATCAATAGCCCAAAGATTAATTTATCTCAGCTTCAAGAAAGTACCCCAACACTCACAAGCCCCGGTATGGATGTCACTTTAGCGAAAAAGGAATTTCGTGAAAGCCCGCTGTATAGTGATCATTTGGTCAGTCAAGACGGAAAGACAACGACACTCCAAGTAATATTCAAACATGATGAAACCTATCAAGGCCTGCGAGAAAAACGAGAAAATCTTCGCGAGAAACGCTTATTAAAAACACTTACCGACCAGGAAAGCCGAGAGCTTGATAAGATCTCCACACAATTTAAACATTATAGCGAGGCTTTATTGGATCAAGAACAAGCTGATATTGCTTCAATACGCAAGACGCTGAACAATCACCGAAATAAGGCCGAGATCCATTTGGGCGGTATTCCGATGATTGTGTCCGATATTATTGACTACATCAGACACGATATTCGCGTTTTTGGCTTAGGCGTACTGTGTTTCTTGCTGTTATTGCTTACGGCTTTTTTCCGAAAACCACGCTGGGTGATTTTACCCATGATTGTTTGTTCTATCGCCAGCCTTAGCATGATCGGTATTTTGGGACTAATGGAGTGGCGAGTTACGGTTGTTTCCTCTAACTTTATTTCTCTGCTACTGATCATCACCTTATCGTTGACTGTGCACTTAATTGTTCGCTATCAGGAATTACATAGTGAAAATCCCGAAATGCAACAAAAGCTCATACTATGGGAGACTCTGCGCAGCAAGGCGCAACCTGCCTTTTTTACTGCAATAACAACCATGGTTGCATTTGGGTCATTGCTCGTTAGCGGCATTCGGCCGATTATCGATTTTGGCTGGATGATGGTGTTTGGTGTGGCGCTGGCCTTCATTTTTGCCTTCCTTATGTTTCCTACAACACTAATGTTTTTAACGCCCGGTCAGCCCAGGTCGCAACGCGATTTAACCAGTAAAATAACGACCTTCTTTGCGAAACTAATTCATAGAAATGGAAACACGGTTCTGATTACATATGTAATCCTAATGATTTTAAGTTGCATTGGAATCACATACCTTACCGTTGAAAACCGCTTTATCGACTACTTCAAGGAATCGACCGAAATCCATCAAGGCATGATTAAGATTGATCGTGAGCTGGGCGGTACCACACCATTAGATGTCATTCTTGATCCCGATGAGTCTTATTATGAATTTATAACGGAACTTGGTGATGAGGACTTATTCGATGACGAGAGTGCCGATGAGGAAAGCGCTGGCATTAGTGGCACCAGCTATTGGTTTAATGAATTTCAACTGGAAACTGTAGAACAAATTCATAAGCATTTGGAACAATTACCGGAGACCGGCAAGGTTTTATCTATGGCAACGACAATGAAGCTGCTAACACAGCTTAACGACGACGAGACTCTAGATAATATTTCCTTAGCGGTAATGCATAAACGTCTACCGGAATCAATCAGGAAAACATTGTTTGATCCCTATATGTCTAATGATGGCAATCAATTGCGATTCGCCATTCGCGTTTTTGAATCAGACGTAACACTACAACGCCAGGATTTAATTGACAAAATACGCACTGACCTGTCTGAGAAATTCGGTCTAGAGAAAAAACAAATCAATTTAACGGGCATGCTTGTGCTTTATAACAACATGTTACAAAGCCTTTTTCAGTCACAAATACTGACGATTGGCGTTGTATTTTTGGCCATTATGCTCATGTTTATGATTTTATTTCGCTCAGTAAAAATATCCGCGATTGCTATTATTCCGAATATAGTTGCGGCTACTTTTGTCCTTGGCTTGATGGGCTGGCTAAATATACATTTAGATATTATGACGATTACTATCGCTGCAATCACCATAGGTATTGCCGTAGACGATACAATTCATTATATTCACCGATTTATGGAAGAATACCCAAAAGATCACGATTACTGGGCAACAGTGCGTCGATGTCACGCCAGTATCGGGAAGGCCATGTACTACACCACGATCACAATCACACTAGGCTTTTCTATCTTAGCGCTTTCCAACTTTATACCGACAATTTATTTCGGTTTGCTCACAGGTTTTGCCATGGTCGTCGCACTAATCGCCGACCTTACATTATTACCATTGTTACTGGTGAAATTTAAACCGCTGAAATAGTTGAGGTATCCTTAAGATAGTCTTAACTGATAGCCCTTCTTGTTACGCCCATTATAGAAAGGGCCTTCTCCCGAATTTGCAGTATTTGGTTTATCGGATCTAATTATTAATATTATTTTTTTGCTTTGTTCGGATAACATGAATTACAAACATTCATTGATATGTTTCGTCATAAAAACTTATATTAGATTATTCAAATTGAATTTACGCTTAAGCAGCATCAGGTTTTTTTGATGCTTTATCTATGGAGAAATCGAGCATGCGTTGGATAGGCGCCAAAGCCTTGAGGCGTATTTCCTCGGGTACATGCACCTGATTTGTACCCATTTCCAGCACATGGACAAGATTCTTTAGGCCATTCATGGCCATCCAGGGGCAGTGTGCGCAGCTTATACAAGTGGCCCCCTCACCACCTGTGGGTGCGACGATCAACTCTTTATCGGGCGCTACTGCCTTCATACGGTGAAATATGCCGTAGTCTGTGGCCACGATCAATTGCTTTGCCTTGGACTTAGCAGCTGCATTAATGAGCTTGGAGGTTGAGCCCACCACGTCGGCCAGTGCTATGACGGCTTCGGGGGATTCGGGGTGTACGAGTACTTCGGCGTCCGGATTGAGATCCATTAGTCGTTTCAGCTCGACTGCCTTAAATTCGTCATGAACAACACAAAAACCTTGCCAACAAAGCATGTCAATGCCCGTCTGTTGTTGAATATAGCGCCCAAGATGTTTGTCGGAGGCAAAAATAATCTTCCGTCCCTCCATTTTTAGATAGCTAATAATGTCCACGGCATTGCTCGAGGTCACCATCCAGTCCGCCCTCGCCTTCACTGCGGCACTGGTATTGGCATAAACCACCACCACTCGGTCCGCATGTTGATCACAAAAGGTGCTAAATTCGTCCGCTGGACAACTCAGGTCCAGTGAACAGGTGGCGTCCAGCTCTGGCATGATAATGTGCTTCTCGGGATTGAGTATCTTGGCGGTTTCTCCCATGAAACGTACCCCAATGACCACCAAGGTACGGACCGGATGTGTATTGCCAAAATGGGCCATACTTAGAGAGTCCCCTACATGGCCGCCGGTTTCTTCAGCAAGAATCTGGAGTTCTTCATCCACGTAGACATGTGCCACAAGCACGGCATTCTGTTCAACCAATAACTTCTTGATTCGAATGCGTAGTGCCTCACGATCCTTCAGGGAAAGTGGAGCTGGACTTGGCGCGTGAGCGGCAATACTGCGTATCTCGCTCTCAAGCCGTTTGGGTACGTCAATTGCTCTATTCATATGCCCGCCTCATTAGCTGTGGGAATAAAACCTCGCTTTCGAAAATTTTACTGCTATATCAATTATAGTTAGGACAGTTATTATAGAATTTCATTCATAACGTTTAACGCAGTACCAAACTAAGGAATGATGCCCGTGTTTTCTAACATATTTATTTATTCATAAACTAGACAAATTATCCGCAATGACACACTGGCAACATTATGAACATGAAGCCGAGCAAAGGGGCAACCCACACCTTTGGGCCAGGCCACCACGATATACCAGAAGAGTTTCGACACATTGGTCAACCGGTATTGATTGGTGGTTCCATGGGTACGGCCTCCTACATTCTTACGGGCACCAGTGAAAGTGAACAACGTGCTTTTAGTTCGGCCTGTCATGGTGCGGGTCGTGCCATGAGCCGCCATAAAGCCAAAAAGCAATGGCAAGGCAGGCAATTGATCGATGATCTGGCTGCCAAGGGAATTGAAATTCGAAGCCCAAGTCTGCGTGGTGTCGCCGAAGAGGCGCCAGGCGCCTATAAAGATGTTTCAGCTGTTGTGGATTCTGCAGATATGGCTGGACTTGCGCGCAAAGTTGCACGACTCAAGCCGCTGATCTGCATTAAGGGTTGAGTAGACGCATTGTTTCCTGACAAACAAATACGAAGGACCGGTCAGCACTTCAGCGGGTTTTAGTCGTGCCGGTAACTCCGGCGGTCAGCGTGAAACGCATGGCCTCCTCCATGCTCATATCCAGGGGCCGTACGGCACTGCGCGGCATCAGTACTGCGTAGCCGCCAATCATGTAACTTAAGGGCAGGTAAACTAGGATGCTGTCTTCTTCCCATAAATCTTCTGGCAGGCTTTCCGGTACCGCCTGAGTGACAAACCCAATCACCTGCATGCCGGTGTCTCCAATTGATACCGCAACTACCTGCTCGAACTCATTTTTTTTATCCGGAGAGAAATAGTTAAAAAAGTCGCGGATAGCACCATAAACCGATTTGACCAACGGCAAGTGATAAAGAATCTGCTCTCCCCAGGCAAACAGCCGTCGCACGAAGTACGCATGCATCAGCAGTCCCACTAAAAACACTATCACCAGACCAGCAATTGAACCCATACCGGGCCAGTATAGGTTTTCAGGTAGCACCAGACGAATCACACTTCCCAACGCAGACTCCGCCGTAACCACCAACCAGTAAAGCAGATAAATTGTGAGTACGACGGGCAAAAGGGTAATCAGGCCGGTAAGAAAGGTTTTGCTTATGGATTTCAGCATCAAGAAACTCCTCGCTAAAAAGGTTTGGTACAATTAAAAATCATTAGTATCAAATACGTGTTTTTTTGATATGGCATTTTTCCTGTAAGTTGATAACTACTTATGCATCAAACCTTGTCATATATTTTTCTTAACTCATCCTTGACCATTTCCAGAGTGTGCCTCTGTTCTACATCCAGGTTTTTTCCTGCCCGATTTATATAGAAAACAAGCATGGACATAGCGGACCTGAACGGCTCGGCCTTACGGTGTTTGCTTTCATCCGCTGATTTTTTGAGTGAGCGTGCAATCTTTTTGGGATCGCTCCATGTAAACACACCTTCCTCGAGATCCAACGCATGACTTTCCTGTGTCACCTTTAATGACCATTTTTTTACCGGTGCTACTTTCGGTGCTTTTATCATGCTTTATTCTACCGGCATCCCTTGTTCGAGCCTGTTACCTTCGCTCTGTTTTGTAGCTAACGCTTTGCCAACCTGTATTGATTGGGCCAAGGTATATCGATATGTAGTTGTTGTGCTGCATGTAATGGCCAGTATGGATCGCGAAGAAACTGACGTCCCATAATCACAACATCTGCCAGACCGGTGGCAATAATCTGCTCTGCCTGCGCCGCTTCAGTAATGATGCCTACTGCTCCCGTTGCGATATTCGCTTCACGGCGGATGGTTCTAGCGAAGGGTGTTTGATAACCAGGGCCTGCCGGTATAGGGGCATCGGCGACCAATCCGCCACTGGAACAGTCGATAAGATCCACACCGTTATCCTTAAGCATCGTAGCCAGCTTCACGGATTGCTCCAGGTCCCAACCATCTTCTATCCAGTCCGTGGCCGAAATGCGCACAAATACTGGCAAGTGCTCTGACCACACCTCACGCACAGCCTGGACGACCCGAAGCGGTAGTCGAATGCGATTATCAAACGAGCCACCGTATTCATCCTCACGTTGATTACTTATTGGCGAGAGGAATTCATGCAATAAATAACCATGCGCCATATGGATTTCGATAACATCAAACCCTGCCTCTCGTGCGCGTTGTGCGGCAGTGCTGAAGGCTGTCACCACATTGTCGATATCCTGCATGCTCATGCTGCGAGGCTCAGTATGCACTTCTGTAAACGGTAGGGTACTTGGGGCTAGAGGTTGCCAGCCGCCTTCAGTAGGAGATATTGGTTTACCGCCAAGCCAGGGGCTATCTGTGCAGGACTTGCGACCGGCGTGTGCAAGCTGAATCGCCGGTACACAACCCTGTGACTTGATGAACTCGGTGATGGGTTTTAAGGCATCGACATGATGATCATTCCATAAGCCCAAGTCCGCCGGTGATATACGCCCCTCTGGCATAACAGCCGTGGCTTCTATGATGATCAGCCCTGCTCCTCCTGTGGCACGACTTCCATAATGTACAAGGTGCCAGTGATTAGCGACTCCGTCATCAGCCGAATATTGGCACATGGGAGAAACAAAGATACGATTGCGGCATTCACAATCACGCAAACGAAATGGAGAAAACAACTTGGACACCATCCAACCTCCTTCTGCTCTCTTATTCAACTAACGGAATTTATCGTAAAAACTTACCAAGGCTGTTGCCTCGAATATTTGTCTCATACCTCGATTATAGATGCCCTCGATCAAGGTGAAGTTAATATCAACGTTACGTGGTGACTATTTCCACCAATGTTTTTTCGTATTATTGCTTGGGCCAAGGTTCTGCAATTGTTTATATAAGTCACGTTCTTCAGCAGAGAGCTTTTCAGGAATATGGACCTGAATACGCAGATTGAGATCACCATGCCCACGCCCATTGAATTCGGGTAGCCCTTTGCCGTGCAGCCGTAGTACCTCATCCGGTTGCGTTCCCGCCGGGATGGTGACTTCTACTTCACCTTCCAGTGTGGGCACCTTTATCTTAGTGCCCATCACAGCATCAACGACCGATAACATTTCATGTCGCCATAGGTCGGGCCCCGATCGTTCAAAGCGAGAATCCCTCACGCTTCTCACCACCACATAAAGATCACCGGGTGGCGCACCCATTTTTTCACTGGGCATACCATGGCCTTGAATACGTAGCGAGGTCGCCTCGCCAATACCCTTGGGAATTTTAACCTTGAGGGTTTCCTCTTTTTCAACCTGTCCTCTGCCATGACACTCTATACAGGGATGTTCATTGAAGGTGCCCTGACCGTGACAGTCAGGACACATAGTGATCTGTTGAAAATGCACACTGCCCTGCTCCTGTTTTTGATCACGGGTGATAACCTTGCGCCCGCTGCCCCCACAGCTTTTACACGTAAGCGGTTCGGTACCCGGTTTGGCGCCGGACCCCGAACAGACCGGGCAACTTACCCTACGTGCAAAACGCACCGTTTCTTCACCGCCCGTATTAATACGTTCCAGAGGGATGACTAAATGCACTTCAAGATCCTGGCCATGCGCCGGGGCGGCGTGACGACGACCAAATATGTCGCTAAACGTGCCTCCGCCAAAATTGAAACCAAAACCCGAATTACCAAAGATATCGCCAAAATCTATATTGGCAAACAGGTCTTCAGCACTAAACCCTTCCACACCGGCAAAACCACCTGTGTCGTACTTAGCACGTTTCTTGGGATCGGAAAGTATGCCGTATGCCTCAGCTATCTCTTTGAATTTTTCTTCCGCATCAGGCGCCTTGTTACGATCCGGATGGTATTTCAGGGCCAAAGAACGAAAGGCATCTTTGATGGCTTTCTGCTCGGCATCGCGCTCGACACCTAACACTTCGTAGTAGTCGCGTTGTGTCTTGGTTACCATCTTTTATAGAGTACGTAATGTTAGCTATTAAGAGGTCTCTTTATAGTCCGCATCCACCACACGTCCACGTGAACCGGAACCTGATGGCCGTGCGCCACCCGAGGGTTCTTCAAAATCGACTTTCTGCTCTTTGTAAACATTTTCGGCACCAGGTGTTTGGGAATAGATGGAGACACCGGCCTCTTTGAGGACTTTAGTGAGTGCTTCCGCACGTTCTTTGGCTAGGGTCGTATCTTTGTTGCTCAATGCTTCATGAGTTTCACGTATGCCTTTTTCGATACGGGACTTCATTTCATCGGTCATTTTATTGCTGAAATCGGCCAGCATCTTCTCACCCTGGTAACAGACTGCGTCTGCTTCATTGAGCACATCCGCCTGCTCACGACGTTTATTATCTTCCTCGGAAAACTGCTCGGCCTCTTTAACCATGCGCTCTTTTTCATCTTCCTTGAGTCGTGTTGATCCTGTGATCGTAATAGATTGAGATTTGCTGGTCGCCTGATCTTTGGCATTGACGTTAAGAATGCCATTGGCATCAATATCAAAGGTAACATCGATCTTTGGTATTCCACGAGGCGCGGGGGGCAATCCATCCAGATTAAATTCTCCCAGAGTCGCATTATCATCCGCCATAGGCCGCTCGCCCTGATACACATGAATCGTCACCGAGCTTTGCATATCAGCCGCAGTGGTAAAGGTTTCGGTATGTTTTACGGGAACAGGTGTATTGCGGCTAATCAATGAAGTCGCAACACCACCCAGGGTTTCTACGCCCAGGGTTAGTGGGGTGACGTCCACCAACACGATGTCACCCACTTCACCACTTAATACACCAGCCTGTATCGCTGCGCCACTGGCGACGCACTCCATGGGATCAATGCCCATTTCCGCTTCACGTCCAAACAGGTCTCCAAAAAATTTCCGCACGGCTGGCATGCGTGTGGGGCCACCCACGAAAACCACACGATCAATGTCATTGGGTTTGATGCCAGCATCATTCAGCGCCTGTTCGACAGGTTGGCGACAACGCTCAATCACTTCACGCACCCGACGCTCTAAATCCGTTCGTGTGAGATCAAGATCTAGATGTATCGATTCACCACCAACTGCCGTGATATAAGGCAAACTAATATGAGTTGCGGTGCTGGTGGACAACTCGATCTTGGCGATCTCAGCCGCTTCACGCAGACGCGCAACAGCCTTCGGATCATTGTGTAAATCAGCGCCTGATTCATTTCGAAAACGCTCTATCAGATTATTAAGGAGCAGCTGATCCATGTCCGTGCCGCCCAGTTGGGTATCACCACTGGTGGCCTTGACCTCAAACACGCCCTTGCCGAATTCCATAATCGTCACATCAAGCGTGCCACCGCCAAAGTCGACCACCGCAATACGCAAGTCTTCATCGGCGCGATCCAGTCCGTAAGCCAGCGATGCAGCCGTTGGCTCATTGACCAATCGTGAAACTTCGATACCGGCAATACGGCAGGCATCTTTTGTCGCATTGCGTTGGTTATCATCAAAGTAAGCCGGCACGGTGACCACGGCCTTCTCAATGGTTTCACCCAAAAAGGCCTCCGCATCGCGTTTGATTTTTTGTAGTAAAAATGCTGAGAGTTGTTCAGGAGTAAAACCGTGTCCACCTAAGTGAATCTTTTCCCGTTGACCCATTCTGCGTTTAAAGCCTGTAGCCGTGCCTTCAGGATTTGACGTGGCCTGACGGCGGGCAGGCTCACCCACCAGGGTTTGACCATCAGTGGTAATTGCAACATAACTGGGAAAAGCCTTACCGCCAAGACTAATGCCTTCGGCGCTGGGTATAATGACGGGTCGCCCTCCTCGCAAAACGGCCGCCGCTGAGTTCGAGGTGCCAAGATCAATACCGATGATCGCCATACTGCCTCCTGTGTTTGTTCTTGATTTTAAGAAGTAGGCCTAGCCTTATTATCACTGCTGCCTTTTCCACCATTGGATATGAAATCAACAAAGTTGATTAGAGGTGTTCAGGATCACAAGTGCCTTCATTTACCCATAACCCACTATTACAGTGGAGTAATTCCCCACTGCCGCTACACACGTACTGTCCATTTGGGTAGCTGGTATTATTAAAATAGCAGACGGGTAAATCCTCGACTTCTTGTGCAGCGACTTCGAAGTCCTCATCAAGGCTCTCCATGATGGGTGATGTTTTTAATTCCGGGTCTGGAGAACCAACCTGAGTCGCAATCATTTGCTCGTTTGTCATGACAGCCTCTCCCTCGCAACAAATGCAACAAATGCAACAAATGCAACAAGTGCAACAAGTGCAACAAGTGCAACAAGTGCAACAAGTGCAACAACTATAGCCTCAAAATAATCGGCACATTTAAAAATTAAGCAGCAATATAAGAATAGTCTAAAATTTGGCTAGGCATTCAATTTTCCCACTCGGAAAAATAAAGACTACACAGACAAATTTACGACAGTGTAGTTTCTAACAAGGAGTGAATGATGTCGGATGTTTTTAAGTTTGCTGATGAATTAGGGCCAGCCAAGATCATTCATGTTCACGAGCCCTCGATCAACCTCAAGGCCATTTTGGTCATAGACAATGTCGCCAAGGGTCCCTCCATCGGTGGGGTGCGCATGGCGGTGGATGTGAGTATCGAAGAGTGCGTTCGTCTGGCCCGCGCCATGACCATGAAAAATGCCGCAGCCGGTTTACCTCATGGTGGTGGCAAGGCGGTTCTCTACGGCGACCCCAAGATGCCCAAGAATGAAAAACAGCAACTCATCCGTGCCCTTGCTTGCTCCCTACGTAATGTGGAGGAATATATCTTCGCGCCGGATATGGGTACCGATGAAGAGTGCATGGCCTGGGTCAAAGATGAGATTGGTCGCGTGGTGGGTCTACCCCGAGAAGTGGGTGGTATTCCGTTGGATGAAATTGGCGCCACGGGCTTCGGCCTCAGCCACGTTACTGATGTGGCCCTGCGATACTGCGACTTTTCCCTGGAGGGTGCACGCGTCGTGATTCAGGGTTTTGGTGCCGTGGGCAAAAACACCGCCCGTTTCCTGATTGAAAAAGGCGCCATTTTAGTGGCAGTGGCAGACTCACATGCTGCCGTACACGACCCCAAAGGGTTGGATTTCAATGCGCTAATCGAACTCAAACAGTCGGGCAAGAATATATCAGACTTCGCCGGTGGAACGATTATTGGGCGCAATGCCATCATCGATGTGGAATGCGATATCTGGATCCCCGCCGCACGGCCTGATGTCATCCACGCCGACAACGCAGATCGCCTCAACACCAGACTGGTCATCGAGGGCGCCAATATTCCCATCACCCACGATGCCGAAAAGATCCTGCACAAGAGAGGCATTCTCTGTGTACCCGACTTCATCGCCAATGCCGGCGGTGTGATCTGCGCCGCCATGGAATATCAAGGCGCCAGCCAGGCAGCGGCCTTTGCCAGCATCGAGGAGAAACTGCGCCGCAATACGGAAATGGTACTGAGTACATCGCAGTCGCTGGGCATTCTTCCACGACAGGCTGCCATGGATCTTGCCTTACAGCGGGTGAAAAAGGCGATGAGCTTCCGACGCTGGTCATTGTTCTCCTCGGCGCCAGGATTTGTCTAAACATGCACAATCCGACAGATTGGGACTAGGACCTATACTTGGGATAGAGCACCGCTAACAATCCCAATATCAACGCAGGGAGATTCGATGTATCGCATACGTTTCCATGGTCGTGGCGGTCAGGGCATGAAGACCGCAAGCCGCATCCTCGGCGATGCCTTTTTTCTTTGTGGCTACGAGGTACAGGACGCACCCCGTTACGGCGCTGAACGCCGCGGCGCTCCGATCTTTGCCTATGTGCGCGCCGCTAAAAAAACCATTAACGAACGCGGTATCATCAATCGTCCCGACCTGGTCATTGTGGCCGATGATTCCCTGGTTGCGGTTCCTGCTGCGGGTGTACTGCAAGGCATTGGCCCGCAAACCGTGCTATTGATCAATAGTCACGAGCCACTCAACACCTGGGAAGATCGTCTCAACATACCTGGACAGGTACTCATACTGCCAGTCAGTGAAGATGTTGAAGATCGTGCTGATCTGCCCTACCTCGGCACCACTTGCGCGGGTGCTGCCGCACGTCTGGTTGGCGCTATTCCATTGGAACACCTGCAGCAGGCCATTCGGGATGAGCTACATCATCTGGGACCAGAGGTGGTTGAAAAAAATATCCAGCAGGCTACCGAGGCTTATCATTTGGCGGCTGACTTTGTAGGCAAGGTGGTTGAGGGAAAAGAAATAAGCGCCAAGGATTTTACAACCCCCAACTGGGTAGACCTGCCTTTTGAGGCGGCAAACATTTCAGCCCCCACCATTCACACTGGTCTCACCAGTGAACTGGCGGCGACGGGCGCCTGGCGCACGATGCGCCCCGTTATTGATTATCAACGCTGCAATAAATGTTGGTGGGTGTGTAGTGAATTTTGTCCTGACGGTGCCATTGCTGTTGATGATAAAGGTTATCCCCAGATTGATCTCGACCATTGCAAAGGTTGCATGGTCTGCGTTGCCCAATGCCCACCCCATGCCATTGAAGCAGTGGCTGAATCAGCTGCGCAACTAACAGAAACAGCAAAACCAGCAGAAGCCGTTGGAGATAAATCATGACTCGTCGACTGCTAACAGGAAACGGGGCTGCGGCCTGGGGGGCGCGACTGGCAAAGGTCGATTATGTGCCTGCCTTCCCAATCACTCCGCAGACAGAGATCATCGAAACACTTTCCGAATGGTTTGATAACGGTGAAATAGCCGGACGCATGACGACGCTGGAATCGGAGCACTCGATGATTACCGCCGCTGGTGCTGCCGCCATTACCGGCACGCGTGTTTTTACCGCGACTTCCAGTCAGGGATTGTTATACGGCATGGAAATGCTCTACACCGTCGCGGGTTGGCGGGCACCGTTCGTAATGATCAATGTATCACGCGGATTGGCGGCACCCATTACCTTGGAACCCGATCACAATGACATACTCGCCGCCAGGGATAGCGGTTTCCTGCAAATACATTGCGCGACCTGCCAGGAAGTATTAGACAGCACACTGATTGCCTATCGTTTGGCGGAACACGAAAAGGTACGGCTCCCGGTCATCGTCAATCTCGATGGATTTTATTTGTCATTCACCCGCGAGCCGGTGGAAATCCCTGACCCGGAGCAAGCCGCCAATTTTGTTGGCCCGTTTGACCCGGAAAGCTCCCCGCTACGCGCAAGCACACCCACCAGTCAGGCCGTTGCTGTTTTAGGTGGCTCACCCTATTCCTACTTCCGATATGAATTGCATCTTGCTGCCCAAGAGGCATTGGGGATTTACGATGAGGTGGCTACCGAATTTGCAAAACAGTTTGGACGCGATTACACAGCGATTGAAACCTATCACAATGATGATGCCGAATTTAGCTTCGTCATGATGGGTTGTTTTGCGACCAAAGCAAAAGAAGCTGTCGATCGCCTCCGTGAAGCCGGCTGGCGCATCGGATTGGTGCGCCCACGTTTGTTACGGCCCTTACCCGAAGAGGCATTGCAAAAGGCACTGGGTGATAAAAAGGCCGTTGCGGTGATTGACCAAAATATTTCCATGGGCAAAGGCGGTGTGCTTCACACTGAAATTGCGTCCGCATTGTACGACCTAAAAGACAGACCGTTACTTGTGAGTTTCATCGGCGGCCTTGGTGGACGTGATATCAGCCAGGAAGAACTTTTTGAAATGGCAAGCACGCTTCGAGACGCTGTAGAAAAAGGGGAATCACCTGCTCCCCGTTTATTGTACACAGCGAATGAATTGCGCGAGATCCGAAAACTCCAGTCTATTGCCAACGTGGAACGACAAGAACTTAACTTAGGTAAAAAGCTTGGAGAAGAGCAAGGAAAAGGAAAAACAAATGACTGAAACCGCGTTCCGCAGAATGAAAGACCTACCCTCAACGCGTTTGCTGGGAACGGGCACGCCCATGTGTGCAGGCTGCGGAGGACTCCTGTCATTACACGAGATCTACGACATACTTGGTGAAAACACCGTCTTCATTAATGCGGCAGGATGTATGACCTTATTATCGGTCTATCCCTTTACACCTTTTCGCGGCTCCTGGTTATATACCGCGATGGGATCTGCGCCTGCCGGTGCTCAAGGTATACGCGACGCCCTCGATATCCTGTTAGAACAAAAGCGCATAACAGCAGATGAAGACTTGCAAACGGTAGTACTCACTGGTGATGGTTCAGCCTATGGCATGGGGCTATCGGCCACTTCGGGCGCCATTGATCGTAACCTGGATTTTTTATACATCTGTTATGACAACGAAGGTTACGGCAACACCGGCCAACAATTTTCAGAGGCCACGCCACATGCAGCCAAAACCTCGACCAGTAAAGGTCCCCGCGGCTTTCCCGGTTTTAAAAAAGACCTTTTCGATATCTGGGCCGCCAATCGGCCTGCTTATGTCGCAACAGTTATTGGTACCGAACCGCTGGATCTCGCGCGTAAAATTGAAAAAGCAAAAAACATAAAAGGCCCAAGACTGATTATCACGCTTGCCCCCTGTCCTACGGGGTGGGACTACGACCCTAAGGAAACGGTAGAGATCGGAAAGTTGGCGGTTCAAACTGGCGTCTGGCCGTTAAAAGAATATATTGACGGCAAGGTTGCGCATACTAAAATTCCGCGACAACGTAAGCCCGTAGAAGAATATTTAATCAAACAAGGCCGCTTTGCTCACCTATTCAAACCAGAGCGCAATGAAAAACTATTGACTGAAATTCAGCAGCGGATTGATGCGTACTGGGACGGTGTATCAAACTAATCGTAAACCCAAAACTTAACTCTTAACTTTACAACAATGCCTTGCAGAACGAGGCAACATATGAATCCTTCAAATAAAAGTTATTTCCATCGCGGTGGTGAAGAACCTCTATTGGGCCTCACTATTCCCGATCACCTTTCTCAAGTGACGAACAAGTTTCCAGAACAGGATGCCATCGTTTCTATCCCACAAAACCGACGTTTAAACTATTCGCAGTTATCTATTGAGGTCGACAAGCTTGCACGCGGATTGCTTGGGATGGGTTTTAACAAAGGTGAGCGCATTGGTATTTGGTCAACCAATAACATTGAGTGGTTGTTACTACAAATGTCGACGGCACGTATCGGCGCAATCCTGGTAAACATCAATCCCGCCTACCGTCCTCAAGAATTGGCATACGCCTTACAACGCTCCGAAGTACAAGGACTATTTGTCATACCCAGTTTTCGTGGTAGTGATTACATCGCTATGTTGTTGGGATTAATACCTGAACTGTCAAATAAAGTATCGACAACACTGGAAAATAGAGATTTCCCTAAACTTCGAAAGATCATTGTTTTCGATCCACAATCCCCTACAGATACTCAACGCCCTTACCCGGGTTTTATAACCTGGGAAGAAGCGCTAACAGCAGGCGACAAGGTGACTAAGGGCCAGTTAGAAAGAGTCACTACCAGTCTGGACATGGATGATCCCATCAACATCCAGTACACCTCGGGCACCACCGGTTTTCCCAAGGCGGTGGTCTTGACGCATCACAATATTCTTAACAACGCCTGGTTCTCCGCCAAGGCCATGCACTTCACAGAAATAGATCGATTGTGTATTCCAGTTCCGTTTTATCATTGCTTTGGCATGGTACTGGCCAACTTGTTATGTCTTTCTGTGGGTGCCTGTGCCGTGATACCTAGTGAACATTTTGATGCCGATGCCGTACTGCACGCGGTAGACCAGGAGTCTTGCACCGCTATTCATGGGGTTCCCACTATGTTTATAGCCGAACTTGAGAGCCCCTCATTCAAGAAGTATGACCTGCATAGCCTGCGTACTGGCATCATGGCCGGTGCACCCTGCCCACCGGCACTGATGAAACGCGTTATGAATGAGATGCATTGCCGGGAAGTTTTGATTGGTTATGGCGAAACCGAGGCCTCACCATTAACTCATCTCACCAGTAACGACGACAATATGCAGCGGCGTATTGAAACTGTCGGTAAAAACCTGCCCCATCAAGAAGTCAAAATCATAAATCTAGAGAATGGCCGAACAGTCCAACTCGGCGAATCGGGCGAAATTTGTTTTCGCGGTTATCACATTATGACGGGTTATTATGCTGACCCTGACTCTACTGCCAAAGCCATCGATACTCAGGGCTGGCTGCACTCCGGTGATATTGGTGTAATGGATAATTCAGGTTACGTGAAAATCACCGGTCGTTTAAAAGAAATGATTATTCGTGGTGGTGAAAATATTTATCCCCGCGAGATCGAAGATCTTATTTTTACTCATTCTAATGTGGCAGAGGTTGCTGTATTCGGGATACCCGATGAATTTTACGGCGAAGAGATAATGGCCTGGGTTCAATTGCATACTGCTGAAAACATGAGTGAAGAAGAAATGCGTGATTTCTGCAAAGGACATATTGCTCATTTCAAGATCCCAAAATATATTTGGTTTGTAGATGAATTCCCTATGACGGTTACCGGAAAAATGCAAAAATTTCGCATGCGTGAGCTGGCATTAGAAAAACTTCAAAGGGTAAACTGAAGGAACATTCCTACATTCACATATCCCTACAGGCCAAGCTCAGGTATCTCAATATCCTTACGTAATGTTTTCACAACCTCTTCGACCAGATTAGCCGTCACCTTTCGATCTTCCTGAATCACCTCATTGATCATCAATACCAGTTTTTCAAACCCTCTATCACCAATCTCAGAATTCACACTGTCACTTAGTTCCCCCTTGAAGGTTTCAACAAGTTTGCGTGCTCGACTTAGATTTTCTTGCGCCATGTTATTCACTCCCTGATATCAATTCACACAGAAAATAATAGCAGACCTTTTGTGTGTTAGTGATTCACCAGACATCTTAGATAGATTAAATAAACATCTCGAAATTACTATGATGCTGGGCCGGTTAGATTGTGCTAGATTCATAATTACAGAGGTCATGTTTTCTACACGTTAATCAGAGCGAGGAAGATTCAATGCCTACCGAAGCAGATCCAATCATCGGCAAATGGTACCAACATCTGGACAAGGGACAGCGATTCCTCGTCGTTGCATTTGATGAAGACGAAGGCCTGATTGAAACCCAACATTTTGATGGTGATTTAGAAGAAATTCTTTTGGAAAATTGGTATCAGCAGGATCTTGATCTTGCTGAAGCGCCAGAAAACTGGGGCGGCGCTCTGGATATTGGCACAAAAGATGACTATGGCACTGAGGTAACCGATACTGATATCAGTGATTGGTCAGACCCTCTTCAGGAATTAAAACCATTAACAGAAGGTCGAGCAACGGACGACGATTGAAAAGTAGGGATATTCACAGAAGTGAACATCCCCTGCCTAATATAACCTCAATGCCCCAATAGAGTATAGTTAACGCCGCACTGGTGTTAAGCAATGTGTCGATAATTAACCGATAATATGGTGTTTTCCGACAACATGAACGGTACTGGCTTGTGGCCCTTCTTCACCGGTTTCCTCAACAAAGCGCACCTCGCTACCGACTTCCAGGTCCCCGTATTCTCCACGAACAAGACTGTTGCGGTGAAAATAGATATCCCGTCCGTCTGATGTTTGAATCCTACCGTAGTCTTGATCCGGCGCCAGTTCAGCCACCTGACCATGAGCAGGTGTTTCATGTACTTTAACCTTATTTTTCAGCTTGCCCTTGTACTCCTGTAGCTGTCGTTTTGCTGCATCAAATGCGTCACGAATCGCCACATAGACATCCTCATGGGCATGATTCTTATCATGAGAACGACTTGCAACCAGCTCGGCACCGGGGACAGTAATGTCCACGCGTACGTGATATTGCATCCCTTGGTGGTGGTGGTATGTATGTGGAGATTCAATCATGACCCGACAGCTCATAATTTTTTCGAAATATTGATCTAACTTCTCCGCCTTTTCACGTATTACGGCTTCTACGTTTTCTGAATGTGGAATATCTCGAAAGGTGATCTGCAGTGGTTGTTGCATTGCTCCCCTCCTTCACTTTGTCGTTAGGCTTTCAAATAAGATGATTTTCCAAACCGCTCCTTCTTTACTTTAAAGTATCCCTGCATACTAATGTTAGACTAGGGATGAGCGTTTTACCCTATTAGTGAAAACTATCTTTTGATATAAAAAATACACTACTTTGCGAGTTGGTTTTTGGAGTTAAGTTAACAGCATGCAGCATCGAGTTAAAAACCTTTTGTTGGAAAATGCGATACACGCGAATTTTTAACTGATAGACCAACTCCTAATAACTGTTCGAATATGTAATTAACTTCTATGATTGACTGTAGAAGTAAATAAAATCAGCGACATTTAAGATCATATGCTAGTGATATGAACGATTCATCACCTCCACAACCCGGGCCAGGGCCAAATTCCGAATCCCAGCCTCAGATACCGCCACCAACGTGGATACCTTTTGTTGTTTCGGCTGTAATATTTTCCCTTCTTTACCTCTTTTTTATGCAGGCTCCTGAAAAAGAGCCTCGTTACGAAATTCCCTATACCCAATTTAAAGTGCTACTCAAACAAGAACGAGTAAAAGAAATCATATTAAAAGGGGAAATTGTCGAGGGTCGTTTTTATGACCCGGAACCTATCGGTCCTGAAAATGCCAGCGCTGTGAATTTTAGCTCTCGCATCCCCAGCTTTGGTGACGAATCCCTCCTTCCCGAGCTGGAGGCGCAGGGTGTTGAGGTAAACGTAGGGACTGAGGCAGAAGGAAATGTTTTTGCTACATTTTTATTTGCCCTATTGCCCTGGCTACTGTTTTTCCTGGTGTTTATGTGGATTATGCGACGAGCATCCCGCAATCTCGGTGGTGGCTTGGGTGGCCCCAATGAACTGAAACGCTTCTTAGAGGCAACGCCGGGTAAAACTGCCGAGGTACCAGAGGTAAGCTTTAAGGACGTTGCAGGACAGGAAAATGCCAAGCGTGAAGTCACTGAGCTGGTGGACTACCTGAAACACCCAGAAAAATATCGTGAACTCGGTGCCGAGATTCCTCGTGGCGTTTTATTGATGGGGCCACCCGGTACGGGTAAAACCCTCATGGCCAGAGCGCTGGCCGGTGAGGCCGGGGTGCCCTTTTATTCCATATCCGCTTCAGAATTCATTGAGGTATTTGTGGGTGTGGGCGCAGCTCGTGTTCGCCATTTGTTCGAGGCGGCCAAAAAAACGGCGCCTAGTATCCTGTTTATTGATGAACTGGATAGCGTTGGTCGCACCCGTGGCACCGGACTGGGGGGTGGCCATGATGAACGGGAACAAACCTTGAATCAGATACTGGCTGAAATGGATGGCTTTAGCCCACACGAAGATGTGCTGGTTTTGGCGGCGACCAATCGCCCCGATGTACTGGATCCCGCCCTGCTGCGTCCCGGTCGTTTCGATCGGCATGTCACGCTGGATTTGCCTGACCTTGATGATCGCGAAGCCATTCTGGCAGTACATGCACAAAAAATTCCACTGGCGGAAGACATTGATCTCAGCAAGCTCGCCGCGGGTACACCAGGCTTTTCCGGAGCGGATCTTAAAAACCTGATCAACGAGGCAGCGATTACTGCCGCGCGTGAAAATAATAAACGAGTCACTATGGCGGATTTCGACCAGGCACGCGATAAGGTGATGATGGGCACGGAACGTACCCTGGCGATCGAACCAGAGGAGCGATACCGCCTGGCGGTACATGAATCTGGGCATACCTTGGTGGCCTATTTTCTGCCTCACGCCGATCCTCTGTACAAGGTCAGCATTATTCCACGTGGGCGTGCCCTGGGCGCCACGCAACAATTACCGGAACACGAACGTCATACCCTGCCTGAAGAATATTTACACGATAGGCTCGCCGTTATCCTCGGTGGTCGCATGGCAGAAAAGATTTTGCTTGGTACCGTGAGTTCCGGTGCTGACGAGGATATTCATCAAGCCACTGCCATGGCACGGGCCATGGTCTCCCGCTGGGGGATGTCTGACGAGGTCGGCCCTGTCGATTTACGCGAAAGTGAAGATCATCCCTTTCTTGGTCGAGAAATCGCCCAGCCTCGTCATTACAGTGAGCATTCAGCGGAAACGGTGGATCATGCAGTCCATGAAATATTATTAGAGGCTGAAAAACGTGCCCAAGATACTATTGAACAGCACCGGGAAAAATTGGGTCTCCTAGTGGAGCTTCTCGAAAAACAGGAAACCCTAGGCTTAGAAGATATCAAACGATGTCTAGGACCGGCTATTGTAAAAAAGCATCTTTCTTCAGTGCCCCGGTAGAGAAGTAATGTCGACACAGAAATGTTAGTATCAGAGAAACCGTCGAAGCATGATGTTGTTCGACGCTAACTTCACCTTGACCTATATTGATGAGCAGGAGGATGGTAAGGATGAACCGATTTGTCTACTTGTCAGTACTGATACTCGTCGTCATATTTCTCAGTTCGTTATTAGCCAACATGCAGACTAATAATCCGGGTTCAGGTGACAACGCCACATCATCCAACGAAAAACCAGAAATAATTCATGTCCCTGAGGTAACCGATCGCGGCCAACTTCTCCATGAGAACCATTGCATGGCTTGCCACAATGATAGTGTTAACAGCCGTAACAATACTAAAGCCCATTCCGTTGATGACATTCGACAGTGGGTTGTGCATTGGTCAAAACATCTCGAGCTCGAATGGGAAAAGCACGATGTAGATGAGGTCACTAATTTTTTGAATCGGCGCTATTACCATTTCACTACTGAAGAATAAGTAGACGTATTTATTTGATGACGTTTTTTGTTGATAACAAATCATCATGTCTAGCACCCTTAAGCATGTCACTACCCATGTCCACACCTTGGCCAGTGATATTGGTGAACGAAATGTTTTTCACCCCCGCGCCCTGGCTTCAGCGGCCAGCTATATACAGGGAGAGTGGGAACGACAGGGTTATGATGTAAATTCCCAACACTATCGCGCAAAGAGAGTTGATTGTGTCAATCTGGAAGTGACCCGGACAGGCTCCAACAGATCGGAGCCAATGATTATGATCGGTGCACACTACGACTCCGTTAAAGGTAGCCCCGGAGCTAACGACAACGGTACCGGTGTGGCTGCCCTGTTGGAACTGTCACATCTGTTCGCGACTATCGCACCTCAAACCACTGTGCGCTTCGTTGCCTTTGTCAATGAAGAACCGCCGTTTTTTTACTGTCCGAAGATGGGCAGCATGGTCTACGCCAAAGCGGCGCGCCATCGTGGTGACCAGATTCGTTTTATGGTTTCACTGGAAACGATTGGTTATTACCCCGACCTCCCCAATAGCCAGGCCTACCCACCCCTGCTCAAGTGGTTTTATCCCGACCGTGGGGATTTCATTGCCTTTGTCGCCAACCTCCGTTCACGGAAGCCTATGCACCAGGCCGTTCATCAGTTTCGACAATGCACAGACTTTCCCCTGCAGCATATCGCCACCATCCCATGGCTGCCCGGCGTCGGCTGGAGCGATCACCTGGCGTTCTGGCGGAATGGCTATCGCGCCTTCATGGTCACTGATACCGCCCTCTATCGTTACCCCTATTATCACAGCGCAGACGATACGGCGGATAAAATACACTACCCGCCATTTGCAAAGGTGACCGAGGATCTGTTCTGCACCTTCGCCAGCATGGCGAATTCACCATAAGCCGTACTATTTTGCACTGTGCAATCACACAAGGTATTTCAGGATTTTTTTGATGCCAGCAATCACTCACAAGTCTCACTGCTATACTTTATTCGCGTGGTAGATTCTTTGATTATCAATACTAGGAGAGGAAAATGCCGAACATCAATCAGTTAGCCGAACTTCACATCAGAGAACACGAAGCCCGTCTCAAGCACATCGATGAACTCATGGATCAAGCAGACAAGGCCGAGCAGGCCGCAACACATCCACCAGAAGTCAGTGCGGAATTGGCGGAACTAAAACAGGAGCGCGGCGTACTCGCCAATCAACTCGACGAGCTGAGGCAAAAATCTGCCGAAGAGTGGGCAGAAAAAGGCGGTCCAATGGTCATGTGGGACATCGTTGCTGATCGACTAGAAAAACTGCTGGAACGCGTAAAGCACTAGCTACTGGTGAAAGCTTCTACGTTTTCCATTGTTAGATATCAAATAAATACACCAAGCTAGCTAAAGTGTATGCGCATTTCGCAATGACTGGGCTTCCTCATCATCAGACCGGCTGGCTGTGAGATGTCAGCAGGTCTGCTGTACCTTGATCAAACTCCCCCATAGCCAGCGATGCCTGACCAAGGTGTTCTGTGATTCTGGATACATGCTTGCTAACACGCTGCAGCCAGCGAATCGCCTCTAACCGGTTAGTGCCTTCGGACACGGTAATGTCTCCGCTACCAATCGCAGCTATCACCGTTGCACGATAAGGTGTAACCGTTAGATGTAATTCATTGGCCGTATCTTGTGCAAGCCGAGATGCCACCGACCAACGGTTTTCTTGCATATCACTGATAATGGTTTGAATTGAATCGGTAATCAATTGGCATTCACCCATCAGTTCAACAGTACGTCTGGCCGTAAAAGCGCGATCCTCCTCTTCCTCACATCGCTCATGTAATCGCTGCATATGATCCAGCGCATGAATCATTGAAACCAAGCAATCCCATTCAGCCCCCTGCCCTGTTTTCAAGTGGATGTTATCCAAGTAATCACTGGTTTTATCTAACATGGTCTGCATACGCGGTAAATTTATCTGGTGACCATGACCATCACTGATGACTGCATTGACATAAATAAGCAAGGCCACCAGCTCATCTTGAACAGTTGAATGCACTGCAGGTAGCGCCAATCGTGGTTGGCTCAGCAAACCTATATCCAGTCGATGTGTAAAAACAGGTTCTTGTTCGGGAATAATCCGTTTAATTAATCGGGCAAAGGCCTGGGTTACAGACAGCGCTATAATCACACCGATGACATTGAATGAAGTATGGAAAGCCACCAAGGCAATTTCGGCGTTGTCATACAAAAAGCCTGGCGCAATGGTTTCACACAATAAGGTATACGGTGTGATTAGCATAAATGCACCAGCACCGGTTAGCAGATTGTAAATAACGTGAGAAAGTCCAGTACGGCGCGCATCTACTGTGCCACCAATCGTAGCGATAGCTGCCGTTACTGTGGTACCGATATTCATACCTACCACCAGTGCGGCGGCCTGTTCAAAACTGATCAATCCGGTAAACAGTGCTGTCAGCGTAGTCGCGACACCGGCGCTGGATGATTGGGTGATCGCAGCAAACGCAATGCCCGCTGCCAACAAAGAAAGTCGACCCGTTAAACTGTCTTCAGGTATAGCACCGAAAAAAAAGGTATTTTGTAAACCGCCCATCCCTTCTTGCATTAAGGCGATGCCGATGAAAATTACCCCAAAGCCTGCCAAAGCAAAGCCAATACTTGCATATTTGGCCTTGGCAAACAGTCGCAGCAGCATACCAATGAAGATCACCGGCATCACCAACACACCCAGCTTCAACTTGAAGCCCAACAAAGCAACCAGCCAACCTGTAATAGTCGTACCGATATTGGCGCCGAAAATTATGCCAAGTGCTTCCGGAAAGCCGATCAGACCTGCACCCACAAAACCGACCGCTGCAACCGTTGTTGCGCTGGATGATTGTAGGATGGCCGTACTAACCGTACCGGTCATCGCTCCCGTTAACGGATTATGAGTAAATCGGATCAGTGATGCACGCATCACATTACCGGCCAGTTCTTGTAAGCCACTGGTCATTACCACCATGCCCAGTAGAAACATCCCAAGGCCACCAAACACCTGGAAAATAATATGAAGGTTATCCATCATGGATTTATCTGCAGCTAACCATTACCTCTATTTCAATATCTTTTTTCAGTATTCTGAAAATATTTGACGACATTTCCCCAAGCAAGATTTTCTATATCGGTACATTATTACTCCTTACACACAAGGATTACGATTAATGAGATTCCCATTTGTATGTAGAAAGAGTTCTAACTTGGCTGGTCTAATTATGAAACATTACCCCGATGCCAAACTGAATCCTGGGCTCGGAAAAGTCACTCTGTTTTTTCCATAGGTGCAGTTGATTGATTTTTACAACTGGGTAAACGTATTCAGTTTCACCGATATGGCCTATGCGTTTATCGTTCAAAATTCCTCTCACTGTGATTAAACGCCCTTGAGTAAAGTCGGCTGTTTCCAAATAACCTTCCTGCTCTGCAAGAAAACGCCCCAACGGAGTTTGTTCAGTATCTGGTTTCTGATTAATATCTAGAGGGTAAATCAAAATTTCTAATTGTGTTGAATCCTTGAGGTTGTTACTGGCAATGATGATGCCACCCCATATTACTGGAGCTCCCTGTAATGTTTTTATTTTATCCACAGCTATCTGCGGGGTGATGTTGGTATCTATACCACTAGTATCAAACTTCGGTGACGTTGCACACGCAGACAAAACCAGAGCAGACAACAGTAAGCTAACGAAATGGCGTATCTTCATAACATCATGACCAGAGTTTATAGATAGTTACTAATAATAGGGTGGATAGGGTCCTGGATAGAAAGGCCAGGGATCGTAGTACCACCAGGGTGGTGAATATTCATATCGAACAGCTTCTGGTTGCATTTGCCACAGGTTAGACGCCGCTACCGCTACCACTGGAAAGGAATACGCATATTCGCCGATTTGGCGTGTTGTCTGCCCTTCAATAGATCCTAATACTGTTAATAGATACCCTACTTTGTATACAGCAGGATCAACAAAGCCCTGAAAACTGGCAATAAAACGACCACCACTCTTACCGTTTACCTTCGGTTGAGCATTTTTTCTTAATTCACGACCGACGACCTCAATCCATGTTTGTGTTTCTTTGTTCTCAACCTTGCTGATCACGCCACCCCAGCGTACCTCTGTGCCAACAAAACGCGTTAGATCCATACGTACCTCGGCCACTGACACATTGCCAGCTGGAATTTTGCTGATCGCTAGCGGGGCTCGACTAGCGCATCCGATGAGTATCAAAACAACTATTGCAAAGACTATGTTTTTCATTTCGCACCTCGCAGGCAACCAATACATCTGTCTTAGTTTAGTCAAGCATTTGAATTTGACCTCTCATGGTTTGTTAACCCGACTCATCAGGGACTCCACCAAGTCCATGGGTAATGGGAAAATGATGGTATTGGATCGTTCGCTGGCAATTTCTGTCAGCGTTTGTAGATAACGCAATTGTAGCGCCTGAGGTTGTTTTGATAGTGTACCGGCTGCCTCTAACAAGTGCTGTGCAGCCTGCATTTCACCCTCGGCATGGATGATCTTCGCGCGCCGTGTACGCTCTGCCTCGGCTTGTTTGGCAATGGCGCGGATCATGCTTTCGTCGAGATCGACATGCTTGATTTCGACATTGCTGACCTTTATCCCCCAGGCATCAGTCTGTGTATCTAGTACAGCCTGGATATCGGTATTGAGCCTTTCCCTCTCTGCCAACATCTCATCCAGCTCGTGTTGGCCTAAAACCGATCTCAATGTTGTCTGGGCAAGCTGGCTTGTTGCTTCGTAGAAATTCTCGACTTGAATAATCGCCTTATCCGGTTCAATCACACGAAAGTAAACCACTGCATTAACATGTACCGATACATTGTCACGGGAGATCACATCCTGACTAGGCACATCCATCACGATGGTACGCAAATCCACCCTCTCCATTTGCTGGATCAGTGGAATAATGATGATAAATCCCGGACCCTTGACCTTCCAGTATCGACCGAGCATGAAGACCACGCCACGCTCATACTCACGCAATATCCTGATCGCTGAGGCTAAAAATATCACCACGCCGCCTAACACAAAATAAAGGGTATATGCAGTCATCACTTTTCCTCCCGGATTGATGTCTCTACAGGCTCCACCTCTAAGGTTAATCCTTTGATACCGGTAACTTTGACGAGTTGACCACTATTTAATGGAGTATTACTCCGCGCCTGCCAGTGCTCACTGTGAATGGAAACCATTCCCTGTTGGTCAAAATCATTTATTACGGTCGCTTCGCCGCCCAGTAGTTCTTCCAAACCACTCACCACTTTTTTACGCCTTGCCTTCATTGCCATTCCTATAACAAAAATGAAGATCAAGGCACTGAGAACTGCAAAGGTAAGGATTACCGAGATATCGATACCGAAACCGGGCGCTTCTGTGTCGATTAGAATAATGGAGCCAAACACAAATGCGATAACCCCACCGATGCCCAGAATACCGAAACTAGGTTCGAAGGCTTCACCCACCATCAACGCCACACCCAGCAATATAAGACCCATGCCAGCGTAGTTGATCGGCAATAACTGAAATGCATATAAGGCTAGCAACAGGGATATAGCGCCCACGGTACCGGGAACAATTGCACCGGGGTTGGAAAATTCGAGTATCAATCCATAGATGCCGATCAACATGAGGATATAGGCTACATTGGGATTGGTGATCATAGTAAGCAATCGGGTGCGCCAGTCCGGGGCAAGTTCCCTGACGGGCAAGCCGGCGACATGCAAGGTGCGTTTGTGTCCTAAAACCATCACCTCGCGACCATCGATCTGTTGAAGTAAGTCCGTCACCCCTGTTGCGATAATGTCGATCACCCCGAGCGACAAAGCCTCGCTCGCGGGTAGACTGGCGGCTTCACGGACAGCCTTTTCTGCCCATTCCTGATTACGACCGTGGAGTTCTGCCAGACTCCGTATGTAGGCAACGGCATCATTGATGACCTTTTGCTTCATGGCCGACTTTTCGCTTTCCTCAACCGGCGCATCTTTCTTTGGCATGCCCTTCGGCTCAGGCGGAGAAAAACCACCTATCTGCACCGGTGTTGCCGCACCCAGATTGGTGCCCGGCGCCATAGCCGAAATATGACTGGCATAAAGGATATAAGTACCGGCACTGGCGGCCCGTGCACCCGCCGGCGAAACGTAACTTGCGACAGGCACGATTGAATTGGTGATGTTCTTGATGATTCCCCGCATAGCTGAATCCAAACCACCCGGTGTATCAATACGGATCACAACCAATTCTGCTCGCTGGCTTACAGCAGTTTCCAATGCTCGCCCGATATAATCATCGGTGGCCGGGCCAATAGCCTCGTCAATGCTCAGCTGCATGACATGGCTGCCCGCCGTGCTTGCGGAAGCGAAAAATAAGGGACAAACCGCAAAAATCAGCAGCAGTAAGACGTAAAAAGCCCTTCTTAATCCGGTCATTGTGACGAGTTCCTCTACCACAATGTAATGAATGCATTACTTTAGATGGCTAACTCTAAGTATAGTTGAAGTCATCAGCCCCACTTACGGATTCTTCGAGTCTATCTCATTCCGTGCTTTTCGCTAGACACTCTTATTCAATGGGTGATCAATATGATCAGTTGATCGCAGGCTCGTTCGATCAAAAGCTGTTTCTACTCGTTTAGGCAACCCAGCATTTTTTACCTGAGCCGTGAATTATTCTAACTCTCCCCAAGACAAATAGCGGTCACGACTTTTCTCGCCGGCACCAACATCTCTCGATCTTATACCCGCAGCTGGGTCAGATTGAAGCCTTCGACGACGCACCCCAAAAGCAAACGTCTGTCTTGCCCAAGAAAGGACTTTACTCGCTTGTGTTTTTGCGCCGCGATCTACGATAATTTCCAAGATAGAAATCACTTGGTCATAGGTAATAGTTGTGACGGCTTGATCACCAATAAAAAGAAGAAGGTCATACTCAAGACCGCGCATGATTTTTGCGCCTTTAGTCTGCATGATTTGAAAGGATGGTGTCGCGCCATAGTTCGGCAAGATCACGCACAAAATAGGCATCACTTAACGCACCGGAGAATTTTGCAGGATCACGGCCTACCGCAAGCACTTCCTTTGCATCGTTTCGTCGATTACGTGCACCGGCTAATTTTATATCTGGGTATTAACCAAAGCTAAAACGCTTTTGCTTGCCGCCATGTGTATAACGAAAATACCAGGACTTGACGCCACCCTTATTGATGGGTTGAACACGCAACCACAATCCACCACCAACGTTCTGTTCTTTAGACGTTGGTTTGATTGTCGAAACTTTCCTATCACCGAGTTTATTTTCAGCCATAAATTCCCGGTACGAATCCCGGTACATTGCGGTACGCGCTTGAGTGGGTTTCGATGAGCATAACTGAGATTAGCTGAGACTGGCTAATTATTATTAATCAGCAGCTTAGGCACTAACTGAAACTACCTGAAATATGGTGCCCGGGGCCGGAATCGAACCGGCACGACCGTTAAGTCGAGGGATTTTAAGTCCCTTGTGTCTACCAGTTTCACCACCCGGGCGGGTTGTGCTTGATGACGGTGTCGATTGTACCGTCTGTCCCAGGAAAATGGGAACCAAATCTGATTAAAAATATGGAGGCGGAACCCGGAGTCGAACCGAGGTACACGGATTTGCAATCCGCTGCATAGCCACTCTGCCATTCCGCCAAATATCCAGCTTTCGTCGTGCTCAACTGCAGTCACATTTTAATCGAAGAGCCGTAAATCAAAAAACCCCGACCGCAGGATCGAGGTTTTGCATTCTTGCGCCACCCTGTCTCTTTATTTGATCAAAGAGAGAAATGGAGCGGGAAACGAGATTCGAACTCGCGACCCCAACCTTGGCAAGGTTGTGCTCTACCAGCTGAGCTATTCCCGCCTGCGCTTCAAGCCGGTGTATTGTACTGGCCGCGCTTTCGCTGTCAAGCTGTCTCAGCAATAAATGTCTGTTAAACCTAAATTAATCAGTTGAATCTACTACGGCTGCCTAATGCACAGAACCTAAAGTGTTTTTCAGAACATTTCGAACTCACCGTATGAGTGATACGGTTTCGTCCAAAATAACCTGAAAAACACTTTATCTTCTGCATCTTAGTCACCCTCGCTACGATTCAACTGGTTAATTTAGGTTTTAACCTGAAGACTTCATGCAAAATCCGGGTTAATTGTCCTCTTTTTGCAGTGATGGCCATGCAGAGCGAATATAAATGACCATCGACCACAGTGTGAGCCCCGCAGAGATATACAAAAAAACAAATCCGGTTTCCGCAATGGGAAAACCACCTATGGGCTCGCGGTACAGCAACAGCACCAACGCCAACATTTGTGTTGCCGTCTTGATTTTGCCGATCACCGACACAGCTACCTGTGTGCGCTCGCCCAGTTCGGCCATCCATTCCCGTAGCGCGGAAATAACAATCTCCCGGCCAATAATCACTGCCGCAGGCAACGCCAAAAACATGCCTGGGAACGGTGTAGGGTTCATATCCACCAGCATCACCAGTGCCACGGCAACCATGAGCTTATCGGCCACCGGGTCCAGAAAAGCACCGAAGGCTGAGGTGAGATGCATACGGCGCGCCAGATAACCGTCCAGCCAATCAGTCCAGGCCGCCACGGCAAAAACCACGGCAACGGCGACATGGGACCATTCCACAGGCAAATAAAACAGCACAGCAAAAACGGGGATCAGCGCAATGCGCAGCAGGGTCAGTAAATTAGGAAGATTAAAGCTCATGTCTATCCAAGTATTCGTATTATTTTTGCAAGACTTCGCGTCTATTTAGTCATCCACATGAAACACATCATACACCCGCTGCGCCAATTGCTTGCTGATGCCGGGTACGCTGGCAAGATCTTCCACGCCAGCACGCGCTACTTCCTGCAAACCACCAAACTGTTTCAGCAGGGTCTGCCGACGCTTGGAACCAAGACCACTGATACCCTCCAGCACCGAAGTATTACGCGCTTTGGCACGGCGCTGTCGGTGGCCAGTGATGGCAAAACGGTGGGCTTCGTCACGTATCTGCTGGATGAGGTGCAGTGCGGGCGAATCTGCAGGCAGTATACGGGGCACGTCTTCTCTCAACAATTCTTTGCCCGGCGACAGAGCAGCGGACAAGATCAGTTGTTCTTCTCCTGGCTTCCGCGCAGGCCCTTTAGCCACACCCAGCAGAGTGACGCCGGTAATCTGCAATTCTTCCATCACCGATTCAGCCTCACTCACCTGCCCTTTACCACCATCGATGAGCAGAATATCCGGCAATTTGCCCTCACCTTTTTTCAGTCGTGTATAACGCCGCAACAGCGCCTGTCGCATGGCAGCATAATCGTCGCCGGGGGTAATATTGTCGATATTGAAGCGCCGGTAGTCAGACTTCACCGGGCCCGTGGTATCCAGCACCACACATGAAGCCACCGTGGCTTCGCCCATAGTGTGGCTGATGTCGAAACACTCCAGCCGTTGTGGTGAACTGTCCAATTGCAGCACATCCTGCAATGCCTCAAAGCGACGCAGCACGGTGCTTTTGGTGGCCATTTGCGCACTAAGTGCATTTTCCGCGTTGGTCACGGCCATCGCCACCCAGCGCGCGCGTTCACCACGCAGTTTGTGAGTGATGCGCACCCGGTGACCACTCTCTTCGCTTAACACGGTCTGCAACAGTTCTCCCTCATCATCAAGGGCCGTATTCACAAGAATCTCTGCGGGCACGGTGCGCCCGGCATGGCCCACCAGATAATACTGGGCGATAAATGCCGCCAGCACTTCGCTGAGTCTGGCTCCTTCGATGTGGCGCGGAAAAAAGGTTCTGTTGCCAAGATTACGACCATCACGCACAAAAAACACCTGTACACAGGCCAAACCACCCGCAATCATCACAGCGATCACATCGAGATTACCGCTCTCTCCGCTCACATACTGAGTTTCCTGCACCCGCCGCAGGCTGCCGATGAGGTCCCGAGTCTGTGCTGCCTCTTCAAATGCCAGCGCTGCCGAGGCCTGCTCCATTTTTTCCACCAGCTCGTCGATCACTTTGGAGCTTTTGCCTTCCAGAAACATCGTGGTATGACGGAGATCGTCCGCATAATGTTGCTTGTCGACCAACCCCACGCAGGGAGCCGTACAACGCTGAATTTGATATTGCAGGCAGGGCCGCGAGCGGTTGCGAAAAAAGTTGTCGTCACACTGACGTACTCGAAACAATTTTTGCAGCAGACTCAGGCTCTCCCGTACCGCCCCAGCACTGGGATATGGCCCGAAATACCGCCCCTTGGCGCGCTTTGCGCCACGGTGATACGAGAGCCGGGGAAAATCATCACTTTCGGAAAGAAAAATGTAAGGGTAACTTTTATCGTCCCGCAGCAGGATGTTATAACGTGGCTTCAGCTCTTTGATGAGATTGCTTTCCAGCAACAACG